>Ga0325411_1000119_pt1 | contig 77604 bp, 38 predicted proteins | sample PopdelMetagenome_13_FD_206181 | JGI IMG/M metagenome (GOLD analysis project Ga0325411, IMG submission 206181) | Populus deltoides microbial communities from Bellville, Georgia, United States - Xylem-PdIQD-R4 | ecosystem: Host-associated > Plants > Phyllosphere > Stem > Wood/Secondary xylem... | reverse complement strand
TAAAAGAAACTACATTTTAAATATGGAACTCAAACCACATAGTTATTAAAAAAAAATAAGGACATCCTCTTATTACTTTTCAATGAACTCCCTGATAAATTGATCTATATTTGCATCAGAAGAGCCACCATCTGCAACTGCTTTCTTCGCAGCCTCCTTCAACTCCAAAGCCCTTTTCTGTATCTTAGCAGCTTCCGGTCCGTCTGTGACCTGCATGATGCACCTTTCTATCTCCTCTGAGCTTGCAACTCCGTTCTCTACTTCCAACCTCACGCCCACATTAAACATGCTAGTTACAAGTTTTGCAACTGTTGGTTGATCTGTCCAATCAGGATAAGCAATTACAGGAACCCCTGCAACCATTGTCTCTAGCGTCGAGTTCCACCCACAATGAGTGATAAAGCAAGCCACAGCTTGGTGCATGAGCACCTTCTCTTGAGGGCACCATGCCACTACTAAACCTCTTCCCTCGGTCTCCTTTAGAAAATCATATGACAATTCACCACCTGTGTTTTCCGGAGGTTTAATCACCCAAAGAAATGGTCGATTGCTATTCTTCAATCCCATGGCTATGTTGTCAATTTGTTTTTGCGAAAATGACGCTACACTACCGAAAGAAATGTAAACAACTGAAGAAGGTGGCTTTTTGTCCAACCATTCAATGCATGAATCTTCAGGAATCCACATATCGACACTGCCATTAATGCTCTCTTCTTGTCCTAATAGAGATGATGAAACCAAGGGACCGATTGGACAAATTGGATGGAGTGAAGCCATGGACTTAATAACTTCCTCCTCAAGTTCGTCAAAAGAATTTCCCAGAACCCATTTTACCTCATCCAAGTTTTGAATGAAACTTGAAACTAGTTTTTGGATGGGGTGAGAACATGAAGGGAGGATAAAAGAAGGAAAATCCTTTACCTGTAATTTTGGCATCCCAGGCAATTCTATAAACTCATGTGGGCCTATCAGAGTTGGAAATGAGTTAGGATTCTTAAAGTAATGGTAGTAAATAGAGTAGACAGTGCAGGCTTGGATCCAAAGTACTGCGCAAGGAATGCTATATTTAGTAGCAATTTTTGGCACCCATGGCATAAACGGGTTGCTAATAATGCAAGAAAATTTCTTACCATCGTTTGTGAGATCTTGTATTAGATTGGAGAGATTTATGTATCCTACTGTCTCCAGGGATTCAATATAGGAGTCAAAATATTTCAAGCGATCAAATTCTAGGTCAAGGCCATCAGAGAAGAACTCAAGACTGATTTGTGGGGTTCTGACTGTGGTGTTTTCGGCGGTGGTAAAGGAGGTAGGGATGTTGGATTTTTGCGTCGCGAGGTAACGAGTACCCTCAGTAGTGGCTATAGTAACATGAACACCCTTTGATACAAGGCGTTTTGCAAGCTTGAGCATAGGGTTTATATGACCTTGCCATGCCATTGTAACCACTAGAACATGCACTTGATCTTCAACACCCATTGCTTTTCTGGCTTGTGGGAGAAACAAACTTAAATCTCAAACCTTCAAAGAAGATTTTCATATTCTGAATCATTAACTCCTAATTCTCTTTTATACCACTAACTAGATAAACTTTAAAGACAGCAATCTTGCAGACAAAGATGGAAAAATATTACCTTATCACTACACCGTAAGTTTTTCCATGGAGACGGAGAATATGACCTTATCACTATATCTTTTCATGCTCTATAAATGGTAGTAAAATAGGATATTACTTCTCTATTATGGAAAGACAAAATGGAGATATACATTAGAAATATATGGCATTATGTCAGTCTTGCAGACAAATATGGAAACATATGACCTTATCGCTACATCTTTTATGCTCTATAGATGGTAGTAACATATATAGGATATTACTTCTTCTACTAGAAATAATATTGTATATGATTTTTTTCTCGTAAGAAGAAATTTTTCAAAGAAAAAACTAAAACCATTGTTTTACTGTTAAAACCAAGTTGATCACATCGTCAAAATCAATTTATCAAGAAATTTATTATTTTACTATCAAGTTTAATTCCCGTCAAAATTGATCAAAACCATCATTTTACAATCAAAATCAAATTTGCCATGTCAAAACTGTTGAAAGTAATTTACCCGAGTTAAATTTATTATTTCAGAATACTTTTTAGAGTAAAAAATAATTTTTGATGGTAAAAATATTTTACACTGATTTTAACTTATATATATATATATATATATATATATATATATATATATATATATATATATATAATTGAATAAATAATGACAGACCACGTGAATTAGGCAGTGTGAGTCCCATTCCATCAGGCTGCATTTGGGAGGTTTGGAAAGTTTGAAGAGTTTGCCAAATCTTCAAAAAAAAAAAAAAATACCGCCTTCAATTCTGTGTTTTTTTTCTCTCTAAAGAAAAGAAGAGAGATCTAGGTAGTTGAAAAAAAACATATTTTTTAGATTCGGTCTGGTTCAAGGTCCGGGTTTCGGGTTTTGAACGGATCATTTTTTTTATTTTTAAAATTAAAACGACGTTGTTTTAGTAAAAAAAAAAACAAGTCAATGGATTGCAACCGAGTTTTGCCGAGTCATACCAGATTTTTTCTTTTCTTATTTTTTTTTTCTTGGCTCAGTTCTAGCCTAAGATTAACCGGATCTTGAGTCGATCAGTCAGGTCGGATTTCAAAACTATGAAAAAAAAAAAAAAGGGAAAAAAGGATATATAGGCCGTTGAAAAAATTAAAAAAGATATCTATGTTGTTGAAAAAAAAAGAAAAAAACAATTTGGTCGTTCATCCTGGAATACCCAATGAATCTTAACCGTTGATTTAGAAACTTAAAATAAGTTCACCCATATCCAATCAAACCCCAAATAAAGTATAGTTGTGGATTCGTCTCCTCTCCCGGACCAAAACCCAAGGTGTTAACATTGTCGGCGTCGCCGTTAGCAGTGGCAAAAAACAAAAGAACCCGAATCGGCCAAGCGAAACTCTCGTTGTCGATCTCCCTCCTTGGTTGGCTATGAAATACAGTGCCACCATTAGTGGATGAATGGGATTGAGAGCTTGTTAGTGGACAGTTTAACGTGTCGACATCTCATCAGAATTGATACCAAGCCACCAACAACGATGGCACATGATATGAATGCACCGAGTGGAAAATGCAGTGGTAGAATTGTAATTTCACCATCTAACCAGGAAGAAACAATAATTCCACCTCAACTAGAGGCATTCCAATAATTTATCAAAGCTGAATTTTAATTTAATTTTTTTGTGATTAAAAATAAGTATACAGGCATGTGTTTTTTTATATATATATTTGATTGAATAAAGTATTCGTGGTATACTAAACCTACAAGGTTTAAGATCTTTATGTAATTTTGAGAAGAGACAAGGATTATATCATTGTTTCATGATGAACTGATTATGAATTGATTTATGAGGATTATTTAAAATGAGTGTTGATCTTAGTGTTTATCAAATTTCTCATAATTTATTTTTGAGTTATTTTATAAAATTTACCTTTTCTTTGTAAAAAATAAAAATAAAAAAACAAAAACAATAATAATAAAAAGACTGGCAATTTGGTAAAAGCTGGATAAGGAAGGTTCCAAATATACATAGAAGAATCAAGCTGGAGTTTTGGACAAAATTTAGAGTCTAATCATACCCTATTGTACCCAAGACTAAAGAGACAATGCAGATTTAATGTCAAATTAAATAATTTTTTAACAAATCTACATAAAAATTAAGTCCAAAGACATAATTAGATTTTTAATATGTCAATTTTATTTAATCATGGTCCAAATTAAAAGTTTAATTATGTTTAAGAATTAATTTGGGTAAAATTAAAGAATTTAATTAAGTGCAAGGACTTAATTATACTTTAAAAATATCAAATTAATTTTATTAGAGACTTATTTGGTGAAAAATTAAGTTTGAGATCCCAATTTGGGCTTAAGTGAGAAGATTAGAATTTTAAAAGACCAAACTTAATTTTTACAAAGTCAATTGATTGAAGTCAAGGGTAAAATTGCAAAAAAAACAAAGTTTAGAGTCAATTAGATGTTAAATTGAAGAAATTTGAAAGTTTAATGGTCAATTGAAAGTCAATTTGCAAAATCCAAAACCAATGATCTTTTTTAAAAATACGCTAAAATTCAGGGCTGATATTGAAATTCAACAGAGGCAAAATTGTATTAAATCAAAACTTTGGGGTTAATTAAGAGTGCAATTAAAAAAAATCAAAAGCTGAAGGACTAAAATGAACTTTGGTCAAATCTCTAAATTAGAACCCTAAAAGCCAAAACGACATTATTTCATTTAAATGAAATGACATGTTTTGACAAAAACAACATTGTTTTGACCAAACAGTACCATAAAAAAACAGACAATGCATCATCTAGTTATTGTTCATGTTTTTTTATCTTTTTGCATGAAAACAAAGTTCGAGTGACTACTTTCCAAGGGCATTGAATGCTTCTTTTCCCCACTAAATCGGGCAAATTATACACCACCATGATGGTCTTACATTGTATTACACCCTATAGCAAGTCTTGCAAGCTAATTACCCCTACAACTGACGCGGCATTGCCCTAAAGTGGCCAACCCGACCACCTTTTAGCCGCCGATTTTCACAGTCCATGATTGCACCCTTGAGCCAACGGTTGAGATCTTTCTTAGTTCAATCAAAGGCCAAGATATGTCCCCCATAAAGATAAAATGTCTCTCTTCCACCCCCAATAAATAGGGGTACATTCCAGGCATTAATAAACAAGAAATAAAAGTCCAAAGTTGGCAAAAAATCAGCTCTTTTCTAATTTTTTTATCTGTCATTATCGTTTTTTTTCTTCTCTGCTACCGCGACCTTGACTTCTTCAACCACAACCACCTCACCTATGTTATGACCAACAATGGCCCAACATCCTTCACCAACTCATCTTCTCTCCAGCAACTGTAAAACCAACGTCAACATCGACTTCTTCTTTTAGCAACAACCTCGGCAACTTAATGTTTCCACTAGTGCCATCTATGTGTCGCCGTGAGCCACCAACATAAAGAGAGAGGGGGGGGGAGGGAGGGGGGGAGGTTTGTTAGGCCATTCGTCCGCCCAACCTGACCGGGTCCGGCCCAGATGGCTGAGCCAGGTCCAACCCAATTAATAAATAAATAATTTAATAATATGAAAATATTTTTTTAAAACAAATTTCCTAAGGGGAATTTTAAAAATATTTGTGGGTCCCTCACGTATTTTCCCAACTATTTTATATAATATCAAGTTGTAAACTTACAATATAAGATATAGACCCGATATTAAAAATAATTGTTATTCTTCTAAACTTTTTAGAAAAAATCAAAAATTAAAAAAAAAAAAAGCAATTCATTTCCTATTTCCAAAACACAAAAATATGTTTTGTCTTTGTGCATATAGCTAAATCTTAAAAGTTCTTCATGTATAATTTTTAAATAGAGATAAAATCATTTTTATAATATTTTAAAAAATGCAAAATGGATATCACAACTGGTTTATGATTATCCATTAGGATTTGGTCAAAATATAAAAAATCTCATTATAATTAGTTTGTCATTCGGAATACAAAGACTTAGCTATATCCAAGAAATAAGTAAGTTTGACCCTTAGAATGGTTAAGATTTAACCCAATAAGATAGAGACTTCTTCACGAAATGAGATCTGCCTTGAAATTTAGATAAAACCAATGGATAGAAACACGACTTAGAATACTAATTAAACAATAATGCAACTTATCTTAGATAGGGTGCATTAGGGGTGATGCGTCTTCCCCTTGCACAACCAGTGCTTTACCCGAACTCTCGCAAACCATTAGGTTTTCTAGTGATCACAACACCATGTAGCGACTCCTAAACCTTATAATCATAATTTTATGATTAAACCCAAAACTCTATTTTCACCATTTCTCAAGAGGCAATACGCCAACCGACGTTTTGCATGTCATGACAGAATTGATGCTTGAATGATTCATCGATAGTTGATTTGTGTAATTGATTATTTGATTAATTGTTGTCATGCATAATTGCCTATTGATTTCTTGATTGATTGTGTACGATGCATCTTCATGAATTTTGTTGTCAAATAAAATCTAGAACTTTGTATTCTGATATTGATTATATGGTTTAATTTTTCTATATGAGATACTTGATGAATATCAATTGCATGGTTATTTTTGCGCCTTAACCATTGACATGAGATGAATTTCGAGAATTGTTAAATTGATTTCAAAACCTTGTGTTTTCTAATCAGTTCATCCATGAGCGGTTTGTTTTCAACCAATTATTTTTTAATATTTTATGTTTAATTGGTCCTCCCATGAGTGGTTCATTTTGATCAGTTGATTACAAAACTTGTGTTTTCTGATCGATTCACTCATAAGTGGTTCATTTTCAACCGATTCTTTATTAAAATCTTATGTTCAATTGGTCCACTTATTAGTGGTTTATTTTGATCATTTGATTTCATAACCTTGTATTTTATGATCGATTCACCCATGAGCGATTCATTTAAACCAATCCTTTTTAAAATCTTGTGCTCAAATTGGTTCACAATAAGTGGTTTGTTTTGGCCAATTTGCCTCAAAGCCTTCTTTTCTCTTTGGTTCACTCATGAGAGATTCGTTTTTAACCAATCTTTTCAAAACTTGTGTTTTCTAATCAGTTCACCCATGAGTGCTTCATTGTACCGATCTTTTTTTCTAAATCTTATGTTGATTCACCCTTAGTTTTTCATTATTGATAGGCCATTTGAAATAATATTTTTCCTTATAGTATTTTCATATACATGATTTTTCTTATGTGATGACATGTTGCATGTTATATATATGTATATACATAAATAAAAATCTTGGAAGGATGGTTGTCTAATTCCATCAAGTTCGGCATTTTGTCTTGCTTTAAAGAAGTGATAAAAATCAAGAATCTCATTCTTTGCATTCGATAATTGAAATCTTATTTACTTATGTGTTTATTTTATTGTATATGTTATTAAGATCTAAGACCATCATTTTATTATATATGTTATTGAGATCTAAGACCATCATTTTTTTTCAAAGAAGAGGTTTTTATGTTTTCTCTTTTTACTTCACTATTTTTCCTTGTGTACATTATAACCATATATTTTTCATACATGATTCATACAAACAATACGCAATTTCATCAATAAAGATGTGGTGCACTTGTTCTTGCATGAAAAAAATCTTACCTTGCAAGATCCAAGAGAAAAAGTTGGAAGTGGTTGGTAAGACTCTGCGTCCAAGAAAAAAAACATTAAAAACAATTATGTCTTCACAACTATGCTCCTTTGTTGGCTAACATCAATTCCAATGCTCCCTTAAAATCCATGATCATTTGTAGTGTTTTAGATTATATTATATTTTTTACCTTAATGAATAATACATCACTTTTAGATATTTTTATGCTTTATTTTAGATATTATTATACTTTCATAAGTTTTAGATATTGTTTGTTACACATCATGAATCTCAGCAAGTGGATCAATAAGGAATTGTAAGCTTTGTATAAATTAAAATGAATGAATCAAATAATTCAAAGTAAGACGTTTTTTTTTTTTTTGAAGTTTGGTTCCTTATTAGATCATATCTTAGACAAGTTATGAGATTTTCTTTAAAAAAATCATAATGTTGTAAACTTGTTTAAAAGACTATGGTATTTAGGCAAATACACTTGGTCAATCAAACTTTAGAGTATAGATTGTCACTCTTGTTCGTAAAAATATCCTTATACAATAAGCATTTTCAAAGTTATGTCTCATTATAGATAATTTTTTATTTGTTAAGAAGGATTTAAACATGATTATATTTCTTTCATCCTTCACTGTTGATTAAAGAAAGAATCTATGGATACAAGTGCTTGTGGAGCTTATGCATTAGCGAATAAACACAAGGGTATGCAATGAGAAATATAAGAATTGAAAATTTAGAATTATTCTAAAAATATAAAATCAGTAGTATAATCATGATTTTATCTGATGTTACATGATTTCAGTTTGTTTTTATTATTTTTTTTATTTTACATAATATATAATCTTATTTCTTAAATTCAAATGGATATTTGTTAATATTTATTCTTTTTAATCAACTAATTAATTTATTATTAATTAAAAATGCAGACTCAAGAAATGGTTATGCACTCTAATTCAACACAAAATATAGGACTTGGTGGTTGTTTGGTATTACATTTCTAACAATATTTGAGTGCGTTTCAAAAATATATTTGTCTTGAAAAAATATTATTTTTAGTGTTTTTTAATTATTTATGTGATAATGTGAAAAATAAAAAAATCTAAAAAATTATTTTAATATACTTTTAATTAAAAAATACTTTTAAAAAATATCATCCATGGAATACTAGATCATAAATGCACTAAACCCAATTCTATTGCTCCGTTGATCAGTTGGACTGAATATAACCATTGACAGTTGACCAGACAACCATGCATACTTCACATTCCATACAGTCACCAGATCCATTGGAATTCAAAAACTGCTGCGTATATTCATGGAGTTTGGTCTCCAATCTAGCTCTTTAATCTAGAGAAATTTCCGGAAAGTTGGGCGGCCAAAACACATTGCTGATTAATATACTAGGAATCAGCTTCAAAAATATTCCACCATTAATATATATTTTCTATTCTACACCTTCCAATTTGGACTATCATGCCGAATCAATTTCTGAATTCCCTTGAAGCCCAAGAATACAGAACCCCCCTCGTTGCTTCCTAGCTTGGCCCTCACCCTTTAGTCTCACGTTTGTTTGAATAGTTTGAGTGCTCAAATTCCTGGTCAAAGAAGCCTCGTCCCACAAGGTAGCTTATACTATAAATTAATAGCATGTCGACTCCTCCATGCCTCATTATCTCTTTCTCTTCTTCCTCGATCCAACCATAGCATCAGCCCTCTACTACCTTTATACTATTTGTCTATTTTCCACATTAACATGGCAACAATGCTCAAATCTCTCAGCTTCTTTGTCTTTGTTTTTTTAATGGTAAACTCCCTTTTCTTCATTGAGACTGAAGCCCGTCCCTTCAACATCTTGAAGTCAGGAAACTCTGCAACTAGCAGAGCTATTGAGAGTTTCTTTGACGGGCTATCACTGGGAGAAATCAAGCAATCAGGCCCAAGTCCCGGCGTTGGACACAGTCAGACACTCGGAGGAATTAAGGCGGGTCCTAGCCCTTGCTGTGGAAACAAGTATACCACCGGCACCCATCACTGACTCGTGTGTATAGCGGCTCGATTGTTCATCCACATAATTGGCTGCCGGCCGGTTCATTAGTTTTGTTCATGGTGCCTGCAATTACTATAGTTTTCAAGCCATTCTTTTGTTATTTAATTGATACAGATCGGATATATGTTCATTTTTCATATTATAGATTATTAATTTCTTTGTTCTTTAAGTTTTGGATTATACGATGACTCATGTAATACAGTTTTTATAAAAGCAGACGTATGTAAAAGGTCAAAATAAGAATGCTGGGAGTCTATACAGTACTATCTTGAAATTTGTAGTATCTTGAAATTTGTAGTATAATAGCCTCTAATAGTCTCGGTGATCGTACTTCACCGCACGGCTAAATTATAATTTTTTTTTTTACGATTACAAAAATAATATCCGACTGCCACAAGAATGTTTCTAAAAGTAAATAAAAATAAATAATTCTAGTTATAAAATTGGCAGTTAAATAAATTGATTTTATTTTAATCAGATAAAAAATAAAATAAAAAATAAAAATAAATTAATTAAATTATTTTTTAAAAAATAATTAAGATATCTTGAAGAAAAATATTTTTTTAAAAGAGAACAAATAATATATCATAATTCACAACTCATTAAATATAAAAAAATAAAAAAATAATATAAAAAACTGGTATTAGTTAACATGGCAAACACGTAACTTTGATAATCAGGGTCGAGCTAACCCGAGATATCTTGTCAAACTCATGGCCCAGATCATTAGCATCAACATGTGCCTCTCCACTTAGAAAAAGACACGGCAAAGCTTACAATAATATGGTGGAAGGATATTTTTGGACGTTGAGAAGAGACTCACATGCCACCTGAATTGCTTGGACGCCTCCCACATGCCTGTCCTTTTATATATATATATATATATATATATATATATATGGCAATAGCGAAAAAACTATTATAAAATAATGAAAAAAGCTCTTAACTTCAGTTTTAAAATTTCTTATTTTTAAAAGTATTTTAGTTATTTTATTGTGCTTTTTAATTGTTTGTTATTTTTTATAATTGGTCAAATATTAAATTGTCTCTCAACTGATATTATAATAACTAAAAAATATTATGAAAATACAAAAATATCCATTGAGGTCAATTTTAGTTTTTTTTTTCTTCCAATAATATTTAGTTGTTTTATTGTACAATTAAGATAAGAAAAAACTTATTTATTTCTGATTAATTTGATAATAACTAATTTATCATAAGACAAAAAAAAAAAGTAATCCTGCCAAAGTTAAAATTAATTTGATAATAACTTCCAGATGTGCTTTTTTTTAAAAAAAAATCCACCTGTAGATTACCAAAAATCTGGAACTATTAGTACTCTTACATAGCTCATTGAAAGAAAATCATAATGTGTGTTAGGTGAATATATTTATGTTTCTAGTATTTTGATATTTTCACTAGGACTCCAAAATTTCTTGTGGGGATGATCAATATTGACCTCATTTATCTGTTTCTTAATTTTAATTAAAACTTCAAAATGTCAAGCTCCATGTTAATCTTTTTTATTTGGAAAAAAAAAAAACTAAGTAAAAAATGGATGGAATATGCCTAGTTGTAACTTTATTTATCAACAATATATTTTTCTTCTCACAAACTTAAGATTAAGCTACTACATGTTGCAAATTTTGATCATTCAACCAATTATAACATTGAACAATTATTTATGAATTTTTTTCTATTTTTTTATTAAATAATCTTGTTGCCACTTCTTTTGTATTCTATGCTATATAGTTAACTTAGAACTCGTTTGATATTTTAATGGCGGTTGATTTTCAAAGTGTTTTTAACTTAGAAATATATTAAAATAATATTTTTTGTAAAAAAAATTATTTTTGACATTAACACACAAAAAGATATGAAAACACCAAAAAAAATAATTTGAAGTAAAGAAAAAAATTCAATTTTTTTAAAATATTTTTTAAACGTAAAAACAAACAAGCTCTTAATAACATTGTAAGTTTATTTTAGTTGTATGTACTAAACCAAGAAAATCTTCTCAACCAAACCAAAACCTAATTACCAAAATAATAATTACAAGTGGTCGAATTTAAATTAGAACAGAAGCAATTGAAAATAGTGTTATCCTTCTAGATTCAGTTTGTAAATCTTATATTAGCTTAAAACTAGATAGATGGCTCATGTATTGTTATGGATCAATTCTTAAACAATACAAATAGTTATGGTAATGTGAGTTGGTTATTAGATTTGTGAACATTTTAATATAAAAGATTGCAAAAACAGAAAAACAGTTGATAGGTTTAAAAGTGACTTGTCATTTTTAGGAGAAGCAATGCAACTGCAATGCATGACAGCAACAGTGGCTTTGATCCACATGCAAGATTGCAGTAGATTAACATTAAAAATACAAAGTATTTTTCTTTATATTTTACATAGTATTTTTCTTTCAAGAGCAAAAAATGCTCCATCCTCTTCAAAACCTTGTAAGCATAGAGTTTCTTTCTGATCGAAGAATAACAATAGCAATCACTGCTGCAAATTGACACCAAACAAAAAAGATCATCAACAGCCACCTAAAAAACACAGTTTAAATAAGTATCAGCAACACTTGACAATCAGAAAAGAGAACAGTCTTCCAAACTCTAAGAAACTCATAACCACTGAGCAAGTAAACACACAGACCAAATCAAGACACTGAGAGCTTTGAAAGTGACCCAAGAAATAAAACAGACATTTTGAATGCCACTATATATAACATCTGCACCTTTCTAAAAGATAGATGAAACCAGTGATGTCAAGAAAAGAAAACAGTATAACAAAAGGATGAATGTCTCATACAATCTCAGTCTTAAATCACATAAAAAAATCCCTGGAATTAGGCAAATAGTAAAGAAATAAGAAACCTAACGAAACCAGAATAGAAGCAAAAATATTATCTCGCATCAGCCAAACTAGAAAAGCCAATTTAAAAATCTATTGCTTTAAAAAAAATCAAAAGTTATTTTCGTTAACAAACACTCTAATCAATTGAAAACCTAAAAAACCAAGTAGCGAACACACATATAGAAATAGAAGCATCTAAATGCAAAACAGCATAAAAAAAACCTTCTCATTGCATCACAACATGCATGCTCTCTAATCACCAAAACAAAAACCTAGCTCTTAAAAATAACAAAAATCATGAATTGGATTTAATCAAAGGCAAAGACACTGTCAGCACATAGACAATAAATTTGGTAAGCACAGAATTTCTTATTAATTGAAGAACAATAATAATAATCACTGCTACAAATTGACACCAAATAAAGAGCTCAAGATCCTCATCAACCACCTAAAAACACAATTTAAGTAAGCATCAGCAATCATTGACTATTGAAAAAGAGAACAGTCTTCTAATCTCTTAGAAACTCGTAAACACAGAGCAAGTAAACATATAGACTTAATCAAGTTTATATAACATTAGATTACAATTCAATAACCATATAATATAGCACACAAATTAATCATATATTATCCTTATCATAAACTCCAAGAATACATATATTTTCAAACATAACAATATCTTGTTTTATCCAAAGGCAAAGGCATTGTCAGCATATATGCAACAAATTTGGTAAGCATGGAGTTTCTTGTTAATCAAAGAATAACAATAACAATCATTGTTGCAAACAAAGAGCTCAAAATCATCAATAGCCACCTAAAAAAACACGATTTAAATAAACATCAGCAATCCTTGACAATTGAAGAAGAGAACAATCTTCCGAACTCTAAGAAACCCGTAACCATATAGCAAGTAAACACATAGACCCAATCAAGACACTGAGAGCTATAAAAATGATCAAAGAAACAAAATAGACATTTTGAATGACATTATATATACCCCCAGCACCTATCTAAGAGATAATGAAACCAATGATGTCAAGAAAAGAAAACAATACAACAAAATATGAATTTCTCATACAATCACAGTCCTAAATCACATAAAAAAATCCCTGAAATTAAGAAAATAGTAAAGAAATCAGAAACCTAACGAAACCATAACAAAGGAAAAATCTTATCTTACATCAGCCGAATTGGAAAAGCCAATTAAAAAATTTAGTGCTCTAAAAAAATCAACAGTTATTTTCTTTAGCAAACGCTCTAATCAATTACAAACAAAAAAAACCAAGCAGCCAACACAGATATAGAAATAGGGACATGCAAAAGCAAAACAACATAAAAAAACCTCCACATTGCATTACAATATGCATGCTCCCTAATCACCAAAACAAAAACTTAGCTATTAAAAATGACAAAAATCAGGAACTGGATTTAATCAAAGGCAAAGACATTGTCAGCACATAGGCAACAAACCTGGTCAGGATAGAGTTTCTTGCAAGTCAAAGAACAACAACGGCAATCACTGCTGTAAAATGACACCAAACAAAGAGCTCAAGATCCTCAACAGCCACCTAAAAAAACACAATTTAAATAAGCATTAGCAACCCTTGACAATCGAAAAAGAGAATGACATTATATATGCCTTTTGTACCTCTCTAAGAAATAGATGAAACCAATGATGTCAAGAAAAGAAAACAGTACAACAAAAGAACGAATGTCTTATACAATCTCAATCTTAGATCATATAAAAAAATCTCTGGAATTAAGTAAACAGTAAATAAATCAAAAACCTAACAAAACTATAATAGAGGAAACAATCTTATCTCACATCAGTTGAATTAGAAAAGCCAATCATAAGGGTTATAAGGCACAAAAATCTCAACCCATCCCGTCCAAAACCAGCAACATGTCCAATCCCAAAGAACCACAACAATACCCTCCCAAACAATCACCAAGTAACCGAATACAAGTGCATTTAATGCCAAATCCTACAACACTCAACAATTTTAAAAAATTAGAGGCTCACCAAACATTCATTGACAAACCACAACCCAAGTTAAGCCAAAACCCATCTAAACTCATTAGTTCAACTAAGGCATACATTGTTCTTCTTGAGAAGAGCTACCGATGCACAAAGAAGAAACTTCAAAGATGTTAAAGTCGCATACAAAGCCACCAAAACACCCATAGCCAAGATGCACCAACCAAGAAAACCTCACCTCACTCTAATAAAGAAACATGCAAGTAGATCTCCAAACAGCTTCACATCATGCGAGAAGACTACTTAGAAGTAAATCCACATCGTGAGAAACATTGCTCTAATCCATAATGTTCTTACTTAGAAGCTAAGGACTTCTTTGAGGCCTTTTAGTTTTTTTTTTATGATAGTAAACTTTATTCGGCGGTTTGTTTTCCCCTCATCTTCTAATTACTACACCGAATAATAGACCATACTGATTTGGTAAATAAAAGTAACTATAATATCCACTTCAATAATGGTTAAAAAAATACCCTATTTAATAATCAATAACAATAAATAAAGACTATATTAACACCACCAAAAATAAGCAGTGGAATGGTGGCGGTTCTTAAATTCATGATACTGTCTAGATTAGAGGATCTTACTATCAGTTACACCAGATAAATTTAACTTTAAAAAAAAGCCATCTTTTGCTACAACAACTATCACGAGTAGTAGAATAAACAATAAATAGTTATCTATTAGTTACATGACCAGCGCAATGCCGCAGTTTAATTTTTTTAACATAAAAAATATTTAAAAAAAATTAAGAATTAAAAGTTTTAGGTCTTTCAGCAAAGTCATACCCAAGAATCTTGGGTTTGGTTGCAACGCTTGACCCAAGAGTAATATTTATAATATCAATAATAATATTAAACTTACATGACTTAAGTTTAAGTGATTATGGCTGCAACACCAGACCTAAGAACATTGGATGTGAGTCTGGCTATAAAGTCGTGCTATAAAAGTATGATAATTAAATAGATTAATTAAAAAGAAAAAAAACCAATAGGAAGAAAAAAACTAATGAAGAAAAAGAAAAAAAATCTGAATTAACTGGGTTAACCCTTCAAACCAGGTTAACCCGTCAAACCTGGGATCCGCGTCATGAAAGTTTGATAACTAAATAGAAAAAAAAAATTGACGGGTTTACCCAGAATTAACTGGGTTAACCCGTCAAATCAAGTTAACCTGTCAAGCCCGGGATATGTGTCATGAAAATCTGATAATTAAATAGAAAAAAATTTAACATTAACAAACTAAACTAAACGAAAAACATTAATTAAAAAGAAAAATAATTCTGGGTTAACTCGTCAAACCAGGTTAACCCATCAAACCCGGGATTCGTATCATGAAAGTCTGATAACTAAATAAAAAAATTTAACATTAACAAACTAAATTATAAAAAAAAATTCATTAGAAGAAAAATAACAAAAAAAAGACAGCTACAATACTTTTTAGGATATGTTATAATATAATAATAATAATAATAATAATAATGGGGAAAGTTAAAAGGCGTGGGGAAAGCTATAGTACTTTCCCCATGCCTTTTAGAGTATTGACTAGATATGATGGCCGCGCGATGCCGCGGGCTTGTATGTTATCGTGGGTTTGTAAAAACAATCATAAAAAAAATTATATGGAGGAACACTGTAGTAATCCATAGTATTTTAAAAAAAAAACTACGAAACTAAATTCTCAACCAGCTCAATATTAAAAAAATAAAATCGACAAAGATAATTCTAGAAAAAAAATCATAAAAAAAGATAAAAAAAACATGTGGGGAAATACTGTAGCAATCCAAAGTGTTTCAAAGAAAAAAACTACAAAGCTAAATTCTCAACCAGCTTAATATTAAAAAAAATAAAATTGACAAAAACAATTCTAAAAAAACAACACAAAAAAAAAAAGAAGACAATTTTGGAAAAAAAAAATATATATATATATATATAAACATGTGGGGAAAGTTAAAGCTAAATTCTCAACCAGATCAATATCAAAATCATTTAAAAAAACACTGTAGCAATTTATAGTGTTTTATAAGGAAATATACAATTGTAATTCTCAACCAACTTAATATTAAAAAAAATAAGATCAAAAAAGAAAATTTTAGAAAATATCACCAATAAAAAACAAAAGGGAAAAAAACCATGCAGGGAAACATTATAGCATTCTATAGTGTTTCATGAGAAAATCTACGGTTGTAATTTTCAACCAGCTCAATATTAAAAATAATAAAATCAATGAAGATAATTTTGAAAAAAATCATAACAAAAAAAATCATCTAGAAAAACATTGTAGCAATTAACAGTGTTTTAAAGAAAGAAAAACTATAAAGCTAAATTTTCAACCAGCTCAGTATGAAAAAAATAAATTCGATAAAGACAATTCTGAAAAAAAATCGATAAAAAAAACATGTGAGAAAATACTGTAGCAAGGAAAAAATCATGTGGAGAAACACTGTAACAATGAACAGTATTTTAAAGAAAAAATTAAAAACTAAATTATCAACCAGCTCAATAGTAAAAAAATAAAATTGACAAAAATAATTTAAAAATAAAATAAAAAAAGAAAATAAAAAAAATTCTGAACCAGCTCAATATGAAAAAAATAAAATCAACAAAAACTAGTTTGAAAAAAAAAAGAAATCATAAAAAGAAAGAAAAAAATCATGTAGGGAAATATTATAACAATCCATAATGTTTTTTTAAAAAAGCAACATAACTAAATTTTCAACCAGTCCAATATTTTAAAAAATTAGCGAAGATAATTTTGAAAAAAAAATAAAAATATAAACAAAAAAATTACAAAAAAAGAAAAAGTCAATTTAAAAAAAACAAAAACTAAAAAAAATATATAAAAAAAAGTATATTGTTTCCCCACGTGTTTTAGAGTTTCTTATAATTAATTTATTACTTTTTACTTTTCACTGCCTAAAGTCACAAGAGTCACATTAATGAAATGGACAATCAGTAGATGCATGGAGACGCGACTCGTGCTGGGTCTCCAAAACAAACAAATTCAAGGCTAATAAGTAAGATCACCAAAAGTAGTCTTCTTTTCTAGGTCCCCTCCTTTTGGACAGATACACTACGGGCTACCAAACACGTCTGCGGCAGTTATTGCTACTTTAAGTAGGTGATTGCATTTGATATTATGGTTTTTTCTTTTTTAGGAAAATATATTAAAAATATATTTTTAATATTAGTATGTTAAAACGAAATAAAAAAAACTTAATTTAAAATAAAAAAACTTAAAAAATTTTAAAAGTATTTTTTAAACTAAAAAACAAACACAGTCTTAAGTTAAAATTATAAAATTATTAAGTGTTGTTTAATATTTCTTTTAAGCTTAAAAATATATTATAATATTTTTCTAGTTTTTTTTTGCATCAATGTATCAGAATTATAAAAAAATATTAAAAAAATAACAATTTAATATTTTCTTAAACCAATCTTACTTTAAAACGTAATCAAATATTAGTTTCAACAAAAATGACAAACAGCCTCTGAGCCCGTTGCACATGTCATTTTTCCATTTGAACGTATATACGGGTCTTTGATGTTCTTATAAGATAATCTTAATCTCACTCGATACGTAACGTGAATGACTAATTAGTAATTACTGTCGCCCTTCAAGTATTTTATAACAACCGTTGAAAACTTGTCACAGACCCTTGACTAGTTAGGTAAGATGATGCCATGTGTAATTAGTCAGTCATCAATAATGTCTTTGGTATGGTTTCCACGTTTGTTTCTAGGTATTTTTTAAAAGTATTTTTAATTTTATAAAAATATTAAATTGATATTTTTTATAGTTTTAATCTAATATTAAAAATAAAATAAATATTTTAATTTATTTTTAAAATGATAATTATTTTAAAAAACACGCTTCAATATGATCACCTCAAACACCTCCACAAATCAAACGTATAATTATAAATAATCTTCAAAATCAAAATTTAATATCTTGAATTATTATCGAAATATTCTTCCATATATATATATATATATATGTCAAAATCCTTTTACATGCTTCTAGAATTTTTAAGGGAATGTTAAAGATGTGTTTGATAGTGTTGTAATAGTTATTTTTCAAAGTGTTTTTATTTAAAAATACATTAAAATAATATTTTTTTATTTTTTACATCAGCACAGTAAAACAATTCAAAATTAATACTAAAAAAATAACATGAAGCAAGAAAAAATTCAAATCTTAACCAAGAAAAAAAAACAAGTTGAAATTCAATGTCAAAAACACTAAAAACAAATTCTATATATTATCATGTTCAACCATCAAGTTAATTTTTCCAATGAGAAATAATGTTCTTCAAACACGTGAAACGTCGAAGCATGAATTATCTAGGCTTGAGCTAGCTCATACCAAAGTCCGTTTACATGCATCCAGAATTTTTGAGGGACTATTCAAGAGAGAAAGACAATTATATATATTATTTTGTTCAGCATAAGGTTAATTTTTCCAACGAAAAAAAACAAAAGTTATTCAAACACATGAAACGTCAAAACGTGAAATAACTAGGTTTGACTCGGAGGCTTCACTATGGTCTAAGAGTATTATTGCACGTTGAACCGGCGCGCATGAATTTCATGAACTCAGCGTGTGCGCGCACCGATTATTTGAGAAATTAATGTCTCATCAAGTGTGGAGGGTGTTATTCTCACTCTAATCTCACTTTACAATTTTATTTATGTAATATTAATCTCAATAATTTCGTAAATAAGATACTCTATATGTAATTATATTAAAAATTATGTTGTTTATTAATAAAGAATATAAAAAATATAAAATGAAATTAATAAGCTATATAGTGGGAATAACATCACTCTTAACTACAAGAGTTAGATGGTATTTAATTCGAAACACAATTCCTGATAAGATGGTTATGTTTCCCAAACAAAAGTGAGAGCTAATGGGATGCTTATCACTTGAAGAAAATTGCTTCCAACTTTGCAGGCTAGATAGCTAAGTACAAGATGGATTTCTATGCAAAGCAAGACCCGGAATTGAAACACAAATATTCGAAGAAAGTTTTGGTGGTAGAATTTGAAAATTTTGAGGGTTTTGAAAGGTTTAGGCAGGCTTTCATTGGACCAACGTGGCCGTCCACTCTCTCTTTGCTACAGGTTAAAGGGACCGCATGAATCTCCCTCGACGTTTCCTTTCGTATGAACACGCAAATTTCCGCTGAATGTAACTTGTAGTAGGTTTGCTGGGCACTATAAATAAGGTGCCTCAAGTTTTCATCGTTCACCACTTCATGAAAACATCCACTGGCTTTACTGGGTAATAACAGTCTAGCTTCCAAGGGTGTGTTCGGCTTAGAAAAACACCTCTTTTGTTGACCAAAAAAGCTTCACTACTAGCATTCTAAGTAGATATGGCAAGAGAACGCAAGCTTCTCGGCTTCTTTTTTGTGCTTCTCCTTCTGTTGCAAGGCTCTTTAACTCAAGCCCGGCCATTCAATATCTTGAAGTCTGATCGAGGCAGGATTGGTGGCACTGGTTTCTTTGATGGGTTATCCCTAGGAGCCATCAAGAAGTCAGGTCCAAGCCCAGGTGATGGTAACAAATTCAAGGATTCTGGAATTTATGGAGGGATTAATTCAGGTCCTAGCGATGGAGGAGGACACTAGTTACTTGGTTGGTTAAAATAATATTATTACCTTGTTGAATAAAACAGCAACGTATGCATTCTTCGTTAATTTGTTCGCTTTATTTTATTTTATTTAGATGTCAAGTTGCTAGTATTGCTAAGTACAATAACGGTCCTCAAAATAGATTTTTAGCTGATGGATGTCTTACTTATTCTTTTGACGGTAAAGGATGTAAAAATAATAGTATGGATGTTGTTGAAAAATGAATTAATATATTATTGATATGTTGTGTGTTAATGAGAATTGTGTGGGCTTAGCTATGTTTGTTTTATGATTGTTTTTGCGTTTGTGGTACAAAAAATATAGTGAGGTGTTTGGTAACTGTAAAAATTACCTTTTATACTGCGGGATCCACTAAAAATTAAATTTGAAACGCAGTTTTTGTGAAACAGTTTTTACATGCCTTTTTAACTGAGCTTCATAAAATACTGTTTATTTTTGCGTTTTAAAAACACTTTTGAAAAAATTTAAATTTTTTTTATTTTTTTCTTTACTTCAAATTAAAAAAACTGGTGTTTTTAGATCATTTTGATGCGCTAATATAAAAAATAATAATATATTATTTTAATACATTTTAAAATAAAAAAAATTAAGATTTCAAACACTTATCCGGAGCTTGCAAATGCCTAGCTGCTTCCACCTACTGTCCAATTATTACAGCCTCCTTTACATGAATAGGGTCAAAACTATCATAAACTTAGAAAATTATCATAAGAACCCTATTCCGGTTCTCATTCAATTCATGTTTTTAACTATTATTAAAGAAATTCATAGGGTTTATACATCCTAAAAATCCTAAATTCATAGGAATGAACAACCCTCACTTCTTTATTTTTTACCCTTAGGATGAAACACTTCAATTCAATCCCTTGGGATTTCTTTTCAATTTTTCTACAATTTTCAATTTTAGCTTGTCTCATTACACATTTAAAACACATTATTATTATTATTATTATTATTATTATTATTAAACCAACTCAATTCAACAACTTCCAAACTTATTTTACATTTTATGGCACAAACTTCCATGATCAATCTATTCTATGGGTGTTCCTTTATGTCTTTCCTTATATTTTTATCTAATCCCACATACTCAATCACAAATTTAATAATTCATGTTTAATAACTCAATCAAATCTTCTCTCCCATGAACAAACCTATTTTAGCTGAACTTAGGCGTATCCATACTATGAGTTCCCTTTTTGTTTCCTTATTCAAAATTCATTTCACAACATCACAAAACTATATACAACATGACCAGATTTAACAGTTTTACCAATAAAAATTTCTATCAGTATTTGAACTCACATTTCATCGGTATGTATTTTACCGACGAGCTCACGAATGGAACCTATATGTTGAAAAAAACTCTCGTCAATAATTTCTTATCTATCGATAATAAATTTATTGATCAATTTACAAAAGTACAAAGCACGCAAAAAAAATACCATATTCATTCTGTTGATATTGCCCTCGGGAAGTTTACCCTATAAACAACAGAAATATAATATGCAATGTTGTTGGTATTTTTATTTATCCGTCGGTAAAGATAACATATCATCAATACCATCTGTAATTCCGCCGGAGAGTTAACAGTAGGAGTGACATTTACAGTAATTCTTTTCCAACTCTCTAGAATATACCGACATACATGGTCCGTTGGTATCCCCGTCCATAATATTTTAAAATAATTTTTTTAAAAATATATATTGAACATAAGTAGTAAAATAATTAAAAATAAATTAAAATCAAATATATAAAAAGAAATTAAAATAATATAAAAATTAAATATTTATTACAAATTTAAACATTTGTACGTTCAAATACAATAAATCTAAAACAGAGGTGGTGCTAGAGGAGGAAGAGGAGGCTGGTCATCGCCGAGACCGTGGGGCCAATAAGGAGGATCACATGGACCATCCATGTGTGATCTCATCTCCATTACCACTCGACAGAGTTCTTCATAATCTGCAGTGAATTGTTCATATTTTTCATTGAGATGTGTCGTTCGATCATGTACTCCTTGGTCTCACATTGCCTTAAAATTTAGAGTTTGAGTGCTCGGGATCGATTGCGAGCATCTAATAGATAAAAAACTATGGGTCATCTGCAAGTTCTCGACTATAGTGTTAGAGAGTCCATACACTTGATTTCTATCAGGCCTACCGGACAATCCAGCCTCTAACCATAAATTCAGATTGAGATCCGGATGAATCAAAAGACCATCCTTGTATCTCTCTTTCAAGCAGTTGTTATATGTATCTTGGAAAGAAAAAAATAAATTCATCAAATTGAAGAAAATTATAACTTAATAAAATTAATGGTTGAAAACCAACTACCACAAAGTGCTGAACTCGACTATCCACAAACTATTGCACCTTTTTTTTAGCGGTCATCACTCAGCACATGTGTTTCAACAAAAAACTTCATCAGGCTTGGCTCGCGTCCGTTAACCATAGCCTGCAAGATAAAAATATTATCAGTTAAATATATTTATAAAAAATTAACAAATAAAAAAATGGAAGTAATAAAAAAAATCTTACTATCAGCTTCGCATGCGAAACGAATGAAATAGAGCCGCTAGTGTGTATGGTAACGAAACCGTGAAAATGCTGGTTCCGGTTCTCCATACCGAACTGTGACCGTTGCATGAATTGCATGGACGTTACGTGCTGAATGTACTCCACCCATACAGCCTTCGAGATATATGGTGGTCTGAAATCCTTTCAAACCGCCACGTCATTCGAGGTTGGAAGCTCCTTTTCTCTTACATATTTTTTTTCTTTTTTTGGGCCTCGTACTCACAAAATCTATATGTTATAAATAAATTATTTGTTAGCGAATGAAAAATAAAATTTTGGTATTTTGATCTTACTTAGTTGTAGTGTAATTCTCCCAAACTCTTCTCATACCATTATAATCCGCTCTCTCCCATTCAAAATTTTCCTTGCAGTAAAAAATTATAAAAGGTAAATTTCAGTAATTTCAATAAATTAACCGTATTAACATAATAAAAAAATATTAAAATTAATACTAACCTTAAACTTTTAAAACCATGCATCGACCTGCGTTTGCATTTAGGATGTCTAGAAACTTGGCTTCATTGAAATAATAGAATATCCAATGATGATTTAAAGGTCGATGTTATTGTTTTGGCAGCCCCAATGTTTGTAAACTTGAATTTGCATTCATTAAATAAAATTATTTTAAAAAACATTATTAAGCATGTTGTTGTGAAAGCAATTCAAATTTACATTGAAAAGTTGTCCTTCCATTAATTCTCGTACTTTGCAGGTAAATAGATTCCACTGTGATAAGACCCCTCCTCGACGTTGCGGCATCACACTTAATAACCCCACATCATACATCGATACATGTGCCTCATGTGTCTATTCATGGTCGGCACCTAATAAATTGTGGTTGTCAGCATCGCTATTAGAAGAACTAAAAGTGATCATGTCTTCATGATGTACAATAGACTTTCCCCTCCTAGACATCTACATAAATTAATGGAAAAAAATTAAATGATTTCTATTTTTAAAAAAAACTTCGGCAGCACCTCTCCTATACGGGAGGCTGCCCAAAATTCTTAAACATGCAAACACACAATATATATGCCACAAACCAGTTAATTTTATTCAATTTCTTCCAACAAATTACAGTAATTCAATTTCACACAAAATTCACATCTTCTAAGTGGTAATATATTTAATCCTAAATTTACAAGAATTTAATCTAAATTAAAAAAAATAAAAAATAATTAAAATTAATATTACACATTTAATTGAAATTAAACAATAAAATTGAAAAAAAAAACTAAAATTCAATAAAATAATGAAAAAATATTTCAATAACAACTAAAATTCAACATGATTATTTAAAAGTGGTAATGTTTGTGATCCTAAATTTACAAAAATTTATTCTAAATGAAATAAATACAAAATAATAACTAAAATAATGTAAAATGTTTTTCGATAACAACTAATATTCAACACAACTATTAAAAACATAAAATTAAAAAAATAAATAATGACCTAAAAAAATAATGCAAAAAACCAAACACACATAAATAAAGAAGAAAAAGAAATGAAATTTTTTTACCTTAATGATTTCAGCTGAAAATAAAACAAAAATGAAAAAACATTAAAAGAAAATAAATACGTAATTTGTAATATCATCATAAGAAATTCTCAATCTTCTTAAAAACAACATCATGATTTTTATATTTAAAGCATGTTTTTTAATAAAGGCAATAACAATGAAAATAAATGGGTTTCTTTTTTATTACAGCCATTTGAAATAGGTATAAAAAACTATATTTTTCCAATCTAAATTTCATTTCCTTAATGATGATTGTTTCAACTAAAATATATTTTTTATTTGCAAGCATCATTTTCTAAACAAAAATCCATCATGTTATTAAAAGAAAATTAAAAAAACAATGAAATAATATCTAAGTATTTTTTATGTAATTGAAGACAAAAAAATAATAAATTTAATAAAATCATATAAAAAACCTATTAAAAGTTTTTTAAAAAATAAATTTGATTTTAATTGAATATTCATAAGCTTTTTTTTTTCTATATTAGGTACATAATAATTGAAAAACAAAATTGTTAATATGCTCTTAAGATTCCATAATATTATTTGAGAACCATTGGCAAAATTGAATAATATTTAAAATATCATGTTAATTTTTTTTATAGTGTATTCAAATCTAGATCCAAAAAAATATAAAAAATATAAAAAAGGCAAAGATTATGATGCATATTAAAAAAGATCAGGCATGCTTGGCGTCGAAGCCTGTATTTTTTAGCATTAGAATTGGATGACGCGCTATCCATTCCTACTCTTTTAAGCACGCAATAAGTGATCTATTAGCAGAGATGACCTAAAAATATGTTTTCAACATATTTTCACCTAAAAACACCATAAAAAACATTATAAACCACTTGCCAAACCCAAAAATACCTCAAAATTGCTAAGAAAAAAATTAACCGAATTAAAAAAATTCTAAACAATACTCAATTTATTTTTTCAATCATGTTTATAAAAAAAATGACCAGTCATCAAACTTCTCTTATTAAATGAAACCCATTAATACTAAACATGAATAGTTTTGAAAAAGTGGTTATTTATTAACTTTTTCTCTCAATCATATAGACTCAAATGTTAAGAGTATGAACATTTGAAATTGCAAAACCCAAAGAGATTCCAAGGTAAGAAAAAAAAAAAGAGTAAACGAAGTAAACAAAACTTTGTACATTGAATTTGAGATTGACCATGTAATTTTTTATTATTTTATACTTTGATTTTTTTTAATTGAAAATTTCTTTTCTTCATAAATTTTAATAAATTGATAATTAATTTAGGCATAAAAAGTTGTAATTGATAAAAAAGAGAATGAAAATGGGAAAAAAATTGAGCTATTGTGGAATTTTACCTAAATATTTTAATATATTTTGTAATTGTAAATATAAATTGAAGGGATAAATCATGAAACAATCAATGTAGTTAAATACTATATATATAGAAAACACACTTTTTCCTAAAAATGTTTTTTGCAACAAAAATACTTTTTTTGAACAAATTGAAAAGAAATATGAACTCAAACATTTTCAGGAAACATGTAGGTCACCCATTAAATTGTAAGAGAAAAAAAAAGAAATAAAACAACAAAATAAATAAAAATAAGAAAGAAGGAAAGATAAAAGGAAAGGAAAGAAGTAAAAAAAAATACTGAGAAGCTTAAAAAAACTGAAAAGGGTGAAAAACACGCTCCCCCTTATTTTCAAACTGGAAAAAAAAAAGCGACACTCCCGGGACCAGTCGTGTCTAACACTCTCACCAGACAGAGAAGCAGTGAGTAAGATTAAGCCCCCCCCCCGCGCTCTCTCTATCGACTTCAGTGAAAGCGAGAAATGGGGAGCTCATCGAAGGACGATTCCGGCAGCGACGCCGAGGCTTCAAGCGGCGACAAAACACCTTCTAATTCTAGTCTCTTCTCCGAAGGCGAGCGCGTCCTCGCCTACCACGGACCCCGCATCTACGAGGCCAAGGCATCTCTCTCTATAAGATCTTTCCTTTTCTATTTTTTTTTATTTGTGCCCTATGATTTTGTAACTGATGTTTATTTTCATTTTTTTAAATCGACTTTTTGTTAATTTTAGGTTTTGTTTTTGGTGGTTTTAGTGTTTAATTGTGATTTTGTTTGTTTGAATGGAAATCTGTGGTAAAGAATGGAGGTGAAAGTGATAGTTGAGGAAATTTAAGGTTTTTTTAACGGCTTATTGTTGAAATTAGGGTTTATAGAAGCTGGAATTTTGATTTTTTTTAGCGTAACAAGTTTAATTTGTCTTGTTATTGCAGAATACTAAGTTTCAGGGATTTCAACTGAACTAAGTAAATTTCACTGTGATTTATAGTTGCTGCAGTCTCCATTTTTCTGTAATAAGGAGCATTTTAGTGCGGTGGAGAGTAGTGTTGTTTTCTATGGATGTGACTTTTCAGTTCACAAGTGTTATTTTTTTCATTTTTTTTTAATGAAATTAAGATGCCAAGTATTTTTGAGTTGCCAGGGAACCACACACAAGAATCAAGGGATTTTAAAATTTTGTCTTGATTTTGGATTTTTTGCTGAAGATGAGATTTGTTTTTCCTTGGAAGCAATGTTTGTGTTATCTAATTTCTTTTTACAGCATGTTATATGTTTTTCATTTCTAGTATTTTAACTTTTTTTTAATGTTCTTTTAAATCTTAGGTTCAAAAAGCTGAGCTTCGTAAGAAGGAATGGAGATACTTCGTCCACTACCTTGTAAGCTTCTCCTAGCTATTCCTTTTTTAATGACTTGTTCTGGTTATACAATTTTGAATGACTGAACCACTGAGTAGTTGACTGGGACAGTATTACCTTGTTATGATGTTAAGTGATGTGCCTTTTGCTGTTTTACAGGGTTGGAATAAAAAGTGAGTATGCATTTTGTTCGTTTCCTGTTGCTATATATTTTGGCTGAGATTTTGGAACTGAATAGGTCTGACTGCAACATTGTGAGGTCATTTTCTCTACCTCTTTTTTTTCTTAAATCTAATCAAGTATAAGTTCAAGTTCTTGGATGCTTTATTTATTCATGATGTGATTCCCCCCTGCTTTTCCCTTTAAAAGTTAGGATAATATTAAGACGTTTCAAGAAATGAAGCAACAACTATGGCGCATTGCAAAACTGACAATAGCAAAGTAAATAACTAGATATCTATTTTACTCTTTTCATTATTGTTACATTTAATGTCCGTTGCATTCATCACATGACAATAATTTTCCAAGATTAGAAGTCTAGGTTTTTTCAATAAAATTTCATAAGTGAAGGCCTCTTTCTTCTCTGTTTTTTATGTTTTTCTTTCATTGATGCTAGTTTTTTAGGAGTTTTATGATCTTAATTCTATACAACTATAAACTTTTTTTAGAGTACCTAGTCTGACATTTTCCTTCCGCTATGTGTTTTTAATTATTTTGTATAATTTTTTTATCAAATACTGTTTTATCTTTTCCTTTTACTAGTTTATTATTGTAATTTATTACATTGACAAGGTTTATCATGACAGGAAAGGGTTGGAGAGAAAAGGGGGGTGGGGCAGTTGTTACCATTTGAAAGACAATGATCGATTGTGTATGAGATACATTAAAAAGAAACATTTAAATCAATGTCACATTAGGGAAGTAGGAAACTGTTGTCCTATTATAAAGTTTAGCTAGCTATAGAATAGTTATGGTTTGCCAGTGACCATAGGCATGCTAAGCAGGTGTTGGAAACTCAGATTCTTGAGGATCTTTGCTGGTTTTGCTGTCTTTTAATTTAATTTGGAAATTATCTTTTTAGATCAACATAGCAGATATAACTTCAATGAATCGAAAACAAAGGATATTTTTAGTTTAGAATAATAATATAAAAAATTATCAATTGGACAGGTAAAAGAGAAGCTACAACTTATAAAAACAAAATCTTGTCTTTGATGTTTCTTCTATTTCTCAGCTGGTGAGCCCTCTTGTTGCATCTTTTTCATCTTAACATTTGGTCCTATTGTCATTTTTTTACTACTTAGCCTCTTTTGTGAATTGGTTTATGTTATCACTGAAAGGTTTCTCGGAATTGTTATTTGTCCTAAGAGTTTTATTTCGTTAATAAATATACCCTGTTTCGAAAAGGGACACAGAAATCATTACTGTGGGTTGGACATATTGCCAACAGTTGGGACGAATGGGTAGGCATGGACCGACTAATGAAACACACTCCGGATAATGTCTTGAAGCAGCAGGCCCTAGAGAAAAAACAAGGTGTAGACAAGAGTTTGAAGCCTGGACGTTCTTCTCAGACGAAGCCAAAAAACTCTACTGGTAAGCTTCAGTTTTATTTAAACATATGTTTTTTCAAATTTATCTTGTATGTGTTAATGTCCAAATGGAGATTTTCAACAAGTTCTGTTCATTTAGCTTGTGGTGCGTGAAAGTCTCAAAGCAACTGTTGGCCATCTAGAAAACTTTTGTTTTCTCTTCCTTCTTGCCTGAGAGAATCAGCTTATGGGTTCTTAGGTCAAAGGAAAAACTCAATTGATGTTCTCTCCCTTTTCAATAACTCTTACTGTTATTTATAACTTGGGGACTTAACTTTCATTTTGTGCTAATATATGAGTACCTTGAATGTTCAGGTTTTTATAGTCATGACTATGAAACTGCTAAGTGATAGTTAAGCTCATAACTATTTCAATTTTATAAAAATTAGTTTTTGTTTTGTAGATTCAAAGATGGACAAGGAAGATCCTAAAAGCAATGGTTCGTTCCCTTACCTTCCTTTTCTTTCCCCCTTCATAAGCACAGTTTTCATTGTTTTAGTAAGTGACTATTGGTTGTCATTATTCTCCAGTAGAAGTCCTACCACAAGTTGGTATGATTTTTCTGCTATACATTGCTAGTCCTAGATTTGTTTTTGCTGTTTATTTTCTTTATATAGAGGCCGTCCTATCAGGCTTGTACCTGCGAATTGGGCAGATGTTCCCCAAAAGAGGATGAAAAGAATTTTGTAGTTTAATAATTTTCGCCCAAAGAAAGTTGTGGTGCCATAGGACTTTGTATGGAGCTTGACATTGGCATTGCTATCTGTTGGTCTTAGGTTTTTTTTTTTTTTCCTCAGCATCATTTTGTTTCATCTTTGTGCCATATTGACTTGCATTAGGTAGTACACCATTATAAACATTTTGCTAGTAAAAACTGGGTCTTAATTTCATGATTGCCAAAGTTATGGGGCATATTTGCTCAGCTTTTATTCTATTGCAATTTTGCCATCTTGACATATTCAAATAAGTTGCATTTATATTTAGTGCTTTTTTTTTTCCTTTATCAGTGGTTTATCTTCAATTTGCGTCTTAAATTATATATGCTCGTGAAGACAAAGAAATTTGTTCTTATGAATTGTCACTGCTTCTTGCAGTGGCAAAAGGGAAGAAGCGTAAAAGTGATTCAGGAATGGAGGTTTGTTTCATATTATTTCATATGGTGCCTTGGCATACCTTTTAATTTCTGAAGTATTTGTTGGACAACAGTTTTGGCCTGCTACATCTTGTTGTTGCTCTGATCTCATCTTTTTTGCCCCCGTACTGCTTTTGTAAATAATTTTTCCTTCATTGAAGACCAAGCTGAAAACATGCATACCCTCACAATCAGATTCTTTATTTCAGAAACTTCATTGCTCTTCTTAGATTCTTATTGAGATTCCTCTTAATATTGTGGTTTCAAATTGTTAGAAGGATAATTTGCCTGTAGAAAAGCTTGTCAAGATCCAAATTCCATCAACACTAAAGAAGCAACTTGTTGATGATTGGGAATTTGTCACCCAGCAGGATAAGGTATTCACATATTTTCTCCTATTGCTATTATATTGTATTCATTATGCGAATTGATTTTATTTGAGTTAGTGTAGAAGCCATAAAGTTCAATTATTACCAAATAGCTTAATGGTTTTTGCTTCACTGAATATAACCCTGCATACATTTAAGTCTATCCAGCCATTTCGGATGTGTTACCATAATCTTTTCTTTGGCAATTTTTACATACAATCTTGTGAACAAGCCTTTGACAGAACACCTTTTTTACCTTGACCCTATTCTTTCTGGCAATCCTGTTACTCTTGAATTACATTTAATTTAAACACCTCTCTTGCCATCCTAATTATTAGGCTATCAACACTACAGTGCATACATTATACTTGTTAAAGAATTAGCTCTGAAATTCTATATCTTGATGATTATAATTCCTATTTTTTTCTAGTTTATAATCAAAACAGCTTCTATAATGCTGAACCAGCAATGCAGCGACTTTTCTGTTATCCAACTTCAGTTTTCTGGTTGTACTTTTTTGTGATAAAAGGGTTGGGTTTTTACAAATATCAATCAGGAAAAAAAGATTTGGTGATTTTCTTAGTGATTGGATCTTACAGAAAAAAGATTCAGGGTTTATACAAATATCAATCAATTGTAAGATTGTTCTTTGTTGAAAATCCTAATATCAACTTTTTTGTCCTTTGACACCTTTGTTGATTCTGAATGCCATACATCTTAAAACAGCCAACGCCAACCCATCCAACACAAGACCATCGTCCCATCCTAAGAGCTTGGAATTTTCCCACAAAATAGTTGGCCTTTTACACTTAAAAGATTTTATATTTTTTAGCAAAAGATTTTGGATTTTTGGTATAAGGATCAGATTCTAGTGAAATTCTGCAAGTAAAAGAGGAAACTGTGAGACCTACACCCCTGTAGTGATTCCATTCACTCTAGATGTTCTAGATATTCTTCTGAACACTATTCCTTGTTTTGCTTTCTTCAGTATTGTGGTATGACTTTGTTCTGTCTTATTGCCATTTGTTAACCTTGATGTACTCGTGGTACTCACAAATTGCTACATGTAATGGGATTTGTGACAAAAGTATTTTTTCTATTTACAAATTGAAAGTAATATAGTTTCCCCATTTCAGGATAGAAGATAGTTCAACACTCTGCCACAGTATTTTTTGATTGGATGAATGTCTTTCTAGAATGTGAAATTTTCCATATGCAGATGTCAAATGAAAACACTCAAAATAACCAAGAGAACTTATTATTCAAAAAGTCAATTTATTGATCAATGAAAATCTGTAGCCTCCTTTCTAATGTCTAGCTATGCTTTATCGAGGCACCAAAGTCCGTACAAAATAGAAAATCTAAACCCACTAGGAAAAGAAAACGTTTCTGCTTATCCATCATTGGAGTTTAAGTTCAATCTTCTTTTTAATGATATAGTGCTCTGATTTGTTAAAGAACCTCTCTTTTTAAATGCAGTTTGTTAAACTTCCCCGGTCACCAAATGTGGATGATATTTTGACAAAGTACCTAGAATATATGTCGAAGAAGGATGGCATGTAAGTTTTGTTCTAGCTTCTGCTGAAATTACATGTATCAATTATAATTTGCATGTGCTAGGAATTTTTTTCTTTCCTATCAGCTATTTTAGTATATATTCTCGATTGCATAGACCACCATAACAGTGATCTTATTCTCTGTTCCAATGATTGATTAGATCAATTTTCAGATGTTTTGAAAAGGAAAGCAAAAAAATTAAATGAGCATATCTAAGTGTATGATCCATGAATAATATACCTTCCATCCATCGATATTGGGGAATATCACTGGTGAAGATGTTAATAACTTACCTGAATGGAAGGATGTAGAATGTTTTAATTTGAAGCAGAATGTTAAAAGTAAAAGGCGAAGCCAGAGCACTAGGAGGGAAAAATTGATTTAGAGTTGCAATAAATGGTCAAGACATGAAACATTTCAAAAGGCCTTATTTGCTTGGGATTCAGATTGAGATGTGCATATATGAGACCAATTAACGCTGATATATGCTCAAGCTTCAGAGTTGATTTTTGCTAATGCAACATGGATTATGTATGCCACAAGTCACAACTGTGCTCTCATATGGGCCTCCGTAAAGGGCATTGATGTCAAAGTGGACATCAATCAATTATTTTGCTGATTCTGCATTTATTTCACATTTTCTGATGTTACTTAATATCCAGGTTCATGCATTGGTTGCATCAATAATAGTTGCATGGATCATGTTTTCTTGGATACAGGATAACTGATTCCATTGGAGAAATTTTGAAAGGCATACGGTGTTATTTTGACAAAGCATTGCCTGTGATGCTACTATACAAAAAAGAGCGTCAACAATATCATGATACTGTCAAAATTGATGTATCTCCATCGACTATATATGGTGCTGAACATTTGCTGAGGCTCTTTGGTATGCTTATCATAAGCACTTGTGCTTTTTAGCCACTTATAATTATTGCATTCTTTAGTTGTTTGACCATCATATTTTTGTTTGATAAAGTGTTGAAACTATTGCTTTTGATCAGTAGTAATCTTTAATGAAAGCTGATATGGTCACCAGTTGTGTTGTCTTAATGAAAATGTGTTTTATTTTGTTCTGTCTGAAATTAAATTCAATCATTGTTTTCTGGAGGCAAACATTAGTATCTTTTATATAGCCTTCCCTTTTCTTTTCTTTTTTCCTTGAGAATTTTATATGGCCTTCTTAATCATTGTAACAGTTGCAAGTCCAATTTTCTACAACCTTTCCTCTGAAGCGAATTACCTTGACAGATGGGGTTTTCCTTAAATGTTTAAGGACACCCTTATGGTTAGGTTACAGTTTTTCACATTCTGAGCATTTGTTAGATGGTTTTTCGAAGGCCGAGCCTTTCCAATGTTATTTTCACATTTTAACCAAGTCATGTGTGCTTGTGCTGGTGATTGACACCTTGATAGAAGCCATAGATGTAGTTGGTTTTGAAATCACCTGCATTCCTTTGAACATCTCACAGCGAAGAACACTGTCAAGAATTTGAAATGATATAGTTCAATGTGGAACTACTTTTTTGTACATGGTGTGCACTTGTGCAAGTGACTTTATTCCGTATTTTAGGAATTTAGCATAATGTTAATTTGTTCAGACTTATTCTGTTCACCTGTTGATGTAAATTTTACTACAAGTACATCTTTACTTTTTCCTCATTGCAGTTAAATTACCAGAGCTCTTGGCCTATGTGAACATTGAAGAGGATACATCAACCCGCTTGCAACAGAAATTACTCGACTTTCTCAAGTACTAACTCCATCCTGCACATTAACTGTATTTTCCTGTTCTTTAGAAAAAATAAACACTGAAATTCAATTGAAATTAAAATGAAAGAGAGAAAGTTTGGTTCCCACCACTGGCCTCATCTTCATTGTGATTGGCTTCATATCAGACATATACTTCATTAGGAATATCTTTTATCAATGGATCAAATTAATTAATAAAAGATATTCTTCACATTCAAGCAATTATCAGAAAGCAAAATCTTTTCTATCATCATTGTTGCCTTTGACTAAGGAGAGTAGTTAATTCATGCATGCATCAACAAATTTCTAGGCTCGTCAAGAGGCACTTCTAATGTCTCTGCTACACATTGATAATGATCCATAATCTACCTTCTCATCAGTAATGCACTACAAGTTGGTAAATATCAAAGGCTGCCTTTAAAGATTATGGAACATAAAGGAGTCTACTTCTACATTGATCTGGTCAAGCATTGTTTATTCCTTTCCTGCCCGCTCATATATTCAATCTCTTAATTGTCTTGCCTTGACCCGTAAAAAAATATATTCATGTCTTGCAGATTTCTACATAAGAACCAAAGTACTTTCTTCCTTTCAGCTTATGATGGATCTAAAGTTTCTGAAGGCAAAGTCAAAGGGAAAGATTAGTGAGCTGCTGTTATATGTGCCCTCTCCATGCCTGTTATTGTTGCCGTCATCAATTTGGTGGCGGACTGACATGACCAAATTGGTATGCCATTATCTGCTTTAACAAGCCGCGGAATGGGCATCCATTTGTTGTTGTAACGGTAGTATTTGTTAATTCTTTATCCCCCCAGGGGGAAGGATGTTTAGTATAAAACATTTGGTAGCTAACTCTGTACAATGGCTCGTCGCAGGCTATTACATTTTTAAATGATTTGGCGGTGCATTTGTCAGAGGTGCAACAATGTGCGGTTGTAATTGAGACGTAACAACTGCTATTAAACTACGTTTGCAAATCACAACTTGAACTTTCTCAAGCTTGCATTTCAGCTTTGCATGGCATCCCAGATTGACTATTGCTTCACGGATTTGGTTATTCATGAGATCATTTCTGTGCCTGGGTAGGTTCATCGAAACGCCACACTTTGAGACTTTCTGCTATAAGATTGGGTGATAAATGGGGCGGGATGCTCATGGCCATGCTCTATCTTTTCCAGGACAAGTAGTGATTGTCCAAAATCAATTAATGGTTTCATTTAACCAAATGTATTTTCACTCGGAGATGTTATTCTCGCTGTCCAGACGGGAAATGAAAGGAAAAGTACAGTCCATCACTAGAAATTCAGAGTGGAAATGTGATTCCAAAGTATCAGAATCCGCAAGCTAAAAGAATCCTTTATTTGAACTTTGAAGCTGAAGATACGAATGATCTACCAATCAACAGTCATCGCATGAAATAACCAAGAAAATGATAATTTGATGAGGAAAAGAGGGGCTGAATCATTCGACGGTTGCTGCCGGCCACATCCAGCACAAACCTATGTCTCGCTCCATTCCTTACCATTCTCTCAAATGCCTTGTTCACACTATCCATCTCCACTCTCTCTATAATCTATGAAAAGCCCTTCTAGGCCCAAAAATCCAGTAACTCCTGGGTCTCTTTACGATCCCAACGAGGCTCCCGCTTATTGATTTCTTCCCAGGATGCCACCATAAATTAAAGGCTTAACCATCAAAGTACATTTAAATTCTGCTCTGGTTCTTGCACTTTGACTTTTTGGGTTTAAAATCAAATGCAGGAAGAACAGACAGAAGACTAGTTCAAATAGATACAAAGAGCTGGGGCATAACTGTAATCAAATCACTTGCAATAAACTGCAATGGTTTAGGAACAGCTCCAACTACGATGAGCTTCCCTTCAAACTTGAGCGGTGAAAGGTAGGATTCCAGAGGGTGTGCACCACTGGTACGGCGTCAAGAATGTAGTCAAGGGTGTTAGCAGCCTTCTCCATCTCTGTTGCGTTGGAGCTCGCCAGAAAAACATCGGCACCTAAATGCTCCAAAGCTTCCTCCATCTTCTTATCAGAAGGGCTTAAGAAAATAACATGATGCCCCATTGCCTTTGCAATTAGCACACCTACATGGCCAACTCCACCTAAGCCCAAAATTCCTGCTTTGATAACCTTACTATAGCTACAGAATTGTTTCAAGGGCCTATAAGTCGTCACCCCAGCACACAATAGTGGTGCTGCCTGCTCTGGATAAAGCTTGTCTGGTATCCTAACCACAAACCTGTATTCATCATAAATCTTAAATGGCTATACAAACCCGAGATTGGAAATGAAGTTGTTTGCCTGATTTAGCTTACTTTTGATGAACAACCATAGCCGAAGAGTAGACTCCTTGAGTGGTTCTTCCATCTCTGTCAGTGGCATTGTAAGTGAGGATCCTTTTCTCGCAATACTGTTCCACGTTGGGGTTGCAAAACAAACATTCCCCACTATACGAAACTATGCCTCAACTCCAACCATGTTTCCAACTCTGAATTTCCTTACTTCAGGACCCCACTCTACTTCTTCTTCCCAGTGTTATTAAATAACCCGTTGATTTGAAACCTGGTAAAGCCATGTTTCATGTTGACCAAGTCAACTATACAGGTTCACCTATAATTTAATTTACCTAGTTAAAATCCAAATAAGATTCAATTTGATAGAATCTACAAACACCACCACAACATCTAGTGTTTCATTATCGTTTTCTTTTTGTTTCAAGATTACAATATAGAAAATTATTCCTTACATCAAAATCACACCATAGGGTTTGGTTTCATCTTGTGCATATATTCAAGATAATTAGCGCAAAATTCATCTTGTTCTTGAATTGGGTTTTCCTTGCTTTTCGAATTTGCGATTTATTTGATTAAAAAAACAAAATAAAGAAAAGGAAGAAGAAAAATATGAACAAAAAGTCTTTTTAATTGTGTTTTGCATTGAAAAGAAAAAATAATCATAAAAGCAAGTCAAGAAGTTCAATTTTGAATATGTTTTGTTTAATTATTCTTCAAGAAAGTCTTTCTTCGCTGATCTTTGGTGCTTAATTTTCTTAAAAGCAAGTCAAAAAGTTCAATCTTGAATATGTTTTGTTTGAGTTATTCCATACTGAATTCGGGTTTGTTAAGTTATTCCTAAATTCCTTTTAGTTTCTTGTTTGTTTTTGTCGTCTTAAATTTGATGATTTGAACTCTACGATTTGATCTGTTTTGATTGATATTTGTTTAGTTCAACAAAGAATTGAAAAGAGGAGTTAAGAGTGGTAAACAATAAGAGGGTATGAGAATAACATCAAGAAAAACCAAGTTAAAAGTAAAATATGAGTGGAGTGACACATCTTTGAGTGTAATAATGTAAGGAAGTGTATGAGGTTTATTACTAACATCTTTTACAAATTTAAATTTGTTTTTCAAAGGCGAATCATTACCAAATAAGAAGAAGAAAAACATGTTCTTTATGTTATAAGCAATGCAACAACAGTTTAAGCATGTGAATATGATGTTTGGTGACATAGTGAATCAAATGGATATACAAGATGCCATGATTGTTAATTTACAAGATGGACAATCCAAAATGGACAATCCCAAAGGGTCTTCAATGTTATAAGGCAAGAGAGATGTGCTTTCATACTCGTAGATGAGTTTGATGTTAAGAATAGGGATAGAGATATATATGAATTTGATCAAGTATCATTTATCAATTGGGAAGGGGTTTTGACCAAACTATGATAGGTGTGATAAAGGGTTTAGAAGAGATGCTGGAAGCTATGATGGTATAGATAGAAACCTTAGAAGTATTAAAATAAATATTTCATCTTTCTAATGGAGGAATGATATAAGAGCTTACCTAGAGTGGGATAAGAAAGTAGAGTTTATCTTTAATTGTCATAACTATTTTGAGGAGAAAAAGGTTAAGTTAGTTATGATAAAATTTATTGATTATGCAATTATATGGTGGAATCAACTTGTGTTAAAAAGGAGGAGAAATCATGAGAGACCTATTGAGACTTAAGATTAGATAAAAGTTGTTATGAGAAGAAGATTTATCCCAAGCCATTACTATAAGGATTTATATTTGAAGTTACAAAGCCTTACTCAAGGTTCTAAGAGTGTAGAGGATTACTATAAAGAAATGAAGGTAGATATTAGAATCTTTCTTGCATTCGTACTTGCTTTTTAATTTTTCTTGTGTTCGTTAATATATTCGTCATTGTTTTTGTTTTTGCTGTCATTTTTTTTTTGTAAATTCATATCATTATCATTGTCATTTTTATTCTTATTGATTGTTTTGAGTCCTAAAATCTATGGTTGATCATTACAAGGCTATGATTTTTTTATTGTTTATGATTAGTTCCTTAAAGAACTAAAAAGGAGAGCACAAGAGGAAAAAAGCAAAAAACAAAGGTGAGTATATAATCGTGAAAAGCTAGAATTGAGTGAAACATGAGTGGAGTGACATTATAATGAGTGTAAATACATAAGGAAGTGTGTGAAGATACTTTTTTTTTTTTGCTACTAACGTGAAAATTTAGATTTTGACGATGTCTTCCATAAACAAATCATCACTTACAAAGGAAAGGGAAAACCTATTTTTATGTTACAGCTATGCAATAACAATTTAAGAGAATGGGTGTGAGGTTTGGTGAGGTTTTTGACAGAATAGAAAGACAAAAGGTTGTGATTGCTAGTTTATGGGAGGGTTAATTTGAAAAGGTCCTAATGTTAGAAGGCCAAAAAGACATGCTACCCCACCTTTAGATGAGTTTATTTATGAGAACAAAGATTAAAAAACCAAAGGCCTTGACCAAGTATCACTCACCCAATAAGATAGATTTTGGTAGCCTAGAAACCGTGGAGAGGAGATTTTGGCCATATGGAAATTTCAGCCATAGAAGAGAAGGAAGAGATTTTAGGTATCATGATGGCTTAAATAGAAACTTAGGAACTATTAAGATGAAAACCCTAATATTTCAGGGAAGAAATGATCTTCGATTGTCACCACTATTCAAAAAAGGAAAAAAATGTGAAGTTTATTGTTATTAAATTTACTGATTATGTTAAAATTTAGTGGGATTAACTTGTTTTGAGTGTGATAAGAAGCCATGAGAGGCCCATTGATACTTAGAATGAGACAAAAACAATTTTAAAGAAGAGATTTGTTTTAGGACACTATCATTAGGATTTATATCAGAGGTTGCAAAGTTTGACTCGTATATTTAAAAGTGTAGAGAGTTACCATGAAGAGATAGAAGTCGCTACGATTTGAGCTAATGTGGTGGAAGATATGGAAGTTACTATGTCTAGTTTTTAAATGGGCAAAACTGCTATATAGCAAATATAATAGAGTTGTAACACTATGTGGAGTTGCAAGACATGATGTATATGACTTTGAAGGTGGAACAATAACTTAAGTGAAAGGGTAATCTATAACAAGTCTAAAATATCATTAAGGTTGAATTATAAGAAGGAAGGGGTTGCCTATTCCAAATTGAATATGGGTGTGAAGGTCAAACCATTTAAAACAAAAAAGAAGCCTCTACTAATTCTACAGGTAAATTTGATACTTAAACTTCTCATAACCACGATGTTAAGTATTTTTTATGTTTATTAATAGGTCATATAGAGTTTCAATATCCAAATAAAAAGCTATGCTTTTACAAAATCATAGGGAGGTGGAAACCAAAAGTGACAACATTGATGATGAGATGCAGGCACTTGAGGATGTTAGCGATGAGGATGTAGAGTATTTGGTTAAGGGAGAATCACTTGTTATTCGATGCACATTAAATGTTCAAATTAAAAAGGATGATTTGGAGAAATAAAGGAAAAATATCTTCCATACAATATGTCATATCAGTAATAGGACAAGTAGTATGATTATAGATGATAGAAGTTGTGATAATGTTGTTAGAACTGCACTTGTTAGGACGTTAAGTCTGAACACTACAAAGCATCATAAACCTTATAGACTTCAATGGTTGAGTGAATATGGTGAATTAAAGGTTAATAAACATATATTGATTTCATTTTTGATTGGGAGATATAGTGGTAAGGTTTTCTATGATGCAGTTCTTGCACATACAGGTCACTTGTTATTGGAGAGGTCGTAACATATTGATAGGAAAATAATACATTATAGGTTTAAAAATAGGTATTCTTTATAGAAGATGGAATCCATCACTTTTGTACTATTTTTTTTTTATCGAAACAGATCTACGAAGATTAATTAAAATTGAAAAGAGAAAGTGAGGCTGAAGAGAGTGAAAATACATATTTGATTGTGAGCTATTAGAGAAGAGAAAAGTTAGAGAACAAAAATTAGAGATCTGGTCAAGAGTGGAGAGAAAAATCAAGAAGAGTAGAAAAAAAATAACAGAGAGAGTTGAGGGAAAACAAAGAAATAAGTGGGTTCTTATACAAGAAAAAATGTTTCTAAGAAAGTTTTTTTTACTAACAATCTTATGCAAAATAGTTTTGTTGTTTATCTGTTGCAGGATTATAAAGACATAATGCCCCTAGATAGTATTCCTAGTGGTAAAATATATGGTTTGACTAGTTTTGATGGTTTTTATGCATGATTTGCTAGTATATTAATTGCATCTCTAATTTTAATTATTAAGACAATTATTGGTTTTTATAAATATACATTTAAAGCTAACAAAGGTCATAAGCGTGTTATTTTTTAACCAGGTTATTGATTTTGGGTGTATATGAGTAAGAAAGGATTTTTAGCCCATAAAAGATCTAAGTTGCAGCTTAAAAGAGATATTTCATTCCAAGTTCTTGAATGAATCAATGACAATGCATACAAAATAAATCTTTCATGTGAGTATAGTGTTAATATTATTTTTAATGTTTGTGATCTTTTTTTTTTTTTTTATGTAGGTGATGATTCAAGCTTAAATCATTTTAAAAAGAGGAGGAATGATGATAACCAACAAGCACCACAAACGAATCCATTAAAGGTGTCGATTGTGCAGATTACAAGATCAAGGGCAAGAAGATTAAAATGGCATTCAATGAGCTTATTTAAGATATTTAGGCTACATCAAGCTTCAATATTTCAAAAAGTGATGTCTAAATCTTGATTAATATGATCCATGTGAGGGTTGCACAATGAGAGGTGATTTTGAGCTTATTTTTTATAATGTGCAGTTTTACACTAACAAGCATAACTTTCAAGACCGTTGGATTGGGCTAAAATTTTACTAGAAGATTCCAGAGGTATTTTTTTATAAGGTTAAAATTTTATAGCAATTAGAATTTGACAATGCCTTATGAGAAAACCTATAAGCTATTATACAAGAATTGCATTATTTTCTTGATTGGTTTAAGATTGTTTTTTCTTTTGACTATGGATTTCCTACCATGCAACTTTCATATTCTACAGAGATATTAAAAATTAAAAAATTAGGGAATTAATTTGCAAGGTATCCTTTTTTTACAAAGACACATATATGGCAGCATTAGAATCATTATTTTGTAAGAAATCCTAACTTTCCAAGGATTGTTAGCTGGTAGCTTACGATTAATTAATTTGCAAGGTTTCTTTATTGTCAAAAGATACAAAAATTAGCTTCATATCTATTTTTACAAGGAGTCTAAGTCAATAACAATAATCCTTTACTTTTTAAGGATGCAAGTCGGCATGTTTATACAAGGGTGGTCTTATATGGCAATGGAAAAAACTGCAAACAAATGATCACCATAAGATTAAGATATAGATGGAAATCATGTTGCTCATCATCTCCATCTTTTTCTTCAACACAAGAATTTTAAATGAATGATTAAAAGCTATTACTTAGACTTTATGTTGTTAATTTCATAGCTCAAATGTTCTAATTTTCATTTAACTATCTTTGTTATGATATGTAGCTCAACTAAAAGGATTGTAACTAACATAGAATTTGGAATACATTTGACTAAATTTCATATGAAGTCCTAGAGTTAATGATGATGTATATACAATAAGAAGCATGCAACCATCTATGACTTATATGATGTTGAGCAATAAATCCTATTTGTTTTTTTTTCTCAAGTTCTAGAAAGGTAATTTTTCATTGTACCACATCAACCAAGCCATAAATTGTATTTGTATTGCAATTATAACTTGAGAAAAAGAAAGGGAAAATGAAGAGAAAGATTTATGTTTTATGAGTTGCTAACTTGAAATCAAATTTTGGGAAGTACCAAATCTGAAAAGTACCTTTAAAAGGAGGTAGTTAAGTTGAGATCTAAAAATCAAACCAAGTATTAATGAAAAGAAATTTTTAAAATAGAGTGAAAGAATAAAGAAACAAAAATTACCTTGGAAGTTTTGGTAGTTTTAATCCAAAATCTGATCATTCCATTACACCATATCACCAAGTGAAAATTAAAATTTTGGTTCATTGAATTCATACCAAGTGAAAAGAAATGGGAGAACAAGGGCTGGAGGTGGAGAATAAAAGAGAGAAAGAGGTCAAGGGGAGGTGTGACTGAAGGGAAAAAAATGGTTTGGGGTTAGCATAAATTTGTATTTATACTTTATTTTTTTCTTTTTTAAAATGAGGTTGAACCGGTCTGGTCTGGTTCAATCGGTTTCAGATTTTTAAAATCAAAACCGAACTAAACCAAGTGTTTTTCCTGGTTTTTAAATTGGTTTTTTTTTTGTTTTCTCTCTCGGTTTGGTATTTTTTTTTTTTTAGTTTTTTCGGTTTATTTGGTTGATCAGTTTTTTTTAATACCCCTAGTAAATAGTAATTTCCATTAGCTTGTCCAAAAAGAAAAGGCTAAATCTACTTTGTGTTTGCTTTATAAAATTGAGTCATACAATCTAATGTGTTTATTACTCTCCTTCTTGGCTTAATATGTGTTTGGTAATGCAGTGTGTCATACCTTTTTGTGCGGGCGCAATGACCATTTTTGAGTGTGTTCGGGAGTGAAGGTCTTTAATTGTATAGTGAGTCACCACCTAATATCATGGCTACTAGGAACCCTAATTAGTCTTTCAAAGATTATAAGCAAATGACTGGTTGTGTAAAGAAAAAGGTATTAGCACCTCTAATATATCTTACTTGTTTGCTATGGTCTGATGATGTTTCTATTTCTATCAATTTACTATGGCAAGTTTGCTACAAGGAACGAAACCCTAGTTTCTTAGGTCGAGAACTTTGTTTGAAATGGTGAAATATCCTTAATTATCATTAAAGCTTTTTTCAGGATAAATTTGAAATTTTTTGCTATTGCATCATTCCAAATAATATTTCGGATAAAATTCTTTATGATTTTCTTTATCCTTATATTATAAATGAATAGGTTGTTTTATTCTCAATAATATTTTGGATATTGATCTCGTATAGGTTTTTTTATCTTTATATTAAAAGTGAGTAATAATAAATTATTATTCCTAATAATATTTTGGATATTAACCTCTTTATAGGTTTTTTATCCTTATATTAAAAGTGAATAATATTTTTTTCATAAATAATTTTTTATATTTTTGAAATATAGGCTAAAATTCTTTGGAATTTTACAAACTTGTTTTAAAATCTATGCAGTATTTTTTAAAAGCATGCAAAAATATAATAATTTTTTTTTAAATGATCAAATAATTTTTAGGACTTTTTAGCCATATGCAAGGAAAACAAATTATTTCTTATTTTTTTTATTTAGTTTTTGTTTGACAAAAACTCATTTTTCTTAAAATAAAACTACTTAAAATAGACCTAAGAGGTGTTTGTCAAACACATCCTTAAACCAAAAAACCTTTAGCAAAAACAATGCAATCCAAACAAGGACTTAACCATTTGACCGGACACCTGACCAGGTTGACTCAAAACTTTTAGTTCGATCATAAACTGAACCAAATACCACTAGTTCAACCCAAAAAAAACAAATCAAAACCTATACTAGAACTCAAAACGAACCAAACTTGCAAAACTCAAAAACACAAAATATTTTTATCAAAACGAATCAAAGCTCAAAAAAATAAAGAACATGAAGAGCATTTAACAAGAACTCAACAATGTGGATCAAGATTTAGACCAACTACGAACAAACCAAAGATATAAACATATTGAAAATCAATCACAAAACAATAATCAAGCATCAAATATCAATGATTATCGACCAATAATCATGACTTGATCAAAATAGGTTTCGATGGAAAAACAAAACCCTAAGGTTAAAGCTCAAAAATCATGATTATTGATGCAAACTAACCCTAGATTTTGAATTAACAATGTCCAATGAAGTGTCTAGTGCAAAGAAATAGACCAAAATTACTCCAAATTATAGGGCTAGGGCAATGTTCTTTCCAAGAACATGAAAAACACTACCTTAAAACCCAAAAATACCTAGCATTGTTAAGCCCTATAAATGGCCTTCTAGGGCTCTAAACACATTGTTTTTTGTCCTCATAAACCACATTACTAACACCAAGCATAGTTGAATTAAAAGAACCAACAAAAAACATCATATCATCAAAATCATCATTAAATTTCACCTTCCATAATGCAACATCAATGACAACTAACAAAAACATCAAATTTCAATTTAAAATTAGCTTTTTAAACACTTGGGGACCCAAACCATACTCATGAACCAAGGAAATACATTAACAAACCAAAAAAAGCATCAATAACCCCATTATCATATCTGACAAATTTTAAAATCACTTTATTTCATTTAATCTAAACATCCAAGTATATTTTAAACATCTAGCAACATTAACAAACAACTCCAAGTAGAATTAAAAAAAGAAAAAAAAACATTTTATGCGTTCAAATAAAAGCTATAAGCAATATAAGGTAAAAAAAAAGTCCAAAAACACCATAACTAATGTAAGAATAGGCTAGAGATGTGCCTCATTGACATCATTAACTAAACTAAATGAATATTTTATACCTTTCAAGCTCAAACAATGGTTGTTACCCTTTGGTTCCTTCTTTTCCAAGCTTGTTATTTTCTTTTAAAGTTGAGGAAATCCTTGTGAAAAGCTCTTAAACCTTTAAACTTAGAGTCCCTTTATCAATATTTTCGTCCCCTTTCTTCCTCTCGTTTCTCTTCATCTGGATGATTTTCCAGGGGATATTTATAGGATTTTGATGGATTTAATCAAACAGATCATCATGCATCAATGTTTGGCCCCCTAATCAAAATGTGAGAGTTTTAGGTATGTTTTTACAGTTGTGAGCTCTGTACCTATGTTGGTTTTATAATGATGGTTTTGTAACAAACTTGGTTTTGGAGATTTTGATGGTTTTGCTAAACTTAGAGACTAAGGAGCTTGTTTTTGACCTTTTGATCTTGAGAAAAACGTGGCAAACCTTTGATAAGAACCTACTGAGCAAGCTTGAAGTGTGAACACACGAAAAAAAATTAATGTTTTTGCAAAATGGGTATCACAGCCATCGATGATTGAGTTACCCACTTTTGAGGCTTCGTCGAAGCAACTTTGACGTCATCGTTGTTGAAGACCACCTGAAGTTGGTAAAGGGGGTGCACACCTTTTGTTTAGATCCAACCTTGCTCGATTTGAAGTTCTGTAGCTTCACTTCCATTCACTTAAAGGTGCAAACTCAATCAGCCCAAAATCTACCATTGTAGTGATGGTGGATCATGGACAAGATATTATTGAGTTAATTGAAAAAATTGGGATGTAAACATTTAATGAGAGTAACTGATCTTTGTAGAAGAGATGTTTCTTAATCAAATGATGATGGTTACAACCTTTGAGGTGGTCGAAGATGTCACATTCATTCGTTTGAAGATGCATACTCAATTAGTGGCCAAACGATGCACCATTTATGTTAAACCCTAAAAATTATGGTTTTTTAATTTGGGATTTGGCAAACTGTAATTTAATCTTTGTTTTTCCAATTGCTTTTAATTGTATTCATAATTGTCTCCCAACTTTTAATTTCATGCAATTCTACCCCTTGTCAAACTCAATAGCTAGCCCCATAGTTCAGCATCGTTTCCAATTAGGTCTTTGATTCATGATTTATGCAAATTGACCTTTAATTGACCATCAAACTTTTAATTATTTTTAATTTAGCCTATGATTTTGCCGATTTAAATCCTTGAAGTCCCGCACCTTTTACGGTCTAGTCCTTAGTTTTAAATTTCTTCAATAAAATCTCTAATTACCTATCAAACTTTAATATTTATGCAATAAGCCCCCAATGACCAAATTAGCTTTTTAAAATTACAATTCAACCCCAAAACTTCAATTCTTTCAATTAAAGTCTAAATTGAATTGAAAAGCCAATTTTCTTTGCAATTAAATTCTTAATAAATTCAATTAAACCCTGAAAAATCTCAATCGAATTATTAAACATTCAATTTTGATTTTTTTTTCTTTCCAGATTGAATTGTTCTTGTTAATAAGGCATTTATCAGTCAAAATTGAATTGTCAATTTTTTAACTTTGGGTATTTTGATCCTCTGCAACTAGTCTTTGGAAATTTCCCACTGATATATATATATATATATATATATATATATATATATATATATAATAATTTTTAAAACTTTTTATAAAAAAAATTTGTATTTTTTGTTTTTTTTAATATTTATATGATTCCCAAAATAAATAACAACACAGTGCATTATGTTTTTTAATTAAAAATGTATAAAAATATTTTTTTTATTTGTAATATTAACACATTAAAAATATTTAAAAAACACCTAAAAAACAAAAAGGAATATTTTCATCATGCGTTCCATCTAACATAATTTACCATAACACACACCACAAAAATTGAAACAAACTATTTATTGGAAAAAGATTTCTAAAAGTGACATGGCAAAATAATAGCACCGCAAGTGAACAAACTTCGCTGGGCCCACGCCCAAACTTTTCTTGAATCATGAGTGGCTAACGAATATGAGCACATAGTGATGGTGTTCATGCTATAACAACACAATCACTCTCTCTTTTTCTCTGTTTGCTCAAGTACACAACCCAAAAGGCAAAATAAATAAATAAATAGAGAGTTCCAAGTCAGTTACTAACTACTCCCAGTCCACCCAGAGCCGGAGCCGGAGCCATCATACCATGAACTGATTGTAATTGTTTATTTATTTCTTCCTTCGCAACCCAAGCCATGGAAACCACCACTCTCCGTCACGCGATTGGCGTCACCGACTTCCCTTCACCATCCCTCTCACTCTCTGCTGCTGCTAATAATTATTATTATTATCATTCCTCCAAATTACTTGTACGAAAACGAGTCATTTACCATCAATCTTCCCTCTCTTCCAAATTTCCCTTCAATTCCCTCTCTCATCCTCCCAGATCCACCAATTTCAACCACCGCTTCATCCTTCGCGCCACCGGCCACGACCACCACCACGACCACCATGACCACTGCTGTCATCACCATCACCATGAAGGAGGCCATGATTCGCAACTGACTGGACCCCAAAGAGCTCTGTTAAAATTTGCAAAAACACTAGGATGGATGGACTTAGCCAATTTGTTGAGAGAACACCTGCAACTTTGCTGCTGTTCAGCTGCTCTTTTTATCACTGCTGCTGCCTGCCCTTACATGATTCCCAAACCTGCTGTCAAACCCCTTCAAAATGCGCTCATGCTCGTCGCCTTCCCTCTAGTTGGGGTACCTTTTCCATCCCGAAAATCACTCCTTTTATCTTACTCATTTTTTCTCACTTGCAATTCGTTTGTTTGATTGATTCCAGGTCTCAGCATCCCTTGATGCCCTTACTGATATTGTTGGTGGGAAAGTGAACATTCATGTGTTAATGGCCCTTGCGGGTTTTGCATCCATTTTTATGGGAAATGCTTTAGAAGGAGGGTTACTTCTTGCAATGTTCAATTTAGCTCATATTGGTAACCATTTTTAAGTTAGTTGTGAATATCAAAATTGTTTTTTTTCGAGTGATGAATGAATAAAGTTGATGTGGGCCGGTAATCTGTATTGTTATTTGCAGCTGAAGAGTTTTTTACGAGTCGGTCGGTGATTGATGTAAAGGAGCTGAAGGAAAATTATCCGGATTCTACGCTTGTGTTGGATGTAAATGATGACAAGCCGCCTGATGTTTCTGATTTGTCGTATAAAAGTGTACCTGTGCATGATATAGAAGTGGGATCCTATATTTTGGTCGGAACTGGTGAGGTCTGTGATTTTTAAGTTATTTATCTCTCTTATTGCTGAAGATTTGAATTTAGTTTTGCTATTGCTAATGTCATGAAATCTCAGTTGAAAGCTTAGCATATTATGATCTGTTCTTGGATGTGAATACATGATTTTAAGCTTTTAAGGCTTCATGACATGACATTTCAAGACTGTACATTCTTGCAGTCTAGGTTGTATTATAACTAGATTAGTTATAATCTGAATGTCAACAAACCTCAGAAAGTTTCTTCCTTGTCTGGATGTTCTGTTTTTAACTTCATTATCAAGGTAGGCCAGAACTTTATTGACTTATGCCTTTCCACCAACCTAAATAAAAAGTTCAATGTTCAGGGGCAGTGCAGCTATAGCCACATTTCAATGATTAGCTACCTAACTATCCGATGGAAGTTGAAGCAAGCAAATACTCTGACTAATATGACATGCCATTTAAGTTATTAGATTGCTGTATTCACATTGTTTATCTTGATTTGTACCTTTATTTTTGACTGAATGATATATTGGGACTCAAAGTTTCATAACAGGGGTTGGTATTATGTTTAGGCTGTGCCTGTAGATTGTGAAGTTTTTCAAGGTAATGCAACAATTACCATTGAGCACTTGACTGGAGAAGTCAAACCATTAGAGGCAAAAGTTGGAGACAGAATTCCTGGTGGTGCAAGGAATGTGGATGGAAGAATGATTGTCAAGGTATGCCACATTTGCTGATGATGAAAATTGATATGCCTTTTATTATTTTTTCTATCAATCTCGTGCAGAATCCTTTAGATAAATGATTCAAAGTCCTGTCTGAAGCTTTATTCCTTGATCAACAATGAGAATATAGATTTTCTGTTATGCTGCTCTTCTTTATATTTCTTTCTAAATTTGACATAGGCCACTAAAACGTGGAAAGAGTCAACATTGAGTAGGATTGTGCAATTGACTGAAGAAGCACAATCAAGTAAGCCAAAACTTCAAAGGTGGCTGGATGAATTTGGTGAGCAATACAGCAAAGTTGTTGTGGGTTTGTCAATTGCCATTGCTCTCCTTGGGCCATTTCTTTTCAAGTGGCCATTCATGAGTACATCAGGTAACTTGGAGGAAGAGTATTTTTCCACTTTTATTCTAGCTTAGAAAATCATTTGTATCTTTGAATTGGACTTCCTTGTAGTAACAATGTTTTGCTTGAGGATTTATCATTTATTCCTAGAGATGGCCTCACGAACATATGCTTTGATTCTACTGATAATAACTGAACATCATGCATGCTTTGGCACACTCGTCGTGATTGGAATAGAGCTTTTTTTACTGGTTTAATGACTCACATAGGGGGGTGATGCACTGGTTTAGAAATATGCTGGTGATGTTCACACATCTCATTAAGGGGATCCTAGATGCATTTATCATTTTATTTTCTAGAAAAGAAATAATTTTGAATCTTTTTTCGTAAATGTTGTAGAAAAGCAATTTTGTTTCCATCATTCTTTGTTGTTTTGAGAAATGAATATTTAAAATTTTAAGACCTTTCATGGTAACTTTATTTGCGTAAAATGTTCTTATGGCTTTCTAAAAAATTACAATATATTTGTATAAGGAAAGATAACTAGATGAATAAGCATAATTACTCACACACACACACTTTTTATATGTGTTAGCATAGCCATATTTTTTAACTTAAATAACTATACTCATGCATATATCCAATTACACTCCTCTAATCATATAAAATGTTTATTTAATCAACAATTGTGACAATTGTATTTGGAGGATTGAATAACCAAAATGAGGAGGGCAAAGAAAAGACAAAATCAACCAAAAAAACACAGATAAGAAAGTGGTGGGAGATTGGAATTGGAATAGGACCAGTGATTTGGCATGGTAATGGAATTTGATGTATATTAGAAGATTAAAAGGGCATGAAGCTAAGTTCTTGCAAAAGCTAAGTTCCAGCATATTTTATCTTCTGTTCTTCAATGGAAATTGTTGGCTTCTTAGGGTACAAAATTAAGTTCTTGCTGTATTTCTTAGGGTTACTCTTGGAAAAAAAAAGAAGGAAGAATTGTGAGGGCATCTTATATAGCAACAATGAACAAGGGGATGGGTGAATGTTTTTGGGGCAGGGGTGGCCAAGGTCCCCTCTTCTCCCCCTGATGCTTGGCCGATGTGATATATGAATCTGCAGTTTGGTAGTCCTGTTTTTTCTCAGGAAAGAAATTTTTTTGGGCTTTTACTTGCTCCACAATGAATTTGGAAAAATTGGAAAAACTGCTTTGGTTCTGCAACTTTCCATAGATAGCCCTTCTGAGAAAATTGATTTCTTTTTGAAGATTCAAGCCATGATATGGTTTCCATGTACTTCACCATATAAAACTAAAAAATGCTGTTTCTCCTACCAAAAACATTTTGTTTGTTTTTCCCCTTGAAACCAATGAAAGTATTTTCCATTGTTCTGCATTAGCTAAAAGCTATATCAATTGGGCTACGGATTTTAATAAAACATATTGGGTCAACAGTATAATCCAAGAAATGAAAGAACTTAAAATATCTGCAGACTTAAACACGTAGTCGAAGTTCAATGCCTTTCTGATATTGCTGGGTTTTTTTTCTTCCCGTTTATTTTTTTGGTATTTTGATGCTTATGTGATAGCTCTATTTATTTCTCTCTCGTAGAAATGAACTAGCATAGCTTTTTTAGACACATTCATTCTTTTTTTTTTAATGCTTGGGTTGATCATGCAGTTTGCAGAGGATCAGTCTACAGAGCACTGGGTCTGATGGTGGCAGCATCACCATGTGCCTTGGCTGTAGCTCCTTTGGCATATGCCACTGCTATCAGTTCCTGTGCAAGAAAGGTACATGAGAATTGCTAACCATAATCTCATAGGAAGTTCAGCCACAACCATATAGACAATTTTTATATTTTTGGATGCAGTAGTTTTAGGAATGATGTCTGAGTTTAGAAAAGCAGAGATGCTATGTTGAAGTTTGGGTGTTGATTGGCATTGTCCTCAACTTCTCATGACTCTCTACCTGGAGCCCTGTAACCAATGTCATTTTATATGTATGTGAACGGGCCAGAGTACCTCAGTTTGTATTAGCTAATATTCTATTTATGTTTAATTATGCCCTGGAATACTACAGTATTACCACAGTGTGATCTGAAATTAGCACATTAGAATTTTTTTCCCCCGACTTTTACTGTCTCATTTTCAATTATATCATCTATAGATGACGCTAGGTTGTCCATGTTTGATACATGATGTAATTAAAATATGAAACATGAATATTTTAAACCTGGTACGACTGGGTTGTCCATGTTTGATACATGATGTAATTAAAATATGAAACATGAATATTTTAAACCTGGTACGACTGAAAAAAGAAAAACCCTGGTGGAAACAAAAACTTCAAATTTCGCTAAACTGGAGCTCAATTTCTTATGATTTAAACTTCACATGTGTGGCCATCCTGGTTTAACTATCTGCTATCTTTGTATGAAGGGGATATTGCTTAAAGGAGGCCAGGTTCTAGATGCTTTAGCTTCCTGCCACACCATAGCATTTGACAAAACTGGAACATTGACAACTGGGGGGCTAATGTTCAAAGCTATCGAACCAATTTATGGGCATCTGATCAGAAACAACAGGACAAATTTCACTTCTTGTTGCATTCCCAGTTGTGAAAAGGAAGCTCTTGCTGTAGCAGCTGCTATGGAAAAGGGCACTACTCACCCTATTGGAAGGTAATTCTTACAATACTCGTACTTAACACCCCCGCCTCCTCTACCCCACAACATGCACCCACACACACCAACAAAATATAAATGTAAGAAGACATGCCTTATTTGTAACTTTTTGTTGCTTCCCCTGTTGATCTAGTATTGGCTTGATGGCTGGAAAGAGTTTTTTCAGCTTATTCAATTGTCTAATTTTCTTTTCATTGGTGCTTCATCATATCTTGTTGTGTCATACAAACTTCTTGTTTTGAATTGTTTCTCATTCCTTATCCCACCCTATATGAAATATGCATATGCAAATTTGGTTGAAACTCTTATTGAATCATTAGATGTTATGGTGTTTGGTAGCAATAAGTGAAAGCTCCTTTTGTGTTTCTACGGGTTTTTCTTATTAGCGATGCCATATGTATATCTTATGTATATACAGAGAAAATGTAATCGAAAGGAAGCAGGTTTCTAGGGATCCGGATCAGCTTGGTATGGAGATGGTTTTGTGGCATATTACAATTTTGGTTGAAATTAGCTGTTTGGTCCTTTCAATGTTTTTAGTGCTTGGAATCCCGTGTTCCTCATTTAGAAACTTAAAAATGGGATTCAGAATCTCATTCTCACGTGGCTTGATTCTAGTTGGCCATAGTTGGAATTAATCATGGTCTTGTCTCGTCACAGAAGTTCAATTTTTATCATCATCTTATCTATCTCATGAACATGAACATAAACGTAAACATCAACTTCTTTTTTTCTTTTGGTAAATTATTGCTTTTTTGCTTGATACAGAGCTGTTGTGGATCATAGTATAGGCAAAGATCTACCTTCTGTTTCTGTGGAAAGTTTTGAATATTTTCCCGGTAAAGGTCTTGTTGCTACTCTGAATAACATTGAGGTACTGTGTCTTTTCTTCAATACACTCAAGTCTGCTTCCTTTTGAATTTAATAGATGAAGTTGAATTGTTATTTCCCTCTTGATTTCCTGTGTTTGAAGGTTCATTTTTTATTTCCATGCTGCAAATTGAATTCCAGTTATTTTTATTTTTTTATAGTCAGGAACTGGAGGGGGTAAATTGCTGAAAGCATCTCTTGGTTCTGTAGAGTTCATTGCTTCACTTTGTAAATCTGAAGATGAATCAAGAAAGATAAAGGAAGCAGTTAATGCATCTTCTTATGGAAGAGATTTTGTTCATGCTGCTCTTTCTGTTGAAGAAAAGGTGAGGCTCCATTTGCTTGGCTGAGTTGGTATTTCATGAAAGATACCATCTAACCTGCTCTTATCCCAACTTCAAATCTCCAAGGATTTTGTGACTGTAGATGAAATTTCTGTACCAAATGCGCTTAATATATGTCAACACTTAGTCATAAATTGGCACTGATAACATTACCATATTAGTCACAATTAACCTGAATGATTGCTACCTTCTGACTTCCTAGTGCTATTTGCATTTGTTCCTGTAACATGATAAACACTGAGGCCTAAAATTAAATGCAAATTCACTTGAACCATATCCCAAGTGAGTGCTCTCTCTTTCTACCATATTGAAGTCTATTTAAGTTGTGTACATTTTGCATGTCTCTCAAGTTTTCTAGTTTATTAACAACCCTGAGATTCTTTATAGTTTCCTTAAGTTGATCATAGTGGTTCAGTGAACAGTCTGAACCAAGAAAATGCTTTAAGGCCTTTTAGAAACTTGCTTGGTCACAGAAAGACATGTTGAGGAATAGGCTGACTATAGCGCAGCCCATTGTTAAAAGGATGATTCTAGGAAAAGTTGTGTTCCTTCTAGGCTCTCTTGTGGTGCACAGAGAACGAGAGGAGGAAGTAGCTAGGTAATGCTTCTCTGTGAAGCCTACAATAAAATCATAAACAAAGTCCATTACCCCACCAGGATAAGCTCATGCTAGAGAGAATTTGTAAATATTCCTATAGCTCTTTTGCATGAAATGAGTGCATGTGGCTGCAACCCAAGGCTTGCAATTGTATCGAGCAATGGACCTTGTTACAAATGATGTCTTGTGACCACTTCTATATGCTCTGGGGTTTTTACTGCATATGACTTCTTTGTAACAATGTACATCCTATTCATCTACATGACAGAAGGCACTAAATGAAGGGTTGGTCATGCAGCTGTGATTTTCCTGGTTTTAAATGTCACTCTTATGACTTTGTAGGTAACATTGATCCACCTTGAGGATAGACCACGACCAGGGGTTTCAGATGTCATAACTGAATTGCAAGATCAAGCAAGGTTCCGGGTAATGATGTTAACTGGTGACCATGAATCAAGTGCATGGAGAGTTGCAAAAGCAGTGGGCATCTCTGAAGTTTACTGCAGCCTGAAGCCAGAGGACAAGCTTAATCAAGTTAAGGGTATCTCAAGGGATATGGGTGAGTGTTTACATTGAGTTTGAAATCGCTTTGCGGCCACGTGTTTTCCCTATGAGTTTCAATGATTTATAAGCTCAAGCAATCTCTTTTTTAAGGAATGAGCTGAAGATGGGTTCTCAAGTTACTCTAATTGAATTTTGTATGTGCATGCAACCGACAGTGGTTTGCTGAACAGATATTGGAATTTTGTCACAGGGGGAGGTCTGGTCATGGTTGGTGAAGGTATTAATGATGCACCGGCACTTGCTGCTGCAACTGTAGGGATTGTGCTTGCTCAACGGGCCAGTGCAACTGCCATAGCTGTTGCCGATGTTCTACTGCTAAGGGATACCATTTCTGGTGTTCCATTCTGTATTGCCAAGTCTCGCCAAACAACTTCCCTGGTACTTGATAGCTTCAATCTCCTTGCCATTTGTTATTTCTTGACATAAAGTTCTTGAATCCTCATTCTGTACTCACATGTACATGCAGATCAAGCAAAATGTGGCCCTTGCATTAACTTCAATATTTCTGGCCTCCCTTCCATCTGTTTTGGGGTTTCTTCCCCTCTGGTTGACGGTATGAATCTGTTTGATAATCTGCTTTGATGAACCTTATTATTGATTTGTTTCCAGAATCTCTTTGCAGTACTTTAAATTCTAGGATTTGGGAACATGTTTGCAACAAATCCTATAGAAAAATGATAAACAGTAGTTTTCCATCATGTGTTGTTTCTTTCAATGAACTTTCTAAAAATCAGCTCGTTAGTTGACGTGTCAAACTGAAAATGGTTAGCTTCATCCTTCCTCGCCCCAAGATGGCATGATGGAAAGTCCGGCATTCAGGGGAAGAGTGAAGCTAGTCATTTGTGGGTTTGAAATGGGGTTGTGTGGTTTTATACTTGAGAATACTTGGCTAAGAGCTCAACTTGTAAGTGTCTTGGTTGTCAATCCACAGAACCATGCAGCCAAAGCCATCTCCATTAGCTGCTGAGGTTTCTGTTCATTTTTTCAGTTTTGAGATTGCTTTGCTTCACTTTCAAGTTTATTACTATTTATCAAAAGAAGACGAAAAGTTCTTCATTTCTCACTGATTTTCATTGGTAAAAACGTTTAGGTTCTTTTACATGAAGGTGGCACTCTTCTCGTGTGCCTCAATTCCATACGTGCTCTGAATGATCCCAAATGGTCCTGGAGGTATGATTTGCAGCAAGTTGTAGAGAAACTGAAATCCAGAGTGATGTTAAAGGTGACAGGTGACACAAGCTCAAGCACCGTGGAGGCAGCACCTTTGTGATTCACATTCTTGGGTTTTCTCAAGTTTCCTTCTTTTCTTTTTTTTTTTTTTTTTTGCTAGAAAAGAAAATATGGCAGAGGAATGCATGTCAGAATCATAGATACAGAGGAAGCCATGTATTTTTGCAGAAGTAAATATTTTGCCCAATCCAATTTTATCCCTTCTTCAAATTGTAAAGAGTTGACAATTTACACAAAAATCAAATGAAGAAGACCTTTACATTTGAAACAGCATTGCAGTGTTGCCTTGGTTTTTTTGGTAGTTGAAACTTGAGATTTTGAGCACCTTCAGTTTCTTCAGGATTAATACAACGACCAACTACTACCTGCCATTACTGCGAAACAATAAATATAGCGGGCGTGTTTCACAGCTTTGTCTTGTCAACTTCCTAACAAGCTTCTTTCACGCTCTGCTAATTACCAATACTTCAATCTTTGAGATTTTAGGGAGATTGAAAAACAACCTTCCTTCTCCCTCTGTAGCAAACAGTTTTCATAGAATTTGCTTGTTAGTTCAGCATTAAGAAATTGAACACACAGAGGAACTCCCCCCTCCATAGCTCCAAAGCAGCAACTCCTCTTAAATGGTTGTTGTGCCATTTGTTTTAGCCCTTTTAACATCCATTTCTTTCAATTTAATTTAAAGATCATTCACCTCTCCACAATCCACATAAAAGATTTTAGATTTAGAAATTGAAAGAAAAAAGACAGCCATCCACAGAAACCATTAACACCCAGTTGAGATACATAAAAGACAAACTTGGATTAGAATTGAAAGATTTGTTGTTTTCCTTGTTCTTGTTGCAAGTTTTTTTCAGTTCCCTCGTCAGAACCAGATCCAAGGTTACAAAATGTCTCCGTTTTTACCATGTCCCCTCGCCCTTGCCCAAAAGACATTTCTCTCTCTCTCTCTCTCTCTCTCTCTCTCTCTGTACAATCCCAAAATTATTCCCTAGCCAAAAGAGAAAACAGAAGCCCCAGTTTCCTTTCTACCCTGTCCATTTTTCACTACTTAATTTTACCAACCCAACCCTATTATTCACTGCAACATTCCTAAACCCCTCCCCACTCATGCCCTGATAACACATACCCCCACCTACACCACTCTGTTCCATCATATAATTCCTCACTTCCTTCCTTATCATCTCTTGCATCACCGACATAAACTCTGTATTGAACCCCACAGACCCGGACAGTCCGCCCCCTGCCGGGGACACCTCCTGAGCCGGTGCGTTCCTTCCCGTCAAAAGGGGTGTCACTGTATTGGATTTGGGAAGCTGAGATGGCTCGGCGACTTGGTTGGACACCTCAGAGGAATCGGCCCCGGGTAGAGACAAGCTCAGCGAGGTAGGCGGGTCGTTGTTATCAGAAGACGACGTCGTTTCAACTGGAGGCATAACCGCTCCGGTTCGGGCAACGGGCCGGTATATATTATAATTATAAGAGGAGGATAAACCGGGCAAGCTGGAGTCGCTGACGTCAGATCCAGAGGGGCTGCCCGGGCTCATATAGAGCCCCGTAGAAACAGGCACACCAGAACCTGCACTCACAGATCTCTTCAAGGGCTGCGTGTTATCACCATCCAAATTACCATCATACCCTTCGCGGTTGCAGAAATTGCCATCCTCTGCCATTGAAGAGCACTTGCGTTTCAGAGTGGAGTTCCAGTGGTTTTTAATAGCGTTATCGGTGCGCCCGTAGAGGAGACGAGCAATTGTAGCCCACTTGTTGCCGAAACGAGCGTGGGCTCGGATTATCGTGTCATCTTCATCGGGAGTGAAGGGTCGGTGCTCGACCTGAGGTGAGAGCTGGTTGCACCACCGGAGCCTGCATGATTTTCCTGATCGGCCAGGGATTGATTTGCTTATCAATGACCAGTTTCTTGCACCATGTTTTTGAACCAGTTTCTGTAACGCCTCATCTTCTTCTGGACTCCATGGCCCCTTGATCCTATCCATTTCCTTTCTAGTAATAGCCATATCCTAACACACGAATCTAAATCTCTTCTTGTGTGTGTTTTTTTCTCGCATAAAACGAGGCTTGTTCTTTTCTTTTTTTCTTTGTTTGAGGAGGCTGGGAGGAGGGAGGAGGGAGGAGGGTGTTAACAGAGGGTGGTGAAGGGATTTTGTATTTATATGAGGAGAGGGTATAGTAGTTATAAGGGAGTGGGAGGGTGACTGGTAGAGGCGGTTGGGGGTTGGAGAAGAAGAGGAGTTATGGGCACCGTTGGTTCGAGGTAAGCGGTTGGGTTCTTGGGATACAGCTGGCGAATGGACACGCGTCATGATTAGTAGCAGTGATTTGCACAAGTTACTGTCTCTTTAATATATCTCCTTGGCTGGCTGGGGGCTTTGGGAAATGGAGAGCAGCGTCCATCGCACTCTCCTTTGAGTGTTGTTTGGAGCGTTCTTTCTTTTGTTGAATCATTTCTGAATATCATATTTGCTTATTAATTGGACGACTTACAGAAATCCCACCCATGTTCTTAACAACTATTATTTTTTTTAAAAAAAAAATCTTTATATTTGATTTTAACTTATTTTTATACCAACTTTACTTTTTATTTTTTTATTGTTATTTTTTATTTTTTATTTTTTATTTTTTTAATTAAAATTTCTATATTTATTACATTTGATTCATCTCTGTTAATTTTATTTATTTAATTTAAAATAATTATAAAATTAATTTTTTTAATTTAATCATCTTTCAACTTTTTATCTGTTAAATTTGTTTCTTATTATTTTAATTATATTTTTTGTATAAGATGATTTATAAAATTAATATGTTTTAATTTTATTTTTTTTTAATTTTTTTATTTATCATAATTGGTTTTTATTTTTATAATAAATTTGAAAAAAAATATTAATAAATTATATTTTCAATAGTATGATCAAATATTATAAAATATTTTTTAATTTATTTTTTATGTTACTGTAAAAGATAAAAAAAATAAAAAAGATCCATCTTTTACAGAAGAAGAAGAAGAATTGCATAATAAAATTAGCAAAGAAGCCAAGAATCACCGCATCGTATTTGTTTGAGATAGGGTAAGAAAAACACATGATTGGGTCGGAGTCAATGCCAAATTCGACTTCCCTAGGTGTGGAAAGTGGAAATTCCAAAATTCAGTTGGAAAGTAACGGAGGATAAGGATGCAGCCATTTCGATGAAGATAAAATTTCCATAATTGTACCCTTGGAAGTTAGAGAGACAAAGACCATAATTATACTCTCTCTCTTACTCGCTTAACCATCCAAAACACAAAAATCTCAAGAGAAGGATGGCAACGATTGGTTGGGCAAGGCTTTATGATGATCATCATCATCTCTCTCCGTTTGACCGGGACAGCCAGGCTGTATACCATTATCTCTCATACTCCTCCTTTTCTTATTAATCTTTTTAATATATATAAAAGGAACGGCTGCACGGGAAAATGCTGAGCTGGCAATAAACGACAAATGCGGTCGCCGAGTCACTGTGCGAGTCATTACTGTTGAATTTACATGCCAGCCTGTAAACCTGCCAACGGCCTCTTCCCCCCACCGACACTTGCCGGTCACCGATCCGTTCATGCCTCTAACCTGAACCTGTACGGAACTGTTAAACTATACACAGTCCCAGATTGGCTTAAATGCGCACGCTCCCATGTCCGGAGACTTTCCCTCCAGCTTCCGGCTTGTTCTGGTTTTTAGCATGTTTTTTCAAAACTACATGGTTGAAGAAAAAATATATAAAATAGTGTAGCTTGTATGTACCGATTATAGATCCGTATCCGTTTCTGTTACTCGTAGATGGTACCTGCTACCTAATGCTCTGTTGTTTGGTGTGAGTGCTTCTTTATTTGAATATTTTTCTTGCAGCTTTGACTTTTGACTGATAATCCGGTCGGTGGTAGCAACTAGCAAGGTTGCTAGATTTTCTGGCCGTTCGTTTCGGTTTGCCTGCCGCTGGGATTCCTTCGATCATTTAGATTTTATAGTTAGTAATTAAGCTAATGAAGGGTAATATTGTAATTAATCATTAACAGAAAAACCTAAAACTGGTGGGAAATTTACTCTGCACATGCCTTGATTAACAGTAGGTTACAATAGGGAAATTATGATTTTGTCATTAAAAAAATCTCAAGGAACTGTCTTTGTGGTGTAAAATAATCTTTTCACTTGGTTGATTTATTATTTTAAAATTATTTGAAGAGAATTTTGGTCTTTTCTTGATGTTTTTTATACACAAAAATCACTTTATTGCTCTTAAAAATAAAAAAAATAAAAAAAGAAATATTTAACTATAATTTAAGAGTTTTTTTTTATATTTCATATTTGTTTCTAAAGTATAATGACTCTCTTATCTTTAGAATCAAATTTTAAGAAATTTGATTATAAGGACTTATTTTTCATTTCAAAGGGTTTTACATAATGATTTTTTTGTTCATAGTAGCAATTTAATATTTTTATATAAAAAACATGTTAGCATATGCAACAAACATCAATGATCAAAATCATTCTTCAATTATGTCATTTGATTCATCTCAATCTCATTTTCTTCCATATACAGCGCATGTGGTCAGCAAATCTTTGGTATGGCACCGATGGCTTTTTTTTTTCTTTTTTTTTTTTCCTCCTAGAAATTCATGTCTAGGCCTTTAAATTTACAGATCAACCCTTCAAGTTTGTTTTCTTTTGATTTAACCCCTTCTTTTTTTATTTATAGTTGTTTTATTTTAATTAATTTCTAAAAAATAATTTTTGCTAATTTCATCCTCCTTTAATATTTTTTAGTCTATTAGATTTTGATTTTTATTTTTTTGATTTTTTTTTCAAGACAGCTTTTTTTTTTCAATTCCATCCTCCATTTTTTTTCTTCTTTCATGTTTGATGTCTATTCTTTTTATTGTTTTTTTTTTTTGCTTTATTAAGTTTTTTAATTTAATTTTTTTTTTAATTTCATCTTTCAATATTAAATTAACTGAGAATTGAACTTCTTAATAGAATTTGAGTATTTTAATTTCACATATTATGAATTTAGAATATTAATTTATGTTTAAAATATTCATTCAAAACAATTATTGTGGATTGAAAGAGAGTTGATGGAGGTAAGTAATCTTTTATATATATATATATATATATATATATATATATATATATATATATATATATATATATATATCAAGTTGTTCAAAGTTATACTAGGCCTAGGTATTCTTTTCCAAAATAACATTTTTATGATGTAACTTTTTATTTTTGCACTTTATACATAGACGTCTAATTTTATTATCACTAATACTCTCGGGGTTAAAAAATATAAAATTAATAAAACTCTCAACACCTTCAAAAAAATCTTGCATGTACAATCCATCAATTGACTCTCAATACATCCAAAAACGATCATCCATTAAAATACTGCATATAAAATCAATCATTTGACTCTCAACACATCAAATTATTATCGTTTATTATTTATGAAACCTATATAAAATATTGATAACAATATATTTCTTGATCAACAAAGATTATCGTTTTAAAAATGAATAAATAACATTTATTAAAAATATAAAAATCAATAAAAAATTTAAATATTTATTAAAAATGAGTTCACAATCCAATAACTATTAAACACTTCATATATTGAAACATATTAAACCCTAATTGTTATCAATTCCACACAAATTTAATTTTTTTCTAAATTTTTAACTAAACCATAAAATTGATAAAAGAAATAATCACCATCGAAGTAACTACCTGATATTTATTCCATTCAAGAATAAAAACAACAATTAATACCCTAATTTTTATAAATTACATATTAATTTGTTTTAACAAAATCTATAATTAACTAAAATTAATTGGGATTCAACTAATTATCCATCATTTATTCAATTCAAACTTATTCAATATGAATTAATAAGTTTTAATTATTATCAATTCTACACAAAATTAATTTTCCTCTAATTTTCAACTTAACAATAAAATTGATAAAAAATAATAATTGGTACCCATTAAATTGCCCATCTTTTCTTCAATTCTAACACACTTAAGTTATAAAACCACATTTAATTTCATCAAGGGACAAAATAAATTCATTTCCCTCAAATCCCAAAAAAAATCCAATAATACATTAATACTATAAAATTATCATTATAAAACAAGTAAAACATTTAAATAGAGAAGCAAATTATAAATTCTAAAAATTATTTCAATAAATTAGCTTAAAACATAAATGAATTGCAACAAAAATAGATGAGTTTGGTTATTTATTAGAGTGAAGCTCGAAAAAAAAAAAATTCAGTAGAGGGAAGCTAATACTATTAGACAGAGGTTGTGTCAACACCAGCAGATTCGGTGGTTTGATTTGTAAGGGGGGTTGTCAAAAACTTGCAGGGAGAGAGAGGGCTGCTATAATTTTAATTGAAAGAATAAGAGGAAATGGAGGGAGGAGAGGACTATCATATTTTAATTTTTTTTTTTAAGATGCCAACAAAATTTTAATTGGCAATTTGACACTTCAACAATGTCGAGAAAATTATCAATTAATTTTTTATTTTTTATTTCATTTTCATTTTTGTCTGAAATTACTAACAAAGACTTCTCATCTTAATAAACAACAATAAAATATTTTTTTGTCAGCGTTCCTGTTATTTTGTTTTCAATTTTCTAGTAGGGATTTAAGAATTGAATTAGTTTCGTTTTATTGTAAGAAAGCATGTGAGTTTATTATTGTAAAAAAAATATAATTTCTATCAATTATCCATTTGAATTTGTTAATTTTCATTTTATCTCTACGTGAAAAATAAAACCTTATTGATAAATGAATAAAATATTAATAGGCTAATTGATAAAAAAAAATGTGTCAAAATTGATAGTTGCATACACTTCAAGGGATAAAATAAAATTAACCTTTAAGAATTTCAAATGAAAATTCCAAAAAATTGAAAACTTGTAGTAGCATTTTGAAGTTGAGTCACTATACATCCATATTTGTACACACTTTACAACATTTTTCCTACTTATTTTTTAATGATACGTAGAAATCACGAGGCCCATCGAAGATATTTTCGCAATCCAGTTTGTGAGAGAGCATGTGAAACTGCAATTAAGATGGTGTGAGCTAAAGCACTTGTCGTATCGATTGGCAACTTCTAACGAGCAATGGGCTCCTTGGTGATGATGAGTGAGGGTGGGACTAGGATCTGAAACTAGTTATTGTTGGAGATCTTTTTTGGAACTCTAGCATGGTAAAAAAAAATAAAAAAATAATATAATTTCAAAAATATTTAGAAAAATAATACAATTTAGAGAGTCGTAGATGATATCTGTGATTTGCGACTCTTTCAAATTATAACATTATCAAATATAAGATATAATAAAAAGAGATAAGAGAGAAAAGAGAAAAAAAAGAAATAAAAGAATTAGAGGCACGCCAAGACTTCGATGAGAACATCATTGATATCGTTGAAAAGATATCAATGAGACGAATTCAATGACACCAAGAGAGGTCACTAATGGTGATCGGAGTGGGCCACATAAGCAACCCAAAAACAAGTGAGCTCCGATATTTTTGGAAAACTCGTGTGGCCCACTTCGTTAACCGTTTGTGACCTTTTATGGTGTCGTTATATTTGTCTTATCAATATCTTTTTTTATGATATCAGTGATGCTTTTATCAGAGTTTTGGTGTGTTTCCGAGATCTTTTTACTTTTTTTCTCTCTTATTTCTTCACAAATTACAAGGAAGAGAGAAGAGAGAAAAAAACAAAGAAAAAAAAACTTCGAATGTACATTAAAATTTTAATAACGACACCACTAGTACCATTTAAAAAATCTTGACTTGACGAATTTAAAAGATCTTGACGATGAGATTTTACAGGTTACCATATATATATTCAATACTTTTGTAATTTAAAAAATTCACGTAAATATCATTTATGACTTTCTTAAATGGTGATAGTTTTTAAAATATATATATATATATATATATATATATATATATATATATATATATTTTGTATTGTATCGTTGTTATTATTATTTTCCATGCTAAAAAAATCGTTAATGTTGTTCGAAAACATATCAAATGAGATACAAAACCTTGAAAGCATTGGGAAATGTGGAGGTAAAGAAAGAAATGCAGGTAAAGTCAATGAAGTGTTTGGTACGAATGTTAGATCGGATAAGATGTAATGCAGGATAGTAGCAAATTGACTATATACACTCCTCCTTTATCCTTAATTGTCAAGGTTTCCAAAGGAAACCGATGGCTGTGGATATTATTGATTAATCCAAGCGTGCCGCGTCAGCAGGACAAAAGGGTTCTAATCTGGCCACCTGGTAGGTCTCTCTCACCGGAGAACTCTCCCAACGCAAAAAAGTCGGTAGGATGAGCGGTTGAAATTCAATCGCATTTGATGCTTTTCAGTGGTGAATTACGGTGGTATCCGCTTACACAAACAACTTGTTGAGTAGAAAATAAAATATTCAATGGTTATGGTTAGTTCTCTAATTACAATAAATAAATAAATATAACTTATTTATGCTGATAGAAAGGCAACATGATGGAACATTAAAATTTTTGTAAGTCTAAAATAAAATGTTTAAATCTTAAAAAGTTATTTAATATTATTATTAAGCGACCAATATAATCACTTTGAATTTTATTTTTATAAAAATAATTTTTTCTATTAAATTATCTCTTATTTATCTTAGTAAACATAATATTTTTAATTAAAATAATTGGTTCTAAAAAAAATCTATGATTGTTAAAGAAAGTTATAAAAAATATCAAAATAGTATGTGAATATTTTATTTGTGATTTAAAACTAAAAAATTATAAATGTGATAAAATCCTATTAAAAAGTTTTAGGAATAAAAAAAAATTGAATCAAATTCTCATGAACAATTTATTATTAGTATTATTATTTTTATATTAGATACATAATAATTAAAAATAAATTATTAAAATTCAAATAAAAATCATAATATTTTTAAAAAACCTGGTTCACTCGTGACCCGGGTGACCTGGTAAAACCAGGTTGAAACCCGTTTTTTTTTCAAATGTGTTTTTCCTCTTAAATAGAGACCCCTTATATATATATATTATAGTTGGTTATTAATCTTTTTTAAAGTTCACTATATAAATACTAAAAGAATATTTTCTTTTTTTTAATGTGAAATTTAAAGCCCTTTAGTATATATATTCTATATTCACAAGAAAAAAATTATTGTTTCAATGTGAAATTTAAAGTCTTTTAGTATATATATTTTATGTTTACAAAAAAAAAGTTATGTTCTTTCAATGTGGGATATAAAAATTTTTTAGTTTAAATACTTCAACTTAAAAAGATAGCATACTAATATAATATTTTTTCAATGTATAATAAAAAATCTTTTGAAATAATCTCTGAAACTTTATTATTTATGACATATATAATTTATATTCACATAGATTATTTTTTAATTTTTTTATATGAAATATTAAATTTTAAATTTTTTTAAATTTTTTTTAGATTAATTGGGATTGATTTAGGTTAACCTCGTATAACTTGAGACCTAATTCTTTAACTGGATCAACCCGAATCTTGTTGGATAACTATGGCTAAAACTTCAGCTACGTAACAGTTACATGGGGACAACTGTCAGTGACCCACATATGCCTTTTTTATCATTATTTTTATTTTCGTGCACAGTTCAGTGGTCCGGCATGTGCTGCACACGAGACTTGATCACGTGCTCGAGCCTCTATCTCAAAGGAAACACACGTGCGCCCTGCACCCTCTGGCGCAGCAGGGTATATCTCGATCAGCACATTGACAATATAGTCCTCCCTTAATTGGGAATCAAAACATGGGTACTTTGTAATTAAACGCGGAAGGGCGTGATAGAAGAAGGTTTATCTAATCATCTAGATACCTCGTGCAAAATGCAAATCCAGCCTCCTAGATTAGGTTGTTTAGATTTAATTAACTATTGATTTGGGTATTTTTTTTATATTACCACATTAGATTAATTAGATAAATGTGATGAAAGGTATTTTTATAAAAATATTTTTTAATTGAAAATATATTAAAATTATATATTTTTTAATTTTTTACATCACTAAATTAGAATCATCATTGAAAAACATTTTTAAAAATATTAATTTAAAGTTTTTTAAATAAAAAATATTTTAAAAAGTCAGTTGAATCGCAAAAACAAATACCCTCTAAATGGAAATGAATAATTCTAAATACTTTTCACCATTCTTGTTAAAATTCAACTTTGTAAATATTTATGAATTTCAAAAGTAGCACAAGGTTTTACTAGTGTTGAAATAATAATCAACTTCTGTTTTGAATTAATTAGATCAAGTATGTAGTATTTCTAATTCTGTTGAATGAAATCTTGATTTAAGGTTTTTTATCATTATGATTTCTCTAGAATTTTGAAATGCTTACACTAAAAAGAGATTTAAATCTAAAAATATTTTTTTTATGTATGAAACATAATACCACCTAATGTTACAACTTAAATGGGGGATTGTTGTTAAAATATTGCTTATCTCGAATCAATAAATTTGAATGTTAGAGGGAAGATTTGAAGAGAAAACCAAAATTGATATATATATATATATATATATATATATATATATATAAAATGACACTTGACATTGTGTAATATAAATTATTTTTATTATTATTTTCAAAATTAATTAATTTAAGTTAATTAATTAAAAATTTAGAATTAATTAATCTAATAATGATACATGACATCTCCTGCCAGGTTGTTCAAATAATTTGAATGGAGAGTTAACTTTTAAACTCTACAGACATATTGGTCTGAAAAGATGTGTCTGTAAATTTTACAGACACATTGGTCTGAAATAGTGTTATTTTCTTTATAAATACTAGTTTGATATTGACAGAAATTAATTAGAAACAATCTTCTTTTTTCCTAAATTTTTTTTATAACTCTTTGTTTATATTTTTAAAAAACAAAACAAAACATCTTAATAAACTTATAAAAGTTATTATTTATAAGTTTAAGACTTTGCAATGTCTTGAAAATATATTATTTTAATCCTATAACAAATACAATAGAAATAATTAATACTTTAAAAATAATAATCTACTCGCCTCAAAGCACCAACTGACATTTCAACCGCAATATATTTCTTTGCATTAAAGGCTTTCGAGCGAAACAAAAAAGGAGTCCGAACTTAAACAAAGAGAAAACAAAGAAACGTGCAAGAGAATTTGCAAGTTGTGTAACAATACAAATGACATGGTAGTGGTTTTCCATGTGTTGAATTGGATAAGGTACTATAGTTATTAGTCTTTTGTACGAGCCACTCTCAAAACTCATTTATATTTAATTTTATAGTTATTAAAATGAATATTCAACATAATTTGAAATTTGGAATAAAAATTGCATTTTTTAAATAAAAATCTCTTTTTTTATTTGAAAAATTCTTGACTTTTCATTAATAGCATGATTTTTTGAAAAAAGAACATAACTTAAAGCAATTAAGATAAAAATTTATTAGAACTAAAATGATTTAAATATAGAAGAAAAAAGAGATTTTTTAGGCAAAAATCCATTTTTATCAATCATTTCTTTATTTTTATTTCGAAAAATGTTTTTATCAAAACATGGTTTATCATATAAAAACTTCTAATGATTTGTAAAGTAATTTTAAACCAAAACAAAATTTGAATTATTTTTATATGACTATATAAAAAATTAAAAGAATATTTATTTCAAGGGAATAATATAAAAATTGATGATAAAAAATAACAATATATATATATATATATATATATATATTAATCTAATATTCATGTGCAATATTTTTCTAAAACAATATACATACCAATTTTATATATAATATTAAAAAAAAATCAAAATGAATCACAAAGACCTTCTCGAGTCTCAATCTATTTTTTATAGCAAGATTAAAGTTTCAAATTGCCTTCATATTACTCTTATCTCTAAGATTAACCCATTAACACCGAGATCAATCTTTTTTTAAATTTGAAATGTAGCCAATCTCAACATTTTCTCTTTTTTTTCCCATTAATTTTTTCTTTCCTCTTTTATCATTCAAGGATTAAAACATAAAAGAAATAAAGTATTAGAATTGAAATGCAAGAACCTAAAAACCAAATATGAAAAAATTGAAAACTCAGCTACCTAAATATAATTTTTCTGTGCTCAACAATTGCACTGTATATTAAACAATGGCATATACAGTGAGTGTGAGTCTTGGGCTACAATAGTTGAACAAATGCCAAATCTTCTAGTTTCTTTTTTAATTTATTAGAGGCGTAAACATAGTTTCAAATCCGAATGAGGTTGGAGGTCAGTTTAAGTTTATTATTTTTATCTAAAATAATATTAAATAATATTATTTTTATTTTTATTTTTAAATCTTTGGTTTTGACCTAGCTATGTGTGGCTAGGCCAATCAAATCATGGGTCCATTAAGTAATCTTTTCAATATCAAAACTAATGCAAATTAAATTCAACTTGTATCATGTTCTAAATTGTAAGTTTCACAAGTCAACTCAATAAGTGTACGAGGTTTAATAACTATACATGTGAATGGAGTTGCTAATCTACATATATAAATATATAATGAATTCATTTATAAATCATTTCAGAGATTAATAAATTAATAATAGTTATCTTTTATTCTTATCTTTTAGTCTTTAATTAAAACAAATTAATTCTAATTGTATGGTAAAAAATATTTTGCTTAAATTTTAATTCTAATTGATTTATTTTCTGATGTTTAGCAGTATCATTAAAAATGAGTTGGAAAATATTTTCCAGTGTTTGGTTATGTTATGAAAAATGAACTAAAAAATCACTTATTGATATTTTATTTTTTTAATTTATCAAAAAAAAAATATAAATCAAATTTGACAAATGAAAAAGTTAAAGGAGGGTGAAATTAAAAAATATCCAGTTTGATAAATTATTTCAAATAAAATAAATAATAAACAAAAAAATATGGAACAAATATAACAAATAAAAAGATTGGAGAAGGATGAAATTGAAAAGATTTTTTTATTTTATAAATTACTTCAAATAAAACAAATAATAAAAAAATAAAAAATAAAAAATAAAAAATAAAATAAAAAATAAAAAAACAAGTTAAAGAGTTTGAAAAATTAAAAGGTCAGATAAAATTAAGTCCAAATAAAAAAAAAATTACTGACATCAAACAAAAAAAATTGATACGCCACATAGGCCACCTATGGAGGGCTGACTTCAAAGATCATACATGGTCTCAAGCACAGCCATTATATAATGGCAAGTCTGACGCAATGGTGCATCCAATGCAAGATCCAACCCTAAGTGCTAAGATATTCAAAAAACTTTTTTATTTAAGAACAAAACAAAGGCTCTGTTTTTGGTGTACAAAAATTAAAGGGGAATTTAACAAGATAAATAAAATATTTTTTCACCTTGACCTAAGAGCTGCGAACGTATGATTAAAAAAATTTGAAGTCTTATTCCCTTAATGTTGACGGCGTGGAATGCGAAGGGCTAGTGGCTGGTGAGGCTACTGCCGTCAATGAGCAGCGGCGCTGATGGTTTCTCCACGAGGAGGGTGAGCTGCTGGACGTTGGTCCGGGGGCAGTGGTAATGGCTGCTGTTTTGGTGACAGGAGGGAGAGGAATGGAACCTGATTTCGGTGGAGTTGACACTGGCGAGAGGTTATGCACAGTGTTGAGGAAATGAAAATATAGGTTTTTTTTTTGGGTGGAAGAGTGGAGAAATTTTTTCTGTGTTTTGTTTGTTGTTTTTATTTTTTTATCTGCCCCATCCTTTTTGTCTACTCGAATGTGTATATAATAGGGAGTCTTAAAGTACTAAATAAACATAAATTCTTTTTTTTTTAAATTTAAATTTCATTCAAATTTTAAAAATTAAATTTGAAAATAGATTTATATAGTTCAAACAAAAAACGTCCCTAATTCTTTTATATATTGTCAAATTGCACTCTCAATCAAATATCAATCTCTGATTTTTTAATTTTAAATTTTAACCCTTTAAAAAAAATTAAAAACAAATGATTCAAAATTAGATTATAACTGTTGTCATGTCTTTACAATATTTAAGGTGCAAAGGTTGTTTAATTGTTCCAGGCAAAATTCAATGATTTTTTAAAAATTGTTTAATTGTTCTAGGCGACCAGCCTGTTTTGGTGCAAAATTCAAACATTTTTAATAAATGATCTAATTGTTCCAAACGACGTGATTGTTGTTGAAAAGTTCAGAGATTTTTTAAAAATAATTTAAGTGTTCCAGACAACCTGCCTATTCAAAGATTTTCCAAATGAAATTTTTTAAAAAGTTTTTTGAAATTTGACCGTTTCGAGGTGGCCTACCTTTTGATGGAGCTCATCGAGGATTTTTCTTATGAATTTTCAGCAAAACACACTGTTCAATACTTTAGAGTTAGATGACATGCATGCATCTTTAACAGGTTTGAAATATTGGCCCACCTTTCTTTACAATCTCTTTTTTGCTTGATTAGCCAACCTTTCTTTACAATCTCTTTTTTGCTTGATCAATAAGGTTTGCTATTTTTGATTTGAGTCTTCTTGGTTGTTTGGCTTCTAACTCTCTCGATTCGGTTTATATGAGTCCTTTTTAAGAGTATTTGTAATTTTACATAACTCAGCCTTGATTATGCTTATCGTGACTCACTTGCTACAAATTCACTTTCTCACTAATTATTTTTGAGAGGATCATTCATTACTCTTACTATCAATATTTGATGTCATTGTTTATGCTGAAAAGATCAAAGTCCTTCTTGTAAAAAAAATGCCCCTTTGTGTCACTACCAGAATCATTCTCTTTTCAATGTTACCTTGAAGGGATCAAATCGCCTTCTAAATACAATGTTGCCCCCTTATTCTGACCATTAGCCATAAGTGTGATTTGTTAGTGACTTAGTCAAATAATGGCTTTGAGCAACCCTTCTCTCATTTTGGCTTGGTTTTAGCGAAGAAATCTTTATCCAAAATGATTTTTGAAATCTTGAACATCTTACATTTAAAGAACAAAAATTGTTATGATGTGAATTTAAAATATATTGTTTTTTAAATCTTGCAACTCCCAGGGAATTGATTTTGGAAAATAGATGATTTGTTCTTGTGTTAGCAATATTAAAATTGATAAAGGTATATGATGAAGTGACCTTCTGTTTTTATGAATTTCAAAGTAAGAGGTTCAAATAAAAGCTTAAGGTTTTGTTTGAGAAAAATTTATTTCTTTTTTAGCACTCATGTTATCAACACGAATAATAACAAGTAGCTTGTTTATAATGTCACGACTTTTGTGAAAAGTTTTTTGCATTTTTAAAGCGTCGTTTATTGGTCAATGTTGCTTTCTTGCTTGATTAGAAACAACTTTTAAAGGCATCTAATGTAGGCTATGACTTTCAGTTATGAAAGAAAGGGATTTATAAAGCTCGTGTTTCAAGGTTTTTAAAACCCAGGATCACCATCATTTGCTTGACTCAATGTGTCCTTCAATAGTTTTTTTTTCTTTTTGTTGTTTTCTTTGATTTGCCCTTTTTAGTGCTTTGGTGGGGCATCCTCATTTTGTTCATTTTGTTTTGACTATCATTTTTTATTTTGATTTGGGCATGCCTCTTAGAATTGGAGTTTTTTGGGCTCTTTCACCCTTCTGCTTTCTCACAGCTTTTTCATCAATTATCAGAATTTTTCTTGCTACCAGTGTGGGGTGTGATCCTAGTTGAGATTTTTATAAAAAAAAAATATTTAGGCTAGAAAAAAGGTCACAAGGGATATATTCATTTTATAACGTGAAAGGGATAACAAAGATGATCTTTCTTTATTTTAAGCGCAAGTGGTTAAAACCAATAAACTTTGACCTTGTCTAGTGTAATGATTTGGACTTTGTAAAGAAATGCATTTCACAAGTACATGAATAATGAATCCATTACATATCATTATGCATACATCTAAAATATGGCTCAAGAAACATAGTATGAGGATGACTGTTCATTTATCAATTCATATATTCTACTTTAAAGTTTGGTCACCTGAATGAGGGAGTCACTTGATGCATTTTTCTTCCTGTAAATAAGATGTTAAAATGTTGTTTTAAATAATCATTGAATTATTTCTAAAATCAGAAAAAAGTTTAATTTTTTTGAAATTCCATTACGAAAAAGATTTTTTTGTAAAAAAAATAAGCTGAGCTTATGAGATCATACAAGGCTATAAAGGTGCGTTTGTGAGTTCTTTGGGATTCATTTTCTAGATTCTTAAAAGCGGATAATTTTTGGTTTAACAGAAGAGATACAATGGAAGGAAAAACTCATTATTTTATTAAAACTTAGGAGAAGAGGCTTAACAACAAAAACCTTATGCCAACATCTTGAGCCATGATTGCTAGCAAGGTAAAATATAGTAGCTAAATAAAGCACATAAGAAGGTAAAGCACTTAACAACCATTAATTAAAACTTTTGAAATCTCACAGTCATTAAAACTTCTATGAGCTCATCAAACGAGCATCTTCTTGATAGTCAGTTGAGCTCATAAAGTGGTCTAATGACATTGTGGTCAACTCCGAAGAAGAGGCTTAACAACAAAAACCTTATGCCAACATCTTGAGCCATGATTGCTAGCAAGGTAAAATATAGTAGCTAAATAAAGCACATAAGAAGGTAAAGCACTTAACAACTATTAATTAGAACTTCTGGAATCTCCCAATCATTAAGCTTCTACGAGTTCATCAAACGAGCATATTCTTGATAGTCAGTTAAGCTTATAAAGTGGCCTAATGACATTGTGGTTTCATATTTAGGGCATTTGATCTCTTTCTGATAATATATCTTCCATTATAACTTGAAATGAAAAACACGCATGGAGTTGACCATTTTCTTGTTGCAACATGTTGATACTTCCAGTTTTGAAATTGAAAAGTATCATGTTAGGAAAATACCTTTTCATTAATACAATGTCAGTATTATAAAAGGAAATAAGGCTTATATAGGGTTCTTTTTTTATTGCAATTTTTATAGTTATTGTATATCTTTTATGCCTTTCTCTCTCTTCAGTTATAGCTTTCCATGACCTATAATTAGGAAATGTTGTTTATGTTAATGTACATGTCATGTTTCCAATTGGTTGGTTACACATAGTACTAAATTTATTCATGCAAAACATATTTATTATTAATAAAAGCATTATTTATCTTTAATATTCATATATGTTTGATTAGGAAGTCTAAAGTAAAGATAAAGTTATTAGGATAAAAATATTATGCAAAGAAAATTATAAAATTATTATAATTATGAGATTCTTTTTGCATCAAAGTATTGTTCCTAAATGTTTTTGGTCGATGCTTTATTAAAATTAAACATTAATTAGAGTTTTTAAGTCTGGGACGTATTATGTTCTTTCATTTATGAAATAAAATAGTTATTTTCATAAGTTAAGTTATAAAAAATACCTAAAAAGAATATGCAAGTGCTTATTATATGACATGTACATTGAACTTATCCATATAAGCATTCTATATGGAGAGATCACCTATATCTATGTAAAGTCTCATGTGATAATTGTGTAAGTGATCTTTAAACTTAAGATCACTAATAGCCTATTTGGAATCAAATCACATGCTGAATTGCATTCAATTCATAAGAAAATTTAAATTCAATATATTGCCTATTACAATTCATATGTTTAGAATAAAATACTAAATCACATAATTGAATTCAATTATATTATTTGAAATGTGAAAATAAATTGAATTGACTATTTCCCCCTTAATTTATAAATTATTTTTGTTACATAAATCATTTCTTTTTATACAAGGATGTTTATATTTATTTAAAATAATATAAAATATAGGCAATCTTGTTATTCTCTCATTTTTTTCTCAATACATATGTCTATAAGTTTAGAAATCAAGCTCAGAGCTCCTATTATGTTGCATATTCAAACTATAGAACAACTAAGCATTTTGATAAATAAAATAAGAAGAAGTCATGAATACAAGTGATTTGGGACATTGCATTTCTGTGTAGTTAGAAAAAAAAAGGTAGAGTATGGATTAAATGTTATATTCAGACAATACAAAAAAGTGAAAATAACATAAAATTTTCATTAATAAAAATGACTAGTTATTATATTCTACAATAGTGATAAAATATAATTATGGTTACTACCTATAAGAGCATCCACATCCAAATTACTTATGCAAAGCTCAAATTAGGTTGCTAAATTTTGGTTTAATGCTTCCAAATTTAGCCTGATATTGATTCCAAATTGAGCCATTTTTTTCATAAAGAAGTTAGGGCATTAACATACAATTAGTTGAACAATATGGATTCCATATTTGATTGAAAGGTTTAATACTCAAAATGCACACTTCGATAATATTGATGCTATGATATTTTCTGAAAAAGGTCACATTCCTTTTACAAGTTTTATTGCCACTTGAAGTAGCTTTATCATCATAAGGACTCAAACATGAGAATGAATCCACAATACCATCTAAGAGGATGATCAAATTACTAGTCAATCGATAAAGATACTTTCCCCTAAAACCTGCATCTTATTTACTAAAAAAGTAATCAAGCCATGATGGTTTCTCTTTCATAATTGAACATTGGGAGGGAGATCTATGGTGTTGTGGATATGAATCATGAATTGAATAAAAAATAACATGCTTTTGAAATGGGCGGCAAAGAGAAAACAAAGATTGCCTTGACATGGTGAAATCCAGTAATAAGGTTTGTTAAAGCTTTAACTCTCATATATATCCATTCTTCGGCTTGTATTGTATAAACCTCTCAAAGGAAGAAAACAACAAAACATGTTTCTTCACTCAACAACTTTAGTGTAATGTCTCTTACAACATCCTAACCTACCATATTGGTAAAAAAAATTTACAATAAGAAAAGATTTATAGAACTTGTAAAAGAAATCAAAATAGAGAAAAAAAAAGATAGGCAATAACCAAGATTTGTCATATTCATTCAACAAAACATGTTTTGCATCATATATTTTTGTGTGAGAGTTGTACAAGTTATGTTATAAAATATATGATACAAATAAACACCTGAAAACACACATAGAAAGCTAACATATAAAGACATGGTAATCCATCTCTTCTAAAAGTATTTTAGGAGATTTTTCATTGATGGTTTGCGTGGATTCATGTTATATATCAGATATTTGAACGACATGTAGTTTATAACAATACAACATTGAAGAAGTTAATCAAATCTTAGAAAGAAGATATGATCTTTAAATAATTTTGATCAAATCCTAAACGACCCTAAATTACCTAACATAATCATTGAAACTTCTAAAAAAAATTAAATTATTGTTTCCACTGCATCCAAGAATTTCAAAAAACCTGATAAGTATTTTAAATGCCACGGTTAGGAACTATAGTTTTCTTATACACTAAAGTTCCCAATTATAATTTTTCGTTTACCGAGCTATTTTTTTTAGGTGTGCTAATTTACTTTATTTATTTTTTAAATTGTTTTAAGTGGTAAAAACACACTTCCTTCGTACTTTGTTTTGCAAATACTTGGTTAAGCCTAACCAACAACCAACATGAAAATCATCATAATATAATTACATTTATTTTTGTTTGTTTTGATCATAATTACTTGTGAAAGTCATCTATGCAGTTTGTTTTTCATAAATTTTTTTAAGAGATTTTTATTAAAAATAGATTAATTGAAAATAGATTACTTCTTTTATATTTAGTAGTGTCATGTAAAATAAATTGAAAAATAATTTTTAATATTTAGTTATGCTATAAAAAATAGACCAAAAAATAATTTATTCAAATATTTTTCTTTTCAAGTTTATTAAGAGAATAAACATCAAACTATACAAATTTAAAAGCTAAATGAGGATTGAATTGGAAAAAATTTTAATTTCATAATTTATTTCAAATAAAATAAATAAAAATTAAAAAAATATAGATAAAATCTGATAAATAAAAATTTAAAGGAGGATTAAATAAAAAAAATATAATTTTATAAATTATTTCAAATAAAATAAATAAAAATAAAAATAAAAATAAAAATAATAAAAGTTATTTAGTGATTTTTTTAAAAGTATTAGAAGATGTTTTTCATATAAAATATATGAAAAACACTTTTTTAAGTTATTTTTTTTTATTTTACTGAAAAAAAAAATCAATTTTTTAAAAGTTATCGAATATTGAAAAGTACACAAAGTGATTCCATAAAAGTATCTTCCTAAAACAACGGTGCACTAAAGTAAATCCAAGTTGTAGTAATTCACCTGGGTGACCTTATGTGATAAGACGTGCATCACGTGAATGTCACAAGGCCCGAGATTCACCGTCCAATTGTGGTTCTTCTCTGCTAAATTATTTGAACCAACGTTTGGAAGCACGTGGAAAACGAGCGGTATTAGGCACCGCGTACGTTCTCTCGTCCATTTAACAGACAAACATGACAGTTGTAACAGACCACATGTTAAATTATAAAGGTGCCACGTCAATACTGGAATTGATAGTTCAACCCCAGACACAAGCGTTCCTATATACTCTCATGTCCGGTTTCGAGCCACGTCATCAGGCTTCTTGAATCTGTAGGGTCCCTCACACTAGAACTCTGTCGTTTATCCCTCCTTACGTTGGAATGAACAGAGGATACAATTATTTATTTATGCGACTTTATTTTATTTTAATTAAGGGTGCTGCCTCCTTTAGAACCGTCAATGAGATAAGCGAAAGGTAGTCCACGTCATGGAGAACTGTTGACAGCTATAACGCATAAATTGTTTTATTATTGTTTCTGTCCTTTTGTTATAAAATTAGTTATTTATTTATTTTCTTAAAAATTGAATGAAAAAGACAGCATCTCTATCTCTTTTTCAGTGTGTTTTTTTTTTACGTCGTCCTAGGGGTTTGTGGAGAGAGGATGATACCTTCAAAAGATCCCATGATTCCCGCTACCGTAAACCGTATGCGTCTATCGTACTTTGCATACTGTCTTTTTTTAAAAAAATTTTTTTCCGTATTCGTTTTTCTATTATTAAAACCGAACGGTGCGTGTTAGCATCTCGAGGATAAATGTAAAGAATATATAGAGTAGAAAATGTCACCGTTTTAAGATATATATGCCTGTCTTTTTTTTCTTTGTTTTTTTTAATGCTGATGCCACAAGCTGTAAGAAATTCAATAAATTAATCATTTGACAGGTAGTTTTATAATAAAAGTTTAGGATAAAGAGATTTGTTGTTTTTATGATTACTAATATGATGGTTACTGAAGGATTACATGATCGATAATTTTAGGATCCGTAAAATTAGTCGAAGTATATATAAGCTGATCCGGACATATATATTAATAATAATAAAAAAATTTAATAAATTAATTGCTTAAGAGAATAGCCTGAGTTTTAAATTAGTCAGGTTTTTTTCTTTTTTTAACCAATAGGAACCACGAAGTACTATAGACCATAGCTTACAACTTATTAACAAGGAGGTAGATTTTCTTACATTTTTAATGTTATTTTTATATAAACGATTCTAATGAGGTCAAAGAAAGTAAATATAATCCCATTTTTTAACATAAAAGTAATCAAAAAAATAAAATTTAGGAATTATTTTATCACGAGAAAACAAAGAATTTTGTAGATAAAATATATGCAAGAAAGAAACACAAGATATTTTTGTATGATGGTTTATTGACCTGAAACCTCTCATGTCGTGAGATGTTTGGTCAAGTAGAAGGTCCAGTACCCGAAGGAGTGTTGACTTTATTCCCCCTTTGTTTCTTGAATGATTAACATTTTGAATATGTTTGGTGAGAAGTGACCTAAATTAGATTATGATATACGGTGCTAACTGTATAAACTTAAAATAAGTATTGTCGTGTAGTTGGATTTTTTATATAATATATAGTTGGATTACAACATCTGTGTTTTAATTAAAAACTGCCATCCTAACTGACTATATGGTAAAAAAAAAAAAACAATAAAGGCTTTATATCTGCTTGAGTATAGTTGTGGTTGTTTTTTAAGGTGTTTTTTCTTCAGAAATCTATCAAAATAATTTTTTTTTATTTTTTAAAAATTATTTTTGATGTCAACTCATTAAAATAATATAAAAATATTAAAAAAAATATTAATTTAAAGTAATAAAAATAAAAATTTTTAATTTTTTTAAAAATATTTTTAAAATACAAAAATCAAATCTTCCTCACGTAACAACCACTTCAATTCTCCACAAAAATAAAAACTTCTTTCTTTAGGTAGCTTTTCGTTCTCTCTTGTGTTTGGTCTTATTTAGCTTTTTCAAATGTGCTGCTGATCTCAACGCTCTAATTATGAACGTTAATTAGGATATTCTAGTTTGGATGTCGGTATTATCGTGGGGGCGGGGTACTCAAATTCTTTTAAACGTAAATAAGATTTTTTATATCTTATAATTTTTTTATATTATTATTAAACTTGAATATATAATTGTTTTGAATTTTTTTAATGATTTTTTAATCAATATATCTCTTGTTTATTGCAGTCAACATAATAATTTTAACTAGAAATACTTTTTTCTAATTTAAAAAAAAAATATAATTATTCAAATAAGTTAAAAAATATATATCAAAATAGTATGTATATATTTTATGTGATTGAAAATTAACTTAATTATTAATAAAGCAAAATCATATTTCAAATCTATTCAAATATTATAATAATAAACAACTAATTTCAATCGAAACTTTATAAATTATATATTTTTAGTATTCTTATTTTAAAATCAAATATATAATGATTAAAAAATCAAATTAGTAAAATTTAAATAAAAATTTATAATAGTATTTAAAAATCATGTTAAAAAGTTGAAGAGCAGATGAATCCAATAGATTTTTCTGAGTATCAACAAAAAAAAAAAAATCTAAGAATCTTATAAGATTATCCATTAACATGTATGATTTAATTAAAATGGATAAATTACGTGGTGGCTACCCTTGAAATATTTTACGAAAGAAGTAAAGAGGTTTAAAGTAAATAATAATAATAATAATAATAATAATAATAATAATAA
>Ga0325411_1000118_pt1 | contig 77702 bp, 44 predicted proteins | sample PopdelMetagenome_13_FD_206181 | JGI IMG/M metagenome (GOLD analysis project Ga0325411, IMG submission 206181) | Populus deltoides microbial communities from Bellville, Georgia, United States - Xylem-PdIQD-R4 | ecosystem: Host-associated > Plants > Phyllosphere > Stem > Wood/Secondary xylem... | reverse complement strand
TATATATATATATATATATATATATATATATATATATATATATATATATATATATATATATATATATATATATATTTTCCTTTGGGTGTTTACAAAGGACTTGCGATATAGGTCAGAACAGGCTATACAAATTCTGTTATTTACTTCCTTTTAACTTGTGGACTTCCTATTTGGCAAGGATCCTTTTCCTAAAAGGATATGGGAGCTTGTTTTGGGAATTTTCTAGTTCCACAAGGATCTTTAATGAGTTGCAATATAATCTCCAAGTGTGGTAAGGATTCATTAATGTTTCAGAATCCTTTTCTTATAAGGATTCCTTATTCATTCTAGCTACACAATGAAAGAAGGGCTGGTGCGATTTAATGATAGATTAATTATTTTTATTATTTTCCTTCATATTTGAGCTTTATTAATACTTTGTTTTTAGCTAGGATCCAAAGCTTATTTGGATCAGGTTATGAGCTTTTCAGTTTAGGACTTTTTGGTCAGTTTTGTATGTGGGTCAATTCATCCCACAAGGATAGATTCATTAGGGTTACTTTTAAGAACTATTTAAACACATGTAACCTAATTTCGGCAGCCTTTGATGAATATTACTTCTGAATTTTTCAGTTTTTACGTGTGAGAGTGATTCTTGCATTCTTCAGTTCTTGAACGAACTGAATTTGACTTATCGAAGATTAACTGGCTTTATGGCGTTATTCTACTCATTCCAATAGTGTTAGTGCCTTGGGACACGTTTCCATTGTGTCACACTCCTATTAGACCTATTATGGCTTTTCGGGATCAGATCTCAATCTTGATTGTGGGTTGGATGACCACGTAATCATGAGGTTCGTATTGTTATGTTTTAAATTATTTTGTATGATGAGGTTATGATTTATTATTGGATATATAAACGGATAAAACTACGTGATCAAATTCATCCTTATGTGTTTTGGGTTGGTTTTCTATACATTAAATGAGGTCCACTCAAAACTGACCCAAAACCCTAAACTGAAAAGCCCATAACTTAATCCAATCAAGCTGTGGATCCTAACTGAAAACAAAGTATTAATTAAGCCCAAACAAGCCTTAGGCTCTAGCTAACAAAATAAAACAAAGCCCATAATATTAAATCCATGTTCTGTCATGAGAAGAAGAGAAGGAAGTAAAAGATTATAGAACTGATTCAAGGCTTATTTATAGCCTTCCATGCAGCCCCTTAATCCTAGAAACAAAAGGAAAAGGTAGCCACCCATGTTGTTTCCAAGTTGTAGAAGGATTCTTTTGTCTCCTTTGCTCTCCTCACCTCATGGCCCAAATAAGGTTGTGTTGGACCCCTCTTGCACATGGATAAGATGTATTAGGGTCTCCTCTTGATACTCTAATGGAGCTTTTAATTCTGACTTGGTTGAAACATTCAAAACCAATGCATTCAATGCCTCTTTCAATGCCTTTATCTTAGACCGAGTGATTGGACCATTTGGAACATGTAATGGGTCCTTACTGGTGTTTCTGAGCTGGTCCACATCATCCCCTCTCTCCTCGAAAGGATTCGACCTTGAATCAAAATCTATGTCAAACAACGTAAGATCAGCAACATTAAAGGTAGCACCAACACCATACTCACCTAGAAGGTCAATTTTGAATACGTTGTCATTGATTCTCTCTAAAACCTGAAATGGACCATCACCACGAGGCTGTAATTTTGATTTCCTTTAGTTAGGAAATCGTTCCTTACGCATGTGCACCCAAATCCAATCATCGGGTTGGATAACAACCAGTTTACGTCCCTTATTTGCTTTAGAAGCATAAAGTCTGTTCTTTTTCTCTATTTGCAGTCGAACTGCCTCATGGAGTTGTCTCACCATCTTTGCCTTCTTTTCACCATCTAAACTTACCTTTTCTTCAAAAGGCAAAGGAATTAAGTCCATAGGAGTCAGTGGATTAAAACCATAAACAATTTCAAAAGGAGAAAAACCAGTGGTCGAATGCATAGTTCTATTATAAGCAAACTCAACAAAAGGCAAACATTCTTCCCAACTCTTTAAATTCTTTTGAATTATACAATGCAAAAGTTGGGATAATGTTCTATTCACTACCTTAATTTGTCCATCTGTTTGAGGATGACATGTTGTCGAAAATAAGAGCTTAGTTCCCAACTTTTCCCATAAGGTCTTCCAAAAGTAGCTAAGGAACTTAACATCACGATCTAAAACTATACTCTTAGGAATGCCATGCAAACATACAGTCTACCTAAAAAACAAGTCTGTGACATGAGATGCATCATTCGTTTTATTGCATGCAATGAAATGCACCATTTTAGAAAACCTATCAACCACAACAAAAATAGAGTCTCTACCTTTCTTTGACCTAGGTAAACCTAAAACAAAGTCCATAGAGATATCTACCCAAGGTTCAGTAGGCACAGGTAATGGTGTATATAGTCCATGCGGTTGTACTCTAGATTTTGCCTTTCTACAAGCAATGCACTGTTCACAAATTCGTTGCACATCTCTTCTCATCTTTGGCCAATAAAATGCTCATGCAATACATCTAAGGTTTTCGTAACCCCAAAGTGACCCATTAAACCACCCCCATGTGCTTCACGAACAAGCAATTCACATAAAGAACTAGCAGGAACACACAGTTTATTCTCTTTGAACAAATAACCATCCATCAAATAAAACTTACCAAAAGCCGAATGTCCACATGCATTATAAATCTCGGCAAAGTCAGAATCATTATCATACAATTCCTTCACATATTCAAAGCCTAGCAATCTAGTATTCATTGTGTGTAAAAGAACATACCTGCGCGAAAGTGCATCAGCTACGATGTTCTCTTTGCCTTGCTTATACTTGATTACATAAGGAAAAGTTTCAATGAATTCAACCTATTTTGCATGCCTTCTATTCAACTTACCTTGTCCTTTCAGATGTTTCAAAGACTCATGATCCGAATGGATTACGAACTCTTTTGGCCACAAGTAATGTTGCCATGTCTCAAGTGCTCTTACCAATGCATAGAGTTCTTTGTCGTAAGTGGGATAGTTCAAGGTCGCTCCACTTAACTTCTCACTAAAATATGCAATAGGTCTCCGATCCTGCATCAAAACAGCACCTATTCCCATTCCAGATGCATCACATTCTATTTCAAATGCTTTCGTAAAGTCAGGTAAAGCCAAAACAGGTGCAGAACATAATTTATCTTTTAAAAGAACAAAAGCCAATTCTTGTTCCTCCCCCCATTTAAACCCAACTGACTTTTTAACAACTTCATTCAAGGGTGCAGCTATTGTACTGAAATCTTTCACAAAACGCCTATAAAAACTAGCTAACCCATGAAAACTCCTTACCTCGCTTACCGATTTGGGTGTAGGCCAATCCCGGATGGCCTTAACTTTCTCCTCATCCATCTCGATACCCTGTGCAGTTACAACATAGCCAAGAAACACAATTTTCTCCATGCAAAAGGCACACTTTTTAAGATTAGCATACAATTTCTCACTACGCAACACACTAAGTACATTACGCAAATGATCAAGATGCTCAGTTAAGTTCTTGCTATAGATCAGAATGTCATCAAAATACACAACCACAAACTTACCTATAAACGCACGCAACACATGATTCATTAAACACATAAACGTACTAGGTGCATTTGTAAGTCCAAACGGCATTACTAACCATTCATACAAACCATGCTTAGTCTTAAATGTTGTTTTCCACTCATCACCTTCTTTCATTCTAATTTGATGGTACCCACTTTTCAAGTCGATTTTAGAGAAAATACAGGATCCATGTAACTCATCTAACATGTCATCAAGCCTAGGAATGGGGTGTCTATACTTTACCGTTATGTTGTTGATGGCTCGGCAATCAACACACATCCTCCATGTTCCATCCTTCTTAGGCACAAGTAGCACACGGGCTCATACTCTCATGAATGTAGCCCTTTTCCATCAGCTCATCAACTTGCCTTTGAAGCTCTTTCGTCTCCTCGGGATTGCTTCTATAGGCTGGTCGGTTAGGAATTGAAGCTCCGGGTACGAAATCAATCTGATGCTCTATCCCCCTCAATGGTGGTAATCCGCTAGGAGTATCGTCGGGGAACACATCATCAAACTCCTGCAACAAAGCAATAGCAACACTAGGCACAATATGATCAAGATCATTAGTATTAAAGTAAGCCTCTTTGTACACAAGTAAAATCATTGGCTTGTTAGTGAAAAATGCAGATCTGATCTCACCCTCTCTAGCATAAAAATTGGGTTGTTTCTTTAGTTTTTCCACACAATTCTCATCACCCTTACTGACTTTCTTCACTCCTCTTGTCTTACCTCCACTCTCGGCCAGATTTGGGTGTTTTTGAGTTGTGGTCGAATGGTTTGATTTGTTTGGAGTGTTGGCTGAATATTTGTTTGTGTTTGGATGGGTGGCCGAATGGGTTGTAGTGGTTTGAGTTCTAGCCGAATCTGATGGTCTTCTCTCCCCTTGTTCCTCACCTTGATTTTCTCTCCCCATCGCCTCATGCTCACTTTTTAGCTTTATTTGATCATCATACACCTGTTTGGGTGTAAGACGTACAAGAGTGATGGTTTTACCATCTTTTATAATGGTATACCTATTTTTAACCCCATCATGAATTGCCTTCCTATCATATTGCCATGGTCTCCCCAACAAGATGTGACTTGCTTGCATTGGTACCACGTCGCACAGAACTTCATCAACATATTTCCCAATCGAAAATGGAACCACAACCTGTTTAGTCACTTTCACTTCACCACTATCATTCAGCCATTGCAATCTATATGGTTTAGCATGCTTAACAGTACACAAATTCAGTTTACTAATAAAGGTGGTACTACAAACATTAACATAGCTTCCACTATCTATAATTAAACCACACACCTTGCTTTGTACATAACAACGCGTATGGAAGATGTTCTCCCTTTATTGATTAATCTTATCTTCCTTTACCTGAACCTGAAGTGTTCGTCTTATAACCAAGGACTCCCCAACTGGTAATGCTAACTCATCCCCATCACTATCCTCCAATGGTAGCATGTCTTCACAATTAGATCTGTCACTTTAAGATTCCATATCACCATTATCTCTAATCATCATGATTCTCTTGTTTGGACACTCTGAAGCATAATGTCCATGTCTTTGACACCTGAAACATTTAACATCATGTATGTTTAGGTTGAGTTTCGGATTTACCTTTGGCATCAGTAGGAACATCAACTTTAGCCTTTGGTGGTTCAATTATAGAAGGAACAAATGATCTTGGCTGGACAGTACCCTCTCTCTTTAGATTCGGCTTTCAAGATGATGAAGAGCCCGAATTAAACGCTGGCCGAGCATGTCCCTTCCGAAGTTGTCTCTCCACCTTCGTAGCCATGTGAACCATGTCCTCTAGCTCCACATAGTGTAGTAGCTCAACCACATTGGCAATGTCCCGATTCAACCCATTAAGAAATCTAGCCATGTTGGCTTCTCTATCCTCAACAACATTGGCCCGAATCATTGCTATCTCCATCTCTTTATGATATTCATCTAATGTCTTATAACCTTGATTCAGACCTTGAAGCTTCAGATATAAGTGTCTATAATAGTGGTTTGGCACAAATCATCTCCTCATTAAGACTTTCATCTCCCCCCAAGTCTGAACGGGTCGCTCCCCATTCCTCCTCCTATTGATTACAATTTGATCCCATCAAATCAATGCATACTTCGTAAACTCAATTATCACCAATTTCACCTTCTTTTGTTCAGAATAGCTATGGCAATCAAAAATCCAATCTACCTTTTTCTCCCACTCCAAATAAGCCTCGGGATCATTTTTACCTTGAAAGTTAGGAATTTTCAATTTAATGGTGTCCAAGTCCCCCTCCATATCTTCATAAGTGCCCATGTCACGGAAATTCACATTCCTCCTAGCCCTGTTCGGTCCAGACCTGATTCCTTGGCCAGCAAATCCAAAATCATAGTCATCTTCAACCGCATCTGTATTTTCATCAACAAACTCTTCAAAATCAGATCTAACATTTCGTACGACCATACGGACCGTATTTCCTCGGCGATCATCCCCGTTATTCTGTTGCTTTATTGAATTCACCTCATCTTTTAGATCCTTGTATGTTCTAGATAACAGCTCAAGTTGCTGGCCTATGGCTCGCAATTGGAAAGCTACGTCAGCGTTTTGTGTAGCTGATTTGTTGTTTTCAGACATTCTTTAAATCTGCAAAATTTGGTTAGTTGCATAAAATATATCCTCACATCTCTCGTGTATCACACAAAAACAAATCAAGGTTTTTCACTCTAATAAGCTCACTACGCCTTTTACCTCACAACGTGCTTTTTTTTAGTTCTTTAGGAACTGAAATCAACAAATCAAAGTCAGTAGCCTTCGCATTGCACTCTAATTATAATTTTCAGACTCAAGAATCAATAAATATACTGAAAATAAAGCAAAACAAAACTTTGATTACGATTTTGCGAGTAGCAATGCAAATTTGTACGAATTGTGGATGAAACGAAGACACGAAATAAAAAAGAAGCGAATATTAGCGAAAATAGTTACTTGACTCCTAGATAAACCAAATATAATAGAAACAAAAAGATTTGGACAAAACTAAACAGTAAGGAACATGTTTTGAAACTTGATGTAAATTTAACCTGTTATGCAATTTTTACGTAACAGAATTGAAACCTAGACTAAACGATCTTGAAATGACCTCAAATTCAATATTTAGTATTATAATACTAACAAAACAAGAAAAATCAATTTATAGGTCGTTCTTTTATGTCTTGGTACCCAAACCCCTTGTATGATCAGTTTGTGGAAGAATTGAACCCCAATTAAAACCTCCAGAAGCCGATATCAAAATAAGCCCAAATTTAATATATGGTGTGATCTCATCCCCAATACACAAAATATGAAGTTTCAATTTATTCTAAAGTGTTTTGCTTATGGTTCACAAAGAGTAGTGTTTCTGCGGCAAAATTGAGCCTCGAATTAAAACCTCAAGCAAACAATATTAGAATAAGCCCAAATTTGACATATGATGTGCTCTCACCCCCAATAGGCTGAATATGAAGTTTCAATTAATTCTGAGGTGGTCTGCTTATGGTTCACCAAGAGTTGTGTTTCTGAGGAAAAAATTAAATGATCCTTCAAATTTCAATTAATACTTATCTCTCTTTCTTTTTAATATACTGATATGATTAGAGACAGTAACAAGATGAAATATAACCCCTTTGTTTTTTTCTTAGATGACGCAGACACGAAGAACAAGAAGATGGACACAAACACTGAAAAACTTAAAGGAACAAACAAAAACAGAAGAATATGACCTTGTTTCGGAGCCTAGCTCTGATACCAACTGATGCGAACCTCGTGATCACGTGGTCACACAACCCACAATCAAGATTAAAATCTGATCCCGGAAAGCCGAAGTAGGTCTGATAGGAGCGTGACATAATGGAAACCTGCCCCAAGGCACCAACACTATTGGATTGAGTAGAATGACACCATGAACCCAGTTAATCTTCAATAAGTCAGATTTAGTTTGTTCAACAACTGAAGAATGCAAGAATCACTCTCACACGTTAAAACTGAAAAATTCAGAAGTAATTATCATCAAAAGCTGTTGAAATTTTGGCTTACATGAGTTTAAATAGTTCTTGAAAAGTTAACCCTAATGGACCCCTTATGTGGACTTAAATGAGGTCCACTCAAAACTGACCCAAAATCCTAAACTGAAAAGCCCATAACTTAATCCAAACAAGCCTTGGATCCTAACTAAAAACAAAGTATTAATTAAGCCCGAAAAACAAGCCTTAGGCTGTAGCTAACAAAATAAAACAAAGCCCATAATATTAAATCCATGTTCTGTCATGAGAAGAAGAGATGGAAGTACAATATTATAGAACTGATTCAAGGCTTATTTATAGCCTTCCATGCAGCCCCTTAATCCTAGAAACAAAAGGAAAAGGTAGCCACCCATGTTGTTTCCAAGTTGTAGAAGGATTCTTTTGTCTCCTTTGCTCTCCTCACCTCATGGCCCAAATAAGGTTGTGTTGGACCCCTCTTACACATGGATAAGATGTACTAGGATCTCCTCTTGATACTCTAATGGAGCTTTCAATTCTGACTTGGTTGAAACATTCAAAACCAATGCATTCAATGCCTTGGTCTTGGACCGAGTCATTGGACCATTTGGAACATGTAATGGGTCCTTGCTGGTGTTTTTGGGCTGGTCCACATCAATGTGAGACTCACACATTCCACCTCGGGCACAAAAAGATGACACCAACACTACAAGATGTTGCGGTTCTGTATGTAGCTCTTATTGATAGACAGACAATCATATTTGATGGGGGTGCATAATCGAATTTTGGTATATGAGTGAGCATTTGGATTGACACCCCCTCCTACTAAATTGAAGGGGGGTTTCATACGTTTTAAATGGATTGAGAAGACATTTACCACACTGTTAAATAATGTTAACAACGAGGTCTTGCATGAGTATGTATTAAATTATAATTTGAATGTGTTAAGCATTTGTTTAGTATATATGAATTAGTTTGATCATTTGAATGTGTTATGTAGATATGTCAAAGCGTATATATTCACTTACCTCGCAAGGAGATATGTGCCTTTGATTTATATGGTGCTTCTTAATGATTTTGATGTGATTCCCACATATAGCTAAGGATATGTTGTCTTGCCTTGCCTATATAGACATGTAAGTGTTGCATACATGAAGGAGGTCAAACAGGTTAGGGGATGTTTGCCACAGGTATGAATTAAATAATTTAAAATAACCATTTACCTGTTTATAGGCAACGTGAAAAAGATAACTCATTTTTTTAATAACAGCTATGGTCTTGGAAGCATTTATATGTGGTCAGCCCTAAATTCTGAGGAAGCTAATTATGATTGTTCATACCATGAGGGTTACACTTCAGCTCCTATTAGGATGCAGGTAATGGAATTTTAAAAAGAATTATATATAATTATTTGTCTAATTATTACTTTAAAAATACAATTAAACTAATAAGTGCGAGTAGAGTTTTTGATAATAATCCAACATATGTGCTGTCATTTAATCGAGTGACTAGATAGGGAGTAATAAATCCAAGTATTTTTTGAACAATTTTTTTTTCGTACATTAACTTAACTTAAACACATTATTGTTGTTTAATATTTACAAAACTTGTATTGTAGGTCATGTGGACTCTGCATGAGGATGATCAACTATCATTTGCTCCAATTGTTACACTAGCGGGATGAATATATGGACATCAATGGTTTCGTTAATATTTTTTAGATGGTTGAGCTATATTGTCCAAATTAGGTAATGAAACAATTCAGCAACAAATAACACATTCCAATCAACATCAATATGAGAGATGTGTTATACGCCATAAATCATCAAGGTGAAAATGATAATTATGACTAGTTAAGTCATCATAAAACTTGTATATCACAGTAGGATGCATAAAGGAAAGAGATATTTACAGAGATGCATTATGTAACATCCCATCATGACGAAACATAACATGCAGGATAATCGGTATAGCAAAAGTATGATTTTTTTTTTTTTGTATTCTAGAATCATTTGATGGTTAACGAAATTTCTGCTGAAATTCTAGTAGAGTTTCCCCTATAGTTAAGCATACCAAGTTATTGACTGCTACTTGTCTTTCAAGGCATTTATAACCACACCGGTTATTCATCCAATTTCATTACTCAAAATGTTTTTGACATTTCACAGTTCGGTCACTTTTCAGCATTTTGGTCACACATATTCTCAAAAGTATAACATCAAACATACAATAGATCAAAAGAAGAATTATTAGTAGTTATGCTTGATTTACCTAAGACATACACGTACAAGTATAGATATAATTGTGGATAAAATAGTTCAACTTAATAAAGGAAACATACTTACAGATTTTTTTTTTTGTATTGAGTTATCATTCTACTTGAAAACATACATCAAAGGACTCCAATACATAGGATATTTAAGTGAAATAATAATGTTGCAAAAAAAAAAAGTTAATGCTTCAGATTACATAATCTATTACATGCACAACAAAAGATTTTTGAAGCCTTGAAGTCCTTCTGTCTTCTAGTTATTTGGTTCGCTGGTCTATGAAGGTCCTGGAATAAGATTTAATTAAGCAAGATTTGGAAAATTAGTCCTATCTTCTAAGAGTATCGAAAATGAAAATTCACATCCCCTCATATTATGTTAAGGAAATTCCCTCACATATAATAGTCATATCCCTTATAACAACTATGTAACAACATCTAAATACATTAGGATACAAGTTTTTAGTCATACAAAATAAAATTTTCAGAATTCATGTATCAGAGGTAACTCAAAACTTATCATTCTCTAACACTATGGAAACAAATGCCAACATTCAATTCTAACATTGACCTTTACCCTATGCAAAGGCAAGTTCCAATTTTGTCTTTAGCTTTTGCTCACTGCGAAAGCTACCCAAATTCAATGGTTTCCATCATTACGAAAATAAGTCCAACATTAGCATTCACTCATTGTGAAAGCAACCCAAACTCAATGGTTTTTGTCATTCGAAAACAAGTCCAACATTGGCTTTCACTCACTGTGAAAGCAACCCAAATTCAATAGTTTCTGTAAATCAAAAATAAGCCCAATATTGGCTTTCGCTCACTATGAAAGCACCCATGATTTTCTTCCTACTCACATTACATTCACACATCATTCATAACCTTGCAAATTCTCAATAATTATAAGAATTTTAGAATTTAATTTAGTTCATTTTAGGCGAGATTTCGCTTACTTGTTTCTCCAATCACACGAGTTCAACCAATGAAAGACCTTATGCCCGGTGTTCATCCTGTACCACACAATATTTTTTGTCAATATATATTTTAATGAGTTCATATATTCATCTTTATTTTTTTTATAAGGATTTACCTCAATAAAATTTTATTTCAAACTCATTATATTCAAACATATGATAAGTGCACTAACATATTGTTTAGGGTCTCTTCCTCCACTAGAGTTATGAGGCTCATTTCCTTTGAGGCTTACTTCCTTGGTGAGCTAAGACACACTCACACATTTGGGATGTAAAGGGTCAACCCAGTTCTGTCATTTATAAGTTAAAATTTGTCGCAATATGTTGGTAGGCGGGGCTATCCTGTGACGTAACAATTCGACCCCTGCCTGGTATTTTATCCATATTTAAAGTTATATAACTCCAAATGGAACAAAGATTACATCCTGTGAAAGCTACCATAAAGGCACACATCTTTCATGAGATATTTACCCCAAAATCTTACAATTACATGTCCAGAATCCTAGCTCAAAGTCCGGTGTACATGGTGCCTAGAAATTTTCAATTCTGACCTGTCTATGGTTTTCTACCAATATATGGTGCTCTACAGCTACAATTCAGGTGATTCCAGTTTTATTTAAAAGCTAACACCTAATTATACAACTTTCATGAGGGAATTGTACTAGATTATGCCTTTAACTAGGTCATATTCTAGTCACAAACTAACAAATCAACACAACCCAATTTTTTTTATTTTATGTCCAACATATAGATCATTATTTTCATGCATTTCATTCCTTTCCTTAACCACTATCACTTATATAATTTATCTTTACACCAATAATTATAAATGGAAATATAATTTACTCAAAGTTAGGCTTCACAAAAGTACAAGTAACAAGGGTTTGTTCATTGGTCTAAACTTTCTAGCACATCATACTTTTTGTGGGATTTTCTACTTTGTTATTTTTAACATGCATGCACAACTAGTTTTCAAGGATGCATTTCCCCCTTTCATATTTTTGTTTGGCTGAAGGCTTGTAAACCTTAACTTGGTCTTCGTGTTCTTGATTTAGTTAAAGACATCATCACACTCTTCTCCGTCTCTCTTCCCTTTCCCATCCCTCTTTAAACATACCTAAAAAAATCCTCAAGAACTCAATCTAGGGTTGTGATTTTCTTCATATAACTTACCCAAAATGTTTGAAATTGTTCTACGAAGGTTGTATGTTTGTTCTAGTTGTGTCTTTTGCCCTTTGAAACCTCCTTCCTCCTTTTAATGTTTTGGCCTCTCTTTTTCTTCCCCTTTGCTGCCACCAGCTCTTCTTTCCCCTCTTTCTTTTTTTTTCTCTTATTTTAAATCTTTACTCTTCTTCCATGTTTTCTCTTATGTGTTTGGTGGTGATGGTTTCTTCATGTTTGTTTCTTAAAGAAAAGGGCTGAAGAGTGGGTGACTCTTCCTCTTCCCTTTTATATTCCCTTCCCTTTTCGTCAGCTCCTTCTTTTCCTAAGAGCTAATGGGTTCTTCTTCTTCTTCTTCTTCTTCTTCTTCTTCTTCTTCTTCTTTGCATCCCTCATTTGTTCATACCTTTTAAATCTAGCCCTCCCTCTTTGTTTTCTAACATTAGGTCTCAAATCTCTCTTCATTTGACTTGTACATTTTCATACTTCAAGTTAGAGTTTTCTTTAATTTCTGGTGTGAGTTGTCGGCTTATAGTCCCATTTCTCTCTCTCTCTCTTTTACACTTTGACCACATCTCTATTTACTTAATCTCATGCATTGATGTTTAAGGGGTTTACACATTATGTGAATATGGAGACGAGATATATTATTTGGTACATGATTATCACACACTGAGTTATCACACCGGATCCCAACAGGTTCCTTTATCGACAAAGATTCAATACGAGCAACATGCACAACAAATTCAATTACTATAAGTAATCATATCTTTTTAGAATTAATAAATGTTAAACGATGCATTTTATTGATGGATCCTTTAATTTAATGTTAATATTGTTTTAATATTAGATTGGCTTATTACTATATGAAGGTTAAGAGGTTGTTCCGACTTTTCAAGCCCAAAACAACAGTAATTTTTTTTAATACCTGACACACATGGTGCCGGTAATCAGCAAACCTGATCCCTCACATCAACAAAATACAATCCATACAATCAACATTTCATTTAAAAGTGAATCTTACATAAACACATAATATTATGGTTGCATGATTAGAAGTTCATATTAAAAATATACATACATAGACATGAGTTTGCATTCCTATCCTACTAATAGTCATTACGAATTTAAACAAAAGGATCTAATAGAAGTTATACATTTAGTACATTGATTCATACAAAATACATTATGATTTAGAATGCATCTACATGATTCCTTGCAAAAATAGGTTCTCGTGTATTGGGTTTCCTAGACATCTCGTTGGTGTGACGTCCCTGCTGCAGTACAACACATTTAAGAGAATGCAATTACTTAATAATAATAATAATGGTAACTAAACGGTCTGGCAGTTAAATGAAGCATTAACATTTATAATTTCTTCATGTACTTGGTATAAACAACTTGTAATACATGTAGATGCACCAATTGTTGCAATCAACCATAATCTTAAACCTGACTATCCTCTTAAGGCATCATTTGCCGAGGTTAACCAGTCGTTCATCCCAGCCATTAGCTGAAGCTAATCAGTCATTCGTCCCGGCCATCCATTCAGATGCCATTACCGAAGCTAATCACTCGTTCGTCCCGGTCATCCGTTCGGATGCCATTAGCCAAAGCTAATCAATCATTCGTCCTGGTCATCCATTCAGATGCCATTAGCCAAAGCTAATTAACCATTTGTCAACATTTAAGCGTTCAACAATCTAATATTTGTTCTAACACAATATGGTAATATTCATGACAAAGTATTTCATTATTCAATGTATAAAAAAGGAAGGTGCAAGTCACCTACCTGCTCCACCTGTGGGTTGTTCTTGTCTTGACGATGGTCCAATCCCAACCGAGCCACCTAAGACATCAATGGTCACAAATCAGTACATTTGTATTTTTGAATCATATTCGTCACCACACTTATTTCAAGAGTTCATATGTTCAAATTCAAGTGTTCCACATTTTACACCATCATACCATGAAATTGTTACTAGCATTTAAGTCATTTCTGCCTAGGAGGCTTATTGTAGAAATCGGCAGCAAAAACTAGTTCGCTGCAGGCTGCCCAATTCGGCAGCGAGAATTGTTTCACTGCAGGCAGCCAATTCAGCAGCGACAACTATTTCGCTGCTGGCGCCACAATTTCGGCAGCAAATGCTAACTCATAGCAGACAACTCAGTTTCGGCAGCGAATCACAAGTTCGTTGCAGCCAACTCAACTTTGACAGCGATTTGTTGCAGACAACTCCACTTTGGCAGCGAATCACAAGTTCGCTGCAGACAACTTAGTTTCGACAGCGAATGCTAATTCGCTGCAGCTAACACAGTTTCGGCAGTGAATCACAATTCGCTGCACAACAAATAATTGGGCAGCGAATGCTAATTCGCTGCAGAAGACTCAGTTTCGGCAGCGAATCACATATCGCTGCACAACACACAATTCGGCAGCGAATGCTAATTCGCTGCAGAAGACTTAGTTTCGGCAGCGAATCACAATTTCGCTGCACAACATACAATTTAGCAGCGAATGCTAATTCGCTGCAGAAAACGCAGTTTCGGCAGTGAATCACAAATTCGCTGCAGACAACTCAATTTCGGCAGCGAATGCTAATTCGTTGCAGCCGACGCAGTTTCGGCAGCGAATCACAATTTCACTGCACAACACACAATTCAGCAGTGAATGCTAATTCGTTGCAAAAGACTCAGTTTTGGCAGCGAATGCTAATTCGCTGTAGCCGACGCAATTTCGGCAGCGAATCACAAATTCGCTGCACAACACACATTTTGGCATGAACACACACCACACATGATGTAACAACACCAGCATATACATTGTCGCTAAGTTCCAACATAACACACACATTGAAACCATCAATTTCAGCACATAATCCTTCAACAAAATCCCAGCAGAACACACACATTGAAAACCATCAATTACAACATATAATCTTTCAATAAATTCCAACAGAACACACACATTGAAACCATCTATTTCAGCACATAATCCTTCAACAAAATCCATCAATTACAGCACATAATCTTTCAATAAATCCCAACAGAACACACACATTGAAACCATCAATTTCAGCACATAATCCTTCAACAAATCCTAGCAGAACACACACATGCATGCTGGCCAACCCCATAGTTAAAGCCAGCCCTCTACCATGATTTGTTATTTCCATTTTATTCATTTTTCTTTGTTAGATGTTCTGAAATTAGCTTCATTTCATTTCTGTTTCCTTGTCCTCATAGTAAATTTCAGTTTCCTTCACAGCTAGCTTAGGTCTTAGGTCAATTTTCTTACAGTTTTCTTCTTCATTTCCATTTCTGGTCTTAAGGAGAAAAGGAAGGGAGTTTCATGACCCATACCTTTCGAATCTAACTAAGTTTGAGAAAGGTTTGACACTATTCTTTCTCTTCTCCTGCTGGTTCTCTTCCTTCTTCTTCCTCTCACGTTTTCCAGCCCTCTTTTTCCTTTCCCTCTAGGCAACTGTCCAATCTTCTCTCAAGGTCTCATCTTTCCCTCACACGTTGACAAAGCACTCTCTACTGGTTTGGTTTAGGTTTCTGTATGAAAGAGGAAGGGAAGAACGACATGCAGCTGCTGTTTGGGAAGAGGATGGATCATCCTCTCTCTCCTCCTTGTATTTATACTCCCCATCAAATGAGGTGGGTTATTTGGGGGTTGGTTTAGATGTGTTCTTATCCTTGTTTTGGTTTATCTAAAACCGATTTTACCCCTCCCTCTCAGCTCCTTAAGTTGATTAATTTTTTTTAAAACAAAAACTACGTCGTTGCCAATGCAGAAATCGGCAGCGAAAACTGCGTCGCTGCCGATCAAGAAATCGACAACGAAAACTGCTTCGTTGCCGATGCAGAAATCAGTAGCGAAAACTGCATCGCTGCTGATGCAGAAATTGACAGTGAAAACTGCGTCACTGTCGATCCAGAAATCGGCAGCCAAAACTGCGTCGCTGCCGATTAAGAAATCGACAGCCAAAACTGCTTCGCTGCATATGCAAAAATCGACAGCGAAAACAGAGATATATATATATATATATATATATATATATATATATATATATATATATATATATTTCTTTTGGGTGTTTACATTGTCTCTGTACTTTGTAATATTGATGAAGAAAATGAAGGATACACTTATGCATCTTGGCGGTTCACTATTTACCACAATGCACTTGCAAACTTTGGAGAGACGTTAACTCTTGATGATGTCATAGTCGAGGACGAGGCCACTCAAGCAAGAGCAGGAGGTAGTCATACTATATATTGATGAACCTGGATCATCCAATAAACAGCATAGGCATAGATAATAAATAGGTTATATTGATATATTTTAGATTTTAATTAGTAAAATGTTCCATTGTTTAAGTATTTTAGATTTTTTATGTTTTTATGTATATATGCTTATTTATTTGAATTCATCTCATGAAAACATTCTCATATAATAGTATTTCATATATAATAGTTCATATATAATTGAGGTTTGTGTTTTGAGTGGTAAGCCTGAGGCTATCTGTTATTATGCACTTTAAGAACTATTGTGTTTGGTTATTATGGTTATTTCTATATGTTTTTAAACATGGATAAAATTTTGGATAGAGTTCCTATGCAGGATAACTCTGCCAAAATTTCATTAAAACTTTGTTATGATTTTTAGGTTATAGGAAATACCATTGTCATGAACCAAATTAATTGTAAGATTAACAAACTAAATAATTATTGGAATTCGAGTTGTTGTGCAATTCAACCTAAATTCATACGACATGAAAACAAGATGTAATTCATCATAAATCTCATAAGAACACTTCAAATATGTAAGATGTTGGGGGAGATTCGAGTACTGGATTTTGGTTAGGCTGTAGGGATTTGGTTAGTAAAACTTTTAGACATTTCATTGGATGCCACAGTCAGAAACACAACAAGTAATGAAGTCATGCTTCTAAAATATGATATTTAATTGATATCTTGTTTTCCAATTGTGACTTCTTTATATGTCACATTTCAAAACCACAAGATCAATTAAATATCGCGTTTCAAAATCACGATAAACACAAACTATGTTATTTTACCAAAACATTTAACTTTATATGCTAATAGCCCAAAATAGCCAATTTCGGTGGGTATGACAACCTAACTACTACAGTCAGGGATATTATAAGCCATTGAGACAAAGTAGTCTCCTTTTTAGCCTAAGCAATTGATTAAAGAGAAAAGCTAAAACATGTGGGAAAATAATTGTATATATGCCTTTATTTATTGTGGATTGTAATAGTAAAATAATAATTTTGCCTTTGAGAAAACTCCTAGATTGTTGTCTTTTATAGGTAAAATGGTATTTTTCTTTGGTTCACTTGTCATTTGAGAAGTGTTTAAGGGTGTCTTTTCCTTTTTATTATGCTTTTGTACAGTAAAATGACCTTGCTACCCTTAAAAGCAAAACATCATTTAACTCTAGTTAAGGGTCTTTTTGAGCATTTCACTGTTTTTGCTACAATATAATTACTCTATTACCTTTGGATTTGATTTTTCAAATGCTTGGCATAGCTAATTCCTGATTACATGATTTTTTTTTTGTAATAATATTTGGGTCATAAGAGTAGAGATGTATTTTCGAGGAAAACAAAAACAAAAGGTTGATGTGTGCATTGAATGCATCAGCCACTCCACCGCCTTCAGGCAGTGTGTGCAGCTAACTTCGATGGTCAGAAAATTGGTTCTTTCATGTCACTCGATTGCTTTTGACCTACTGTTTCTCCTTAGTCGTCGAACCTCCAATGCGTCCTCGACATCCTTTTTTTTCTCTTCCCACCTAGAAATCTGTGTCTAGCCCTCCATAATTTTAATACCAGCGCTTCAAGCTATTTTTCTTTTGATTTTGTGCCCTTTTTTTTCTATTTATTTTATTTTTATTCAATTCTCTCTTTTTTTGTTATCAAATGCATCCTCATTTAGTTTTTTTTATCTATCAGATTTAATCATTATTCTTTTCATTTCTTTTTCTAATTATGGTAGCTTTTTTAATTCTTCTTCTTTTTCAATTCACCCCTTTATTTTTTTCTCTTGACATATTTGATGCTCATTTTTTGTTTTATGGCTTTGGTTAATTTTTTTATTTGAGAATTTTTTTTTCTTAGTTTCATCATTTAGCGTTAAATTTGTTGACAGTTGAAATTCTTATTGAACCTGGGTTTTCAATTTCACAGGTTGCAAATTTAGAATATTAACTAAGGTTTATAAGATTCATCCAGATCAATTAGTATGGGTTGAAACAAATCAATTTACCGATTTTTCCTACAATGTCTTTCATACTCGCACTCCTTCAATTATTGTAAATTAGCTATTTTTTTAATTGATCGAGGTTACTGTTGTCTTTTTTAATCTTTTTTGCAAAGTTAAGTTACTATAATGCCCATAAATGCAAAACAACACTTAACCTGGGTCTAAGGTCTTTTTTTAAAAAAAAACAAATCATTTTTAAAGCTTGACTTCAGGGCTTAATCGTTGCCTTTAGGGCTTTAGTCTTTTACTTAATGTTGATAATTAAAAAAATTATTTTGTCCCCATTTCATGCATTGATGTTGAATTGGTTAAGAAATAGACTTTGTGAATGGTTTTTTCTACTTTGTTTAGGATTATAATGGTTTCTAACAAACATCTATTTTAGAGTTGATGCTATAAATTATAAGAATATAATTTTTATCATTTAATTAAGTAAGAGTTCTCTTTTAAAAAGAAGTTATTAAACCCAACTAAAAAACTTGGGTCTAAGGTCTTTTTTTAAAATTCACTTTTAAAGCTTGACTTCAAGGGCTTAATTGTCAACTTTGAGGCATTAGATCTTTCACTTGATGTTGATAATAATTAAAAGAAAAACTATTTTATTTTCCCCCTATTTCATGCATCGATGTTGAATTGGTTGGGAAATAAACTTTGTGAATGATGTTTTCTGTTTTATTTAGAGTTATCATGGTCTTTAACAAACATCTATTTAAAGACTACTACTTGAAATTGAGAGCATTTAATTTTTATCATATAATTAAGTAAAATTTCTTTTTCAAAAATTTTTTTAAACTCAGCTAAGTTCATGAATCAAGATGCATGTGATCTAAGTCATCCAATATGTCATCGTTTCAATAATTTTTTAAAAAAAAAATTTTAATTTTTAATTTGATTCATGATTTTTTCATTTAACTGAGTTTTCTTTGAATCTAATAAGCTAATTCATATCGAGTTAGCTAGCTATACTGTTTGATTAGAAATTCATGTTATGGAAAGATCCAAGTTAATACATTTCAAGATTTAACTTATTGCTCGGGTTTAATAATATTAAAAAAAATCTACATGTTCTTGGTGTTTTTTTTTATCTAAAAATAAAATAGTTTGGCGTGCGGTGCACCAATAAACTAGTAATGTTTGAAAGCCGGACTTTTTAATTTCTGGTGATGAGATGTTGCTGCAATATATACTAGAGAAGAAATGTTTGTAAAAACAAATTTAATGAAAACCACAAAACTCAATTTTATCCAAACCTATTTAATTTATCGATTCATTATAAAAGTGATACAAATTTCTTAACGTCATCTTGCGTCCACTATTTACTTTCAAAATTACTATGCTTTTTGCATGGTAAAGTGCATTTTCAAACTATTGGTTAACAATTTGGATTTATTCATTAAGATTCTGTATATTTATTTTTTCACTATTTTTTAATCCTACTGTATTTCTTGTTGTCATCTTATTTTTTTTTCAAACATTAATAATTTGAATTTTTAAAAAAATCACATGTATATAAAATTGTTACCACCAATCATTTATTATTTTTTTAATTTTTTTTTGCTGTTAAAGAAATTAATTTTTAAGCTAACAAAATATTTCCTTTTAGAAAAGAAAAGATATGAGGAAAAGTTTTAAATTTCTTGGAATTCATTGCGTAGAGAATAAAACCAAGATATGAGATTTTCTTTGGAATAAAGACAAGATGAATGAAGGTTAAGCTTCTCACAAAGATAAATAAATTTGAATAGAGAATGACTGGTTTTTGCACCCCGCTTCGCCGCAGGAAATTTTTGTTGGAGGATAAAACTTGGTATTTGCATCATTTTCAATCTAAGGGTATATTTGTTTCTGAAAAATTATTTTTGAAAAATTATTTTATAAATTTTTTTGTGTTTGTTTATTATTAGAAAAGTTAGTGAACAAAAAACACTTTTCAGTCAAAGAAAAATTTAACTTGGTTTCTAGAAAAATTTGGACGGAAAACACTTTCCGGAAGTTGTGAAACACTTTCCGGAAGTTGTGAAAAATTTAGAAATGTCATATTATTTGCTGATTATATCAAATTTGATCCTCAAACTTTTGATTACTATATATATTTTATTTTGAATATTTATTTTTTCAATTTCATCTCTTAAAATTTAATTTTTATACTGACTTTGGTCCTTATTTTTATAATTCTTATTTGTTTTTCTCTTATAATTTTTTTATTGAAATTTTTTATCTATGAAATTTGATCCTCATTCTTTTGATTGTTACTTATTTTATTTGAAATAATTTATGAAATGTTAATTATTATTATTATTTTAATTTCTTCATCTTTTATTTTTTTTATTTTTTAGATTTGATTTCTATTATTTTGATTATTATTTATTTTATTTGAGATAATTTATGAAATTATATTTTTTTCAATTTTATTCTTATTCAACTTTTTAATTTGTAATATTTATTCCTCATTATTTTAATAAATTTGAGAAAAATAAAACATTAATAAGTTATTTTTCAGCTCATTTTCCATGACATAACCAAGCACTGGAAAGTGTTTTCTAATTTATTTTTTATTATACTATCAAATATCATAAAATAATTTATTTTTTTAAAATTTACTTTAAAAAAAATTATTTTCGAACAAATAAACAGGCTAATTTACCGCATTGTAGGAAGGCTACGGAATCTCTTTTTTAACTGTCTGATAGTTCAGTATACATGCAGCTTCAAAGCAGGAGTGTTAGCACCAGCTGCTCTGTATTTTATTGACAGCAACCATTACAAATCTGTATACTTCTCTGCAGTAGGAAGGTATATAGTATAGGCAGACGTATGTTCCGCGGTGAATAGCCTACAAAAAAAAATATCGGATGAAGTGCAAGTAATCATAGTTATTAAACTTGGACTGGACTGGCAGGTCAATCTAGAAGTTGGACCAGTTTAGATTTATTAAAAAATCAGCCGGTGTAATGATCCAGCCAAACCCGGTAGACCCGGCAGGTCAACCTGTGACCTAGGCGACCAGGGTGAGACCCTGGCAAGACCCGGTTTTTTTTTAATATGGGATTTGAAACTCATCAGTATATATATTTTATGTTCCTAAAAAAAAGTTATGTTTTTTAAATGTAAGATAAAAAAACCTTTTGGTTTAAATTCTTCAACTTAAAAGGATAACATAATATTTTTTTAATATGGGATTTGAAACCCATTAATATATATACTTTATGTTTCCAAGAAAAAACTATATTTTTTCAATGTGGGATTTGAAATCCATTAGTATATATATTTTATGTTAAAAAAAAAGTTATCTTTTTTTAATATGGGATTTGAAACTTATTAGTATATATATTCTATGTTCACAAGAAAAAATGTATCTTTTTTCAACGTGGTATTTGAAACTTATTAATATATATACTCTATGTTCACAAGAAAAAAGTTATATTTTTTCAATGTGAGATAAAAAACTTTTTTGGTTTAAATATTTCAACTTAAAAGTTTAACATGATATTTTTTTTAATGTGGGATAAATTTTTTTAAAAAATATTCTTTTAAACTTTATTATTTACAATATGTATAGCCTATATTTACATAGATTTTTTTAATTTTTTTATATAAAATATGAAAAATTTAATTTTTTTTAATTTGTCTGGGTTGATCTGAGTTGACCCATAAAACCCGAAACCCAGCTACTTGACCGGGTCACCCTCAGACTGGGTTTAATAGCTATGCAAGTAATTGCTTAATGGAGCCAGCTGCTCAATAATTGTTAGATTATGTGTCGTGTGGTAAATGAAAAATGTGGCGAGAAGGAAAATAAGATGCAGCATTCAAGTCTAGTTGTGTTCAAAAGAGCTGTAGTGTTCTGTACAAACCATCAATGGATGATCTAAAAGTTTGGCTCATCGCATGCACTGTGCTCAGTTTTCATTAAAAAGCAAAAAGAAAAAGAAAAGAGGGTGCTGCAAGCAAAAAGGAGTGACTCCTGTTCGAGGCAGGGATTATTCTGTTGGGCTTGAATATCCACCTCAGAGTTCCTGGGAAGAAGGATAACAGAAACGAAGGAGAGTTATGTTGCTGTGCGGTACCCACAGAAATCAGTAGCCATACCAAATCGACAGAAACAAAAGTGAAATACTCCACCACACACAACTACACAACGATTTTAAAGCAGATATGAAAGGGAGATTCACAATTATATTCTTATCTCCTCACCTTTTTATATCACATGGTCAATCTAATGCAACAAGTGATAAAATCTAAGGCAAAGTTCAGTTTTTCTTGGAAATTCAAAATTGCCCGTATCCCATCTCAATAGCATTTCGGAAGACTACCTAAGCAAAGCTTACTACGTTGCCAGAGTCAGCTCTTAATTGGTTAACAAAAAAGAACTCTCTAGCTTAATAAACACCACGCTCTACAAAGTGCAATTAGGATATAGAGGGCCATATAGAATGTGTAACAATCACAATACCACTGCAAAATCAATCGAACAAATTAATAATAACAAAAAGACCAAAAACTCCAAGGTTTTGAAGTGGAATGGGATTTGGAGGCTAAGATGGAGGAGGAGAGTTGGGGGAGCACGTGAGAGAAGACGTGGAACAGAAAGGACCAGCTATCATGTCTTCGATAGTAAGAACTGATGCTTGCTCTCCTTCTAACGATCCATCTTGGAGGGTTTTGCACATTGATTCTGCCATTGTTGACTATCAGAGACTTTGAGAACTCCAAGTAACACCTAATATATCACAAAAAAGCAAACAAACACAACGAAAAAGGCAGGCACTAAAAATCGAAACATAGTAAGAGAGAAATCTTACACTTGTAGTCGAAACACCACCGTTTTTTCACCCAATAATCCTCCTCAGTTTCTCTCTGCCCCCTCTCACGCTTGCTCTCTCTACTCTCTTCTCTCTCCTACCTCGAATCATATGATCTTTCCATGTCCTCACGCCTCAGGGAGGTAAATGATGTCCTCACGCCTCAGGGAGGTAAATGATTTGTGATCATGAGATCTCTCTCCAGCCCATTATCGGAAAAAAATCATACATTTTTGTCGATTTATATGAACAGTGGCCGACCTTCAGTTATCAAACCATGGATGAACAGACAACTCTGTTATCAGCAAAGGAGGGAGAAGAAGAAGATTGTTGTTCAAATTCAAATTAGTAACTTACCTTACGCACCGTTTTGCTTATTTCCTTAAGATGCACCGTTTTTATAAGCACATTCCACACGTATATAGGGAATAGTCTACAATTGTTATTCAAGTTATAAATGGTGTAACACACTATGATGCGAACCTATCGGAATTTAATGTTATTCGCGACTTCAAATTCAATCTAACTCAAGTTTGTTGAGATTTGAATGAACTTATTATAATGGAAGACTTGCTCCAAGGTAATAAGACTATAAACCAACTCGATCACAACGCCTACACCTAGAGATGAGCAAATGAAGTATAAATTCACAACAAAGAATGGTCAATTCTTTGCAGAGTTGAAAGTTCAATCAAGAATCAAGATTGAGCAACCAAAAATCGGCCACAATGCTTAAAATATCATTAAAAGTCTGACCTAAAATTATTCCTAAAGAGTATTTAAACTCCAAGTCAAAATTTTAGTTTCCCTAATAGGTCTCACATAAACCCAATTTAAATAATAATCAACCCAAGCTAAAACTAACCCAAACAAATTAAAATAAACAAAATAAACAAGTCTAAAACCCAAAAAAATCGTCTCCTCTCAAAATAAATAAAATTTGATAGCCCAACTAATTAAATAAAACAAGTTCGTTGTTTCCGCATTCTGTCTGGCAATAGTAAAGCCTAACTTAAAATAGATGGTTCTCTCTCGTATTAATGAATTGGAAGGCGTACCATATACCGTTGGAAAGGTATCGAAGTCTAGTTTTCAGCACAACTAGAATCACATCAAAATTCGATCTGTAGCTGCAGTTATGACTAAAAGAGTAACAAAAGGTCAAACTGTCCGAATCTAATCTTCTTCTCCCAATCCTTGTGTAATGGTCTTGGTTCCACCAACAAGCCCCTCTTGAACATGAATTAGATTAATCAAGGTTTACTCTTTATTATTACAAATCATCTTGAAGTGCACCTTAGCCCATGTATCTTGAAGAAGTGCATTGAAAGCTTCTTTGAACTTCTTAGCCCTAAGCCTAGTAACTGGACCAACTGGAACCTCTCATAGATCCTTTGATGGTTGGATCACATCAGAAGGACACACAAAATGAAATGAAAAATGAATGACATTCTTTGAAGTCAGGAATACCAACTTCTTATCACTCTCTACTAACTATACCTCACAGCCACCATGGCTAAACATTGAACGACACCGTACCAGTCTCAACCTTCCCCACTCCATTCATTCCCCTCCACCTCTGGACCAAATACAGATTGGCATTATAGTATTTTCCCCTTAACAAGTGGTATCAGAGCAAGCAATCCCCGGACTACCACCATGCCACCAGACATAAGAGCATCAAAGTTCAAACGCATTGAAGACTCCATCACAGCAGTCAAGCAAGACAGTGGCTAGAAGTATGAAATGTTGATGGATACGCTGAAAGGATAGAGTTTAAAACTCGATCAAACCATTGTAAACCAAAGGGTTTAGATTAATGATATCAGGAACATGATGGGAACCATGGCACAACAGATAAAGTTTACCTTGTTAAACTATCTCAAGCTCCAGGTAGCTCTAGCCACAACATGGAGAGACATACCTCAAGCCCCGAAGGAGCAGAGTTCAGAAATAAGGAGTTACATGAGGGCATGATACCTACCTACAAGGTACATAAACCCAAATATTTTTCCCTACTTTCAATGGGGAAGATGTGCATAAATGGCTCTTCAAATGCACATAGTATTTTGAGATGGAAAACATGGTTGATTCAGAAAACTGCAAATAACATCTTATTATCTAGATAGAGTTGCTCTTTATTGGCATCAAATCTTTCTAAGAAGTTTGGCAAACCAAAAAGCATCTTGGGAGGACTACATGGACGTTATTTCCTACCGATTTGGAGGACAATAAGATCCTCTAGAAGAATTGATGGAGTTAAAGCAACAGGGAGAATTGGAAGAATACATTCAGGAATTCGATATCTTGTGGAATAAGGCAAAAATGAGCGAGAAACAAGCTTTGGTTATATTCTTGGGTGGATTAGAATTGGAAATAAAGAACACAGTCAAGATGTTTGAGCCCAAAACCCTTAAACATGCTTATAATCTAGCTAGATTATAGGCCAATACTCTAGCATATAGGAAGTCTCCAAGCTATGTTAGGAGATCTTTGGGTGTTTTCGCAAACCGTCCTACCCAGACCATAGCTAACCTTCCACAAAACACCATAAATAACATTATAAACTGCCATCCCATCCCATAAAACCCATTCCAGCCCCATGGACCAATAACCTCAGCAACAGTTTCAGTAAAAACCACATGAAGCCCACAAAATCCATTAGAAGCCAAGAATTCAAGGATAGGAGGCTGAAGGGATTGTGTTTTTGGTGTGACAACAAGTTTGTTCTTGGTCATAGGTGTAGGAATAAAAAGGTGTATTCACTTAGTGTTGTGGAGGAGGAAGAGGGGATACTAGAGGAAGAGATGCTAAAAGAAGAAGTCAATGGAAGAGAGCTCACCCCCCACATTTCCTTGGATGTTTTGAAAGGAACCGTGAGGCTCAACACTCTGAAGGTCAATGGAAAAATAGATAAGACCAAAGTTTGCATTCTGATAGACTCAGACAACACTCACAATTTCTTAAATACAATTATAGCCTTTAAATTGCAGTATCAGTTGATAGCCATTAAACCAATGATAATGCAAGCAACCAATGGCGAGAAGATGGTATGTCAGTCCATGTGCAAAGGGCTAAGATTGAAGATGCAGTGGATAAGCTTCTAGGCAGATGTGTATATCATCAAGCTCAACAACTATGAGATGGTGTTTGGAATACAATGGCTTTCCTTGTTAGGAGACATATTGTGCAACTACAAACACTTATGGATGTCATTTGATTGGCAAGGGCAGAGGTTTTTACTCAAGGGGGAGAATCCACCCAAGTTCTAAACTATTGAATTAAAACAGTTGAGTTCTTTAGTTGGGAATCACAAGCAAGTGGCTGGTTACTTTTATATAGTCTGAGAACAGCAAAGGAGGGGAAGGGAGACAATAGGCTCAGTGGCATTGGCTTCTTAGTTTCAGGACGTCAAGGATGCTTATCTGCATAGCCTACTTAAATCTTACTAGGATTTATTTTAGGAGCATAATGGACTACCACCACCTAGAGCTCACGACCATAGAATTCCTCTAAAAACTGGGAGTGAAGCGATAAATTTAAGACCCTATCAGTACTCGGGGCTACAGAAGGACATCCTAGAAAGGATGGTAAAGGAAATGCTCAAAACTGGAATCATCAGAACCAGCACCAGTCCTTTCGCATCCCCAGTGATTCTGGTTAAGAAGAAGGATTCTATATGGACATATTGCGTGGACTATAGAGCATTGAACAAGCTCACCATCAAAGACAAATACCCCATTCCAATGATCGAAGAATTCTTAGAGGAATTTGTGGGAGTAACAACCTTTTCCAAGATCGATCTTAAGTCAAGGTACCACCAAATCAGAATGACTGTAGGGGAAGAATTTAAGACAGCCTTCGAGACTCACAGCTGTCATTATGAATTCCTTATCATGCCATTTGGCCTAACCAATGCCCCAACCACTTTCCAGAGCCTCATGAATGAAGTTTTCAGAGATCATTTAAAGAAGTTCATTTTGGTATTTTTCAATGACATTTTAGTTTATAGTCGGTCCTTATCTGATCATTATAAGCACCTCGAGATAGTCCTTGAGATATTAAGAGGGCATTAGTTAGTTGCCAAGGCTAACAAATGTTTTTTCAGCCAAAGACAGGTGGAATACTTGGGTCACATTATTTCAGCACAGGGTGTTGCAACTAACTCTCTCAAGATACATACAATTTTAGATTGGCTAATCCCTCTAAGTTTAAAACAGCTAAGAGGATTCTTGAGACTAACGAGATATTACCGAAGATTTGTTAAAGGTTATGGCAGCATTTCTAAGCCATTAACCTCTCTACTAAAAAAGGGAGCCATAGGGTGGAATAAAGAGGTTGCACAGGCATTCACTCTCTTGAAGAAATTGATGACAAGTGCTCCAGTCTTGGCCTTACCAGATTTCAACAAACTATGATGCGAACCTCGTAATCACATGGTCACGCATCCCACACACAAAGAAACCAATTCCCGGAAAGCCAAGTAAATCAGGTTTGATAGGAGTGTGACACAAAGATAACTTGTACCTAGGCACCAACACTATTGGAAACAGAGACCCCCACCCAACGAATATTGATTCACGAACGAGAAGTTTAAAGATGACGTCACGAAGACAGTTGCTCTTTGATAAGTCGTTTTTAGTCCTTTTGAGAACCAAGAAAGGGAGATTATCCCACCAACACACAATAAGTGCAGCAAAGAAGTTTATTGATCTGAAAATTACGTAACTTATATGTTTGGTTATGCCTTTATTTATACTCACTTTAGACTTAAATAAACCCTAATGGAGCCCCCTTAAGTGGACTTATATGAAGCCCACTTACAATTGATCCAAATAAGTAATAATAACCCAAAGACTAAGAAGAAAATAATACAAATAATACAAATCCAAAAATTATCATCCTAAATATGATAGAATCAGATTTTTCACCATTAAAAAGTCCCAAATAGACTAGAAAATCTAATATGAAGGTAGAATTTATTCTAAAGTCTTCTTTCCTTTTTGTAGCTAGGATGAATAAGGAATCTTTGTAAGAAAAGGATTCTGAAACATTTATGAATCCTTGACACACATGAAAACTATGTTGCAGCCCATTAAAGATCTTTGAAGAATTAGGAGATTCCCAAAATAAGCTGCCACATCCTTTTTGGAAAAGAATCCTAGCCAAATAGGAAGTCCACAAGTCAAAAAGAAGCAGATAACAAAATTCATACAGCCTCTGTTGACCAGTATCGTGATGCCTTCTCGAACTCTGATTGACCTGACATTTTAACCCAATGTAGGAAAATATGTCAGGAGACTCCACATAAAATTTCAGCCTGATCTAACGGTCGGATTGAGAATTATGATTGTTGTCGTAAAACTAGATTGCTGTATATTTTACGTCAAAATCCAAATTTGACCTTTCCTGGATCGTATCAAACTATTTGTAGTGGAAACAGACACGTCCAAGGCAGGGGTAGGGGTAGTCCTAATGCAAGAGGGGCATCCCATTGCTTTCATAAGCAAATCCTTAGGACCAAAACAACAAAACATGTCTGTCTATAAGAGAGAGATGTTTGCGATTCTACATGCAGTCACTAAATGGAAACATTATTTGTGGAGAAGGCATTTCCACATTCGGACAGATCACATCAGCCTCAAATACCTCCTACACTAGAAGTTGACAACTCCAGCTCAACATTTATGGTTAGTAAAACTTTTAGGGTTATGATTATGACATTGAATACAAGCAGGAAAAGGAGAATGTCCCTGTCGATGCCCTCTCTAGGATTCCAAGCAAGGAACTCTATGCTTTGACAACTTCCACCATTTCTACTAGTTTAATGGAGGAGATCAGATAGTCTTATGCCATTGACCCCGCTATACAAAATATCATTAAGGATCTGCAACAATCATCCCCCTCTCATCCACACTATACTTGGGTGAATAACCATCTTAATAGAAAGGGAAAGGTGGTGGTAGGTAACAACGATGAACTGCGAAGTAAGCTTATCTCCATGTTCCATAACTCAGTCATAGGTGGGCACTCAAGGATGACGGTTACTACTAAAACTGTAGAAAGCTTATTCTATTGGAAGGGATAATAGAAGCATATTATACAATATGTTAGGGAATACAGTGTCTGCCAAAGAAACAAGCATGAAAATGTGGCTAGCCTAGGATTTCTACAGTCACTGTCAATTCCATTTGCACCATTCATCGACATCAATATCGACTTCATAGAGGGTCTACCTAAATTGGAGGGAAAGGATGTCATCATGGTAGTGGTGGACCGATTTAGTAAGTATGCTCACTGCATGGCACTAAGCCACCCGTATTCTGCTCCCAAGGTGGCTAAGGTATTTATGGAAAACATATACAAACTTAATGAATTACCGACTTCTATCACCAGCGACAGGGACCCAATGTTCCTCAGTAGATTTTGGAAGGAGATGTTTAGCATTCAAGGAGTTAACCTACACTATTCTTCAGCTTATCACCAGCAAACGAACGGTCAAACTGAGATTGTTAACAAATGCATAGAGCACTACTTGAGATGCATGACAAGAGATTGTCCCAATCAATGGGTAAGGTGGCTACCTCTAGCTAAATGGTGGTACAGTACCAACTACCATTCAGCCACTAAGATGACGCCTTACAAAGTAGTGTACGAGTCCCCCCATACACGTTTCCTACTTTCCTAAGGATTCAGCAGTGGCATCAATAGATGAATATCTAAACACTAAAGAGGAGGTGATTAACAGAGTTAGGAGGCACCTCCAAATCGCTTAGAACAGAATGATCACAAGTGCAAACAAGAAACGGAGTGATAGAAGTTTGAGGTCAAGGCCTATGTCTATCTAAAGCTACAGCCATACAGACTACAATCTATTTTAAGTAGATCATCACAAAAGTTAGCTGTGAAATATTATGGTCCTTACCAGGTGGTCGCGAAGGTTAGTACTGTAGCCTGTAAGTGACACGACCAAAAGATTGATGTCTTCTCCCAAGTGTAGGAGTGTCGAAGTAATAAATAACCCGGCAAGACCGAGGTCGAACCACAAGGAGGTTAACTGTATAAACTACAAATAAAGAAATAGATAATAACAAAAAAAGGAGTTAAAGAGAGTTTTGAGATGTGATATTGATATAAGGATTAAACAAGGATAAAATAATTGTCAATGATCCACTAATGGTATTTCAAACAAGTATAGTATAAACTCTTTTTATTACTCAATTGGAAACCACACACAAAGAAGGTTCCAATAGGATTATAAATTGTTAACATGATTACATTAGTTATCTTATTCGAATAATGCTAATACTTGTAAATGTTGTCAGGTATTCATGATGTTAATTTATGTTAATAACAAATCAAGTTCCTTTCATAACATAGGTGTCGGTTATACCATACAGTTGGTTATGAAAGGATCAAGTATTTGTTGCACCAAGAGTTATAAAACATAAATCTAGATTAACCATTTAACAAGCTAAGTATTAAGAGTGACTAACAAATACAAAACATGTTAGTATCAAACATTAAAGTCCATGTTGAGTTTATACTATACTTATTCTTACACCATTAGTGTAACCTTTTCACCTTGACATAATAAATTTAGCTAAACATAATGAAAGAGAGAAACATAAATAAATAAGATAAGAACATAAATAAGATATGAGTTAACTAAGTAAAGGAAAGGAAATGAAAAGTATAAACAAGAGATTAATATAAACAAAACTTAAGCATTACAAAAATATAAAGAGAGAGAGAAGAACATGATCTTGATATTAAAACCAAGATGCCTAAATGCATGGTAAATACCTCCTTTTATAGGCCAAAATTTGGAACTATTGATTTGATGACTAATTGTTAAGTGGGTGGCCACATCTTGACTTGGTGATAATCCTTATCTTCTTGTCTGAACAAAACATCATTGCTAACATCAGAATTTGAACAAATTATCTCATGAAAGTTTTAGGAAATTGTCTCATTTTTCTAAAAAAAAAAAGAATCGATGCATTTGGACTTCTAGAACTCAAGATATGGACTGAACAGTGTTTGGGCTGTAGGATAGATTCAGACTTCTCTTTTGATGTTAAGATTTGGACTTCCAAAAGACAGAATTGAGTCTTGGACTCCCATGAATGTTTTAGTCTTATGTCTTAGCTTTCTAGCCATATAAACCAAACTGAAATCCAAGATCTACAGCTCCAAATATGACCTAATGACTGAACAGTGTTCCAGTTTGGACTGAACCAGCATCTCTTTTCTAAGTTTAGCCCTCTCTTTGTCTTCTCAATTTCAGTAGTTAAACTTATCAATCAATACTTTTATTTATGTGATAGTCCTGTATTTAAGATGAACATTTACCATAAATTAAAGATATCTTATAGTATTAGATATGATATTATAAAACATGCTTTAGTTAAAGAGTTATTGATACTTCAAGTGTAAAATGATGATATAAAACCTTAATAAAAATACACTTTTAAGTACTAATTAATAAACTCGATCTGCCACCCTATTCCATGATTCATCCCGTGTTTCACGTCTCCCAACTCAAGAAACATGTTGGAGATCAAGTCGTGCAGAGATCCCTTCCTATTCCGCATCAAGGACCTTCCCTGCAACCTAGAGCCATACTAGAAAGATGAATGACTTGGGATGGGTTACCACCAGCAGATGCGACTTGAGAATTCACTAATGAGTTGAAGTTACAGTTTCCAACATTCAAACTTGAGGACAAGGTTGGGTTCGAAGGGGGCAACTATTATCAGCAAAGGAGGGAGAAGAAGAAGATTGTTGTTCAAATTCAAATTAGTTACTTACCTTACGCATCGTTTTGCTTATTTCCTTAAAACGCACCGTTTTACTTATTTCCTTAAAACGCATCGTTTTTATAAGAATATTCCACACGTCTGTAGGTGTTAGGAATAATAGTCTAGAATTGTTATTCAATTATAAATGGTGTAACATACTACATGGAAGTACACACGAAATGAAATGAAAAATGAATGACATTCCTTGAAGTCAGGAATACCAACTTCTTATCACTCTCTGCTAATTTCCTTAAAACGCACCGTTTTAGTTATTTCCTTAAGACGCATCGTTTTTATAAGAATATTCCACACGTCTGTAAGTGTTAGGAATAATAGTCTAGAATTGTTATTCAATTATAAATGGTGTAACATACTACATGGAAGTACACACGAAATGAAATGAAAAATGAATGACATTCCTTGAAGTCAGGAATACCAACTTCTTATCACTCTCTGCTAACTATACCTCACAGCCATCATGGTTAAACATTGAACCATACCGTACCAGTCTCAACCTTCCCTACTCTGTTCATGCCCCTCCACCTCTAGACCAAATACAGATTGGCACCATACGTATTTTTCCCTTAACAGACTGTTAGGTTTGGAGAGAGAAAAGAAGAGAGGAAAATGAACTGGTCGGCTGTGAACATTTTTGTTATATACCTAGAATACACAACCAGGATCTTTTAGTTCTACATGGACAACTGAGATTTTGTTTTAAACCTATGACAAATCTGTAAACAATAATAATAATATATTTTTATTTTATAAAAATTATTTTTTGATATCAACATATTAAAATAATCTAAAAATATAAAAAAATAAAAATAAAAATAAAATACTTTTTTAAAAACACCTTTAAAATATAAAAATAAACAAATCTTCATTAATTAATGTTACGCATTAACCCAATAAGCCACTTAACCTTTTCGCTAATTGATGCAAAATAATATATTACAACTCCGTATGTCAATCACAATTGAAGTTTTAAAAAACAATTGTAAGCATGGTTTTTTTCCTTAAAGATAAAATATAAAATTATGATTTTTATAGAAGGTGAAACGTGCCATTTATACTTGAAACAATTGAAGCACATGGAAATTGTCTAGGAACCAGTAGGATTTTTTTATTTTTAAGTTTTAACTACATATTTGAAGTTTTATAACTCTAATTTAAGTAAGAAAAATTGCATTTGAAATGTATCATTCACACCCACAACTTTCATGAAGAAATATATTTCAAATTCTATAATTTTCAAGCTAATTTTCTACTGAAAGTTTAATAATGAAACTGTCATGTTTCTAACTTTACAACAAAGTGTTTTAATGTATCTATTCATCATTTAAGGCACCATTTCATTTCAGTATCATTTATAATACCATTAAACATGAATCTTACATAAATCAAATTAATCAAATCTACCCTTCATAAACAAAAACTCTTTCAATCAAACCATTAGTCAATGACTACACATAGTATACATCATTCAACCATAATAACATCAAAACACACAACTAAAGTTCATAATCTAAATTTCACATATATTAACAATTTCAATAGATCTCATAGCATATCTTTATTCAATCTCAGCAACTTGGATGAAGTTCATACCCTTGATGTATGATGAATCAAGAGATAAATGTAAGGATAAACTAAGTTGTCATTACTTCTCTTTTCTCTCATCACTTCTTTTAAAACCCCTCACTTACAACCTATACTCTTTTCAATCCCTTGATTTTTTTTTTGGTGTTTTTGATCTCCCAAATCTTTTAAAGCCATGTTTCTCTTAGTGTTTACCAAGAAATTTTCAAGAAATTTTCAAGGATTCCTCCTCTGTCCCTCTCATAAATGGTTGGGTGGAACTTGGCATCCTTTGGAAGCCAAGTATCCTATTTATACCCCCATAAATCTTTTATTTGCATATTAGGTCCTTATAGTTTTTTATTTGCACATTAGCCCTATATCTTTTTGTTATTTACACATTAACCCCATGTTTTCCCTTCATTTTCACATTGACACCAAATATTTTCTTTATTCATACATTGGCCCCAATATTTTTTTTTATTTTTACATTTGCCCACTAAATTCTTCATCTCTAGTAATTTAATACTACACCATCTCTTTTCTCATTCTTTTCTTTTAATTAGATTTTTTTTATTTACTCATTTATTTCTAGGTTAAATTGCCCATAAATCCACCATCAATTTATTCTAAATTTAAGCTGAGTTATTGCAAATTTTCATTGAATATATTCTAGTTTTGTTTTCTCAAATAAACATTTTATTTTAAATTCCCAAAGCTATTAATGAGGATCATCCCAAAACCAAGTGTAATCATGCCAACGACCCATTGGAGGTGTCAATTGGGCCAATTACAAGAGATAGGGCAAAAAAGCTTAAAGAAGCATTGAATGAGCTTGTTAAGAACATATGGAGCAAAATGGATCTAGGGGGGCTTGAGACATTTAAAAAGCATGAAGAACAACCTTTAATTCATCTAATTCAGGCCCAAGAAGAGCCCAATTTGTGTGGAACAAGGGGCTGATGTGTCCGACCCAATACCAAACTTGTTAGGCTTTTTTTTTTCCTAATGCTACAATGATAGAAAGTCAGTAATTTATTCTCCTAATTAAGTAAAGAAGTTGGACAAATCTTATTCCTAAAAAGGGGAGAATTATTTAATGCTTTTTCCTAACTGAGGAAGAAAAGTAATTAAATCAGGAACAAAAGAGTAAATTTGTTTTCTTATTTGTCCAAGTTAAATAAGGAAATCCAAGCTAATCAAGGACATCAAAGGGGGCGGCAACATAAAATTTTCAAATCAAATTTCTCCTAATTTATTTGGGACTTCTTAAGGGTGATAAATCTGATTCTCGCATATTTAGGATGATAATTTTTGGATTTTTATTATTTTCTTCTTAGTCTTTGAGTTATTATTACTTATTTGGGTCAATTATAAGTGGGCTTCATATAAGTCCATCTAAGGGGGGTTCATTAGGGTTTCTTTAAGTCTAGAGTCAGTATAAATAAAAGCATAACCAAACATGTAAGGTTACGCAATATTTAGATTAATAAAACTTCTTGTTTGCTGCACTTTGTGTGTGTGTTGGTGAGATAATCTCCTTTTCTTGGTTCTCTAAAGAATTGAAAACGACTTATCGAAGAACAACTAACTTCGTGGTGTCATCCTTATACTTTTTGTTCATGAATCAATATTCGTTGGGTGGAGGTTTTCTGTTTCCAATAGTGTTGATGCCTAGGTACAAGTTATCTTTGTGTCACACTCCTATTAAACCTGATTTACTTGGCTTTCCGGGAATTGATGTCTTTGCGTGATAACTTGATCACGAGTTTCGCATCAGTTATTATCTTCTCCGCACAATAAATTTTCTTCTATTCATTTAACATATTAGGTTTCTTACAATTTGTGTATATTTTATCGCAAGGTTTACAATTTTCATCTATTTTTATTTTTGTCCTCAAACAATTTTGTCTTTCGATTGATCCTTTTTATGGCCTATTTAGATGAGATTAAGTTTACAATTATAGTAGAAAGACCAAATTAAAAGAAAGAAGGACTAAAATGTAAAACACTAAGAAAATACATGGCTAATTCTAATTTTTTTTTATCATTTTTATTATGGTCTAAAAGTTATTTTGTTCATTTTTAGTCCATATTTAGAGGAATGAGAGAGAAACTCATCAAAAAAGGTAGCAAATAGAATATGAGTCAGCGAGCATCACTAAAAGATCCATTAGATGTATCAATTAGGTTTATTACAAGATTTGAAACTAAGAGGATTCAAGAGAAATTGATTAGGTTGATTTTGAATATTTGGGCTAACAAGTTGTAAATCTGCAAGAAAAGACCTTTATGTGCTTTTTGGCCATATTTAAAACTACAAGAGGAGTTTTATTGCGATTTCAGTTAGGTGAAAAACTAGACATCTCAAACTTTTCATCTATATATGGTAGGTCTAATAATTCATCCATATAAGAGAAGAAAAATACGTTTGAAGTCAGGATAGAAATTGGTGTACATGATTTGCTATTTATTTTTTATGACTTGTGGAATTTTTATTTAGCAATGATTCATTTTCTATAATGAAAGAATTGATAGTATAAATCGGGATTATTTTGGCAAGAGTTTCTATGTTAACAACTTATGTTTCCTTTTGTTTTGTGGATTTCTTCATTGACAAGGTTTTTTTTTTTATCATTCAAGGATATTATAGAGGGTTTTGGCTTATTTTTTATAATTCATAATTTACGCTAACATGCATATAGAATATTCGATCTAATATTTGGATCAGACTATTTTACTACAAATTTCTGGAGTTCTTGTTTTATATCTAGTTAAAATTCCAGGTTAATTGGACACATGAAAATCCTTGTGATAAGGTCTAGAAACTATTATACAATATTTGTATTAGTTTCCTACTTGATTTAAGATTATTATTTTTTATACAGAACTCTTTTGTTGTGTTTTCCAATATAGTTTAAGATATTTTTTTACTTAGTATAAATATGGTTATTTAGCTTGTATTTAGTTTTTTTAAAAATATTAATAAGAGATGGATTGATTACTCAGAAATAAAACTTATGTGTGAGAGTTTGCTCTTATTCTTGGTTCCTTATAGAACTACTCTAACTTATTGAATAACTAACCAAGTTTCATGGCGTCTTCTATACTTCTCATTCACATCTCGATTATAGGCGTTGGGTGAGGGTTGGTTGTCTTATAGTCTTTGTGTCTCGGTACAAGTTATTATTGTCTTAAGCTCAGTTACAAGCTTGAATTTAGCTTTTTTGGATATGGTTAATTTGATTCTAGATTTTTGGATCTTTATATTCATAGGTTCGCATAAGAGAAAGTCATAAAAAAATGGTGGAAGAGCATGATTTTAACAACCAAAATGACAAAACTTGGTGTCAAATGATTCCATTTAATGAGAGGAATTTGACAAGAGTGTTTTTTGTCTTTATTTTACTAAAAAGGTAGATCGAAGCTTGAGAAGTTTTTTGGTTTCAAATTATCTTTGCAATTGTTTTTTTTTATTATTTTAAGGTTATAAATAAATTTGTTAAGGTTTATAGTGTATTGTTTTCATGTAAAAATTTGGTTAAAATGGTTTTTTTAGTCTAAAAGTAAGACACTCGATTTTCTAACAATTTTCCAGCCACATAAGATGGCTAGAACTAGGTAATAAACAACATATTGTTTGTTTTATTTTTTAAAAATAAAATGTATTGCCCAAGCACGTGGGCCTAGGTTTACAAGCTTGGGTTCATAGGCCTAAGTATGTCTGGGCCTAGGTAGTTGGCCGACCCAACACAACCTAGCCTTTCTCTTTGTTTTTTTTTATATAAATTTTTAATTAATACACTCTTTTTTTTTTATGTTTTTTAGTTTACATTAATTTTTTTATTTCAATTTAAATAATACTCTCTCTCTCTTTTAAAACTGTTTTGTTAATTTTTTGTTAATAATTTTTTTTTTAATTTTTAAAGAGATTATTATAATTTGTATTTTTATATTTGATATAAATAAACTGTATTTGTATGATGTATTTTTTTAAAATTATTAGTTCTTGGTGAGAAAAGATAACCTCTAAAATAATAATAAAAAAGCATAAATTTAAAAAACTAAATGTTAAATGTTTACTCATATTTCTTTTGCATTTTGAATAAATATTAGTTTAATAATTTATTATTCAATTAATATTTATAACTCTTTTATAATTGATCGATTTAACTATTTTTTAAATTTATTTTATTAAATATAAATATATCTTCACATTTATCAATTAAAAAAATGACATAGTAAAATATATTAATAATATTAGTATATTCTTTTATTATATTAAAAATTAGCTTAAAAATATATCCACATTGTAACGTGGTTTTTAAAATTAATGTGTATTAATGCAAAGTATGTGTTGTAATTTTCAAACAAAATATTTGTTTAGATGGGATGAATTTGAATGGGAATTTTTTATTTTTATTTTTTCATTTTTTTTACTATAAATAATTTTTTTATTTTCTATTAACAAGGATATGTGTTAATATATACGAGATGATATGTCTACGCGCTGCCACGAGCTATGAAACAAATGTGCTTGATAGTTTTATAATTGCGAACCAGTGCTAGATAAGTAATAGAAACTAAATATGTGATGAAGCCAATATTCCATAACAGAAAAAAAGTTGTGTTGGTGATAAAAAATTAAGAGACTGAATAGAATGATTTGTAACAATCCACAGTGTTTTGTGAGGAAAGATACAGTACTTTCCCCATATGATTTACCTTATCTGTTAATAAAAAAAATTACAAAGCTAAATTCTCTATTAGCTCAATATAAAAAAAAAAATCGAAAAAGATAATTTTAAAAAAAAACCCATGAAAGGAGGAAACACTGTAGCAATCCACAGTGTTTTGTGAGGAAAGCTACAGTGCTTCCCTACATGATTTAACTTTACTTGTAATTGTAATTCTTAACTAGATCAATATTAAAAAATAATTTTGAAAAAATCATAAGAAAAAAAACTATAGGGTAAGACACTATAGCAATCCACAATGTTTTGTGAGGAAAGCTATAGTGCTTTCTCCACTTGATTTAGCTTTATTGTAATTGCAATTCTCAACCAACTCAATATTAAAAAAATAAAATTGACAAAGATAATTTTAGAAAAAATATTAATAAAAGAAACCATGTGGGGAAGCAAAAAATCTTAAAATATATAAAATTGACACTATAGCAATCCACAATATTTTAAAGAAAAAAAATTACAAAGCTAAATTCTCAATCAACTCAATATTAAAAAAATAAAATTGACAAATATAATTTTTTAAAAAAAGAAAAAAACCATATGGAGAAACACTGTAACAATCCACAGTATTTTGTGAAAAAAGTCATACCTGTAATTCTCAATCAGATCAATATTAGAAAATAAAATTGAAAAATAATTTTGAAAAAAATCATAACAAAAAAATCATGTGGAGAAACACTATAGCAATTCATGATGTTTTTTAAAAAATTACAAAATTAAATTTTTAACTAGGTGAATATTAAAAAAATAAAATCAACAAAGACTATTTAAAAAAACACTAAAAAAAACCAAAAACATACAAAAAAATATACTATAATAATCAATAATAAAATAAAATAAAAATTTCCCACATGTATATATATATATATATATATATATAAAATTAAGCGAAAAAAGCTCGAAGGCAACCATTTCACAGAAACAAAAACACAAACACCTTTTGTTCATTAAAAACTCCGCAACCTCCCACTCACTGCCCCTCATCCTGCTCACTGGCCCTGCTGAATAATGTCATCGATTTACGTGTCAGAGCCACCAACGAAAGGCAAAGTAATACTAAACACAACGTACGGACCTTTAGACATCGAGCTCTGGCCTAAAGAAGCACCGAAAGCTGTTAGAAACTTCGTCCAACTCTGCCTCGAAGGTTACTATGATAAAACCATCTTTCACCGTATTATTAAGGGCTTTCTTGTTCAAGGCGGCGACCCTACTGGCACTGGCACAGGTAGGTAACTCTGTAATTTCTCTGTGTTTCATTTGAAGGGCTGCATTTTTTATTTTTGTATTAATATTGGATTTGCCTTAGGGTTTTAAAGTTTCTTGTAGTTTATATAGACTATAGATTGGTGATTTGTAGTGTTTGTTAATATAATTATTAATTACTAGTGATTGAATTTTGTATTGCCATAGCACCTTGTGTTTGAATTTGGTCAAATTGGGATTTATTTACATGTTAGTGAATTTTTTTTGGGGGGTTAATTTGTGGATAAGGAATTAAAAATTTGTTTAAAGTTTGTTCCTTTGTTTAACAATTGAAGTGGGTTTTTTTTCCTTGTTCAATTTTGTAGTTATTAGTAATTTTGGAAGGAATTACTTTTGTCTTTTAAGTGATTTTTTAATTTTTTTGGGTGATATTGTTAATTAGAATATTGATGCTTGTCAATATTCGTAGGTGGTGAAAGTATATATGGAAGTGTGTTCGCCGATGAGTATCATTCGCGTCTGAGGTTTAACCATAGAGGGCTAGTTGCATGCGCAAATGCAGGTCGGCCGCATACAAATGGGAGTCAGTTTTTTATCTCGTTGGAAAAGTGTGATTGGCTTGATAAGAAGAATACTATTTTCGGAAAGGTAATGTCGGTTTTGGTTTTTGGGTTTGAAATTCTTTGGTGTATTCTGAGTGCTGTTTGGAGCTATGTTTCCTGGTTATCAGGTTACTGGGGACTCGGTATATAATCTTCTGTCACTTGGTGAGGTTGAAACTAATAAGGACAATGATTGGCCATTAGATCCACCTCCAAGAATAATATCAGTTGAGGTAGGCTTGTTAGTGCTCTGAAATGCTTACCTCAGATTATAAATGCATAACAACTTGTGAGCTGTTCAAACTTCTATCTTTTAGGAATTTGTGATTGATGATCATGCAATGACATGCATGTAGTATGGATGTTTAGATGTATGATATATTGCCGATATTATGGTTATTCATCTTTTTTTCTTAAAAAAAAACCTTCATCTGCTACATGATATGTCAATGTAATATGCTTTTGCATTTTGCATCAACTTTGATTCTTCATTCTCATGATAGTCTGTGGCACAAATTTTAAAGGAAGTTTTAATGCGTAGCTATATTATTGAAATTCCTTTTTAGGTACTGTGGAACCCTTTTGAAGATATCATTCCAAGGGTAACTCCCAAGCCCTCAAACAAACCTGCAACTGATACTGAAAATAAAGATTCAAAGAAGAAAGCTGTGAAGTAGGTTCCCCCAACCTAGCATAATGTCATAATTTGAGAATCCAAAGACATTTATTTCTGTCCCTGTTACTATATTAAGGCTTTGCTTAATGCAGAAAGCTGAACTTGCTTTCGTTTGGAGAAGAAGCTGAAGAAGAGGAGAAGGAATTGGCAGCTGTGAAGCAAAAGATCAAGAGCAGTCATGATGTATTGAATGATCCTCGTCTCCTAAAAGAAGAAAATCCGAGTAAAGAAACGGTAATGATGCCATACTTACTATGATGCTTCTTATGATAAATAAAAATAGGGTATACCCATGATTAAGGGGCAGACAAACAGCAACTAAAAATCTAGACAAAGTGCATAGAGAAGAAGCGCATGCTTGTGAAATTCTGTTATTGAACACGTAGATATTGCAGTGATTTAGTGTTATAACAGTGATTTAGTGTTCAGATATCTTTAAAACAGCAACTTTTGCAGAAATAATATCTATGTTCAAGTTTCTGACAAAAATATGAGGTGCATTGGCAATACTGCATGTTTTGGGGTTCAAACTATTATTTATGTGCTGGTTTTTGTTGGATTAAGGTCTTGCCATGTCCTCAAGTGTCAAACATTCCAAGTATTCAGGAGGAAAACTCTCCTTTGAGTCACACATACTGTAAAATCTGTAGGTGCTGAGTTCGTCCCACCATTATTGCTTAGTAAAAGCAATTCTATGATTTCAATAGATCTACTTTAGAATGATATCCTCTTGAGTTAGCAGGTAAATTTATCCACTATTCATGTGAAAGAGGTCTATTTTTTTTTTCTTGAGATGTGTTTGAATCAATGCAGAACTCTTCTGAAGGTAAAACAACTAGGGATATTCAGTTATCTGTTAAAGAAGCTCTAAGCTCAAAGAAAGGCACTTTATCTGTTAAAGAAGGTCCAAGCTCGAAGAAAGAAGCATCATGGAGAGATTCAGCTGCTGAATTTTCCAACAGTGATGATAATGAAGAAGATGAGGGCATGTTTGATGCACGAATGCGCCAGCAAATACTTCAAAAAAGAAAGGAGCTTGGGGATGTTCCACCAAAGCCAAAGCAAAATGGTACCATGACACTTTCCTGTACATTTTCATTTGGTGAATTTTGTTAACAACATTGAGCATGTCTATTTTCTTTGTTTCAAAACAATGTCCCTTTCTATCGTGATTTTTATTCTTTATTTTCAGCTGACTTAATATCGCAATGGCAAAGCTGAAAACAGTGGCAGAGAAAGCCTTGCTAACTGTATAGGTTATCGCCATTTCAAAAGTGATTTCTCCTTAAGTAACACTAGTCTTACGTTACCTCAAAAACAAAGAAGTGTACAGGCACACACAGAGACATGCAAACATATACGCAAGAAGCTCACTTAGCTGATTGATACAGGCAATTATTAGAAGTTGTCAATAAGCAATTAGTAAACCAAATGCTAATATGCAACTTCTTGATGGAAAATGAAACATAAAATGGAATCTGCGAATGACTTTGACGCTTGGTTTATCTCATAATGGGTTTTACTTATTTTATTATTATTTCAACTTTACTCGATGGAAGCCATTGCAAGAGAGGAAAATTACAGTTTAGTTGATATCCCAAAGAAGATCACTATGCTAACATCTTATTCATTAAAAAGTTATCAAAATAATTTTTTTATTCATCATTTTTTGCATGTCTAAATTAGAGTCATCACATCCTAATACTACATCAAATGCCTGTATTTTTTTTTGGGTGTGCAGGGAGCTCTAGCTCAAAGGATCGTCAAGTCTCTGCAAGGTTAAATATGAATGATTTTCTTTTTTCACTATTTTTTTTTGAGATCGCATCCTTAAAAGATTATTGTGAATGCTCTTTCTTCACTTGGCATTTCAAATTTGCTTAGAAACTATATCAGACATATTGTGGCTAGACTTTCCCTGGCCCTCTCCATCAGTGATGCTATACTATTTATCATGATTGACCATGAAATCTTACTAGAGGTTGTGACGGTGTATGGGAAAACTTTTAGTTTCATGAGAGGAAGTGGCTAAGATGTATGATTTAGAGTTTAGTTAAACTGCCAAGTACCCATGCCTACCAATAGAAAGGTGGCGATGTGTGCCACAAAAAATTATGTGGTATGAGGATCAGTGCTGAGTCATCAATGTTCAAAATAACTTCTGCATGAATTGGGTTGGTGTGGTACATGTCTCCAGCATAAATGTTTGTCATATATTTTTGTTTCTCTGTCATTATGATCAATAGGTTTTGTTGTTGGAGTATTTTTACCTGGTTAGTTGGTGAAATTGTTTCTTGTATTTGCAGAATTCTGAAACCAAGGTTAAATTGTAAAATTGAATTATAATTTTGTTCCTGCCAGATCCAATAGTGAAAGCTTCAATGATGACCACCCAAAGGTGGAAAAATTGTCAATGAAGAAAAAGGGAGTAGGATCAGAGGCCAGGGCTGCACGTATGGCTAATGCAGATGCAGACTTACAGTTGTTGGGTGAAACTGAACGAGGAAGACTATTGCAGAAACAAAAGAAGCGCCGACTTCAAGGGCGTGAGGATGATGTATGTTATATGATTACAGTTTATCTGTGGCGTAACTCCCTTGTCTGATTTGTTCTCTTTATATCCTGTTTTTAGCTAGAAGAATTTTGAAGTGATTGATCTTTGTTTGGCCATTGAAATTTTAGTTGCTAGGGAATTTTGAAGGTCAGGAATGTAGTGCGAAGACACATGAGTGAGGACTGATGCATGTTAGCACTGGTGAATATAAGAACACAGATGGGAGAAGTGGATGAAAATATTGGTGAAACTTGGAAATTGATGAGGATTGTGTGAACATGTTTTTAATATTATAGATGACTTAATATGTTTATGTTAATTTTCTCTAAGATCATTTTTCTTATCATATTCCTTTACGGAATCAAAATTTTAGGACAATAATTGGTACCATTTTTCCCCTACATCACAGACACGATGAACAATAATTAGTCTAAACAAGGATGAATTATAGATGATGGAACAAAAACTTTATGCAATTATTTGTTTCTTATTTATCTTCTCTTTGTGTGCTTATATAAGCTGACCTGTTTTTTTTCCACATGTAATACTTAGCTGCTTATTTTAATCCTTTTCTTCTGGCTAATTAGGTTTTAGCAAAACTTGAAATGTTTAAAAAGGCCCTCTCTACAAAGGCTGATGCCTCAAAGAGCGAATCTGGAGATGCTGATAATGAAGATTTGTCTGACTGGAGAACTGTCCCCCTAACATTTGCACATGAACGTGGCAAGGTAAGCTTCAGTATGAATTTTATTAATTTCTTCTTATGGTTTTGATAACCACATATCATGACATTATTATATGTTTTCATCATTTTTTGCACTTTAATGTTATAGTTAATTTATAGTGTTGCCACATAAACATAAGGTTGAAATTGGTAAAAAATGCCCAGAGTGAAATTAAAGGTGACTAACTTCACATGAACAGTAATTTTGAATTTGTAAGAGTGTTTTATCTTGTGCTTACATGTGTGGTGCTGAAAATATTATATTCATTCTCAAGCATTCTGACTCAGTCTATGCTAGACAGTGAAGCCATTACAGAATGAACTGCTTACTGTTCATTTATTGCTTGCTGAGTTTCAATTTTGTACATTAGCATCAACTTACTTGAGTCATGTTATTTGGTATTTTCCCTTTCTACTTGTCATTGTCATTTCATTGAGTTACATTGGACAGTGCAAATCCTGCTAAAAACATTAAATAGTTGATATTGGATCTTCTTAAACAAGAACCCTGAATTTCCCAGCATATGCAACATATAGGTTTATATATTCGAAGGTAAAAACCTTGGTCATGACAGTAATTATAGAAATAGTATCACTCTTTGTTTTAAATATCTTAATCAATGTATTCACTCCTCTGCAATTGTAACAGGATGGTATGTCTCGCAAAGAGGATCCAAATGACTATGTTGTGCATGACCCTCTTTTGGAGAAAGGGAAAGAGAAATTTAACCGGATGCAAGCCAAGCAAAAGAGACGAGAACGAGAATGGGCTGGAAAATCCCTTGCTTAGACTCTAATATGAAATATGCAAGATGAGTTGGTTAACTTGCCTCATATTTGCTCATAGTTGGCTACAGATAATTCATTATTTCTGGCCAAAGTCACAAGAAACTATGGAAGCTGGTTCCTGGAGGTGCATTGTTGACCTATAATTTGTTCTCATATGTGAGGTTCACTTGATGAGACCACCGTTTTTACCTGGAAACGATGCTCTACTGAGCAGCTGCCTCATGCTATAATGTTCGGTACTTGCTCTTTTAAATTGCATTTTCCTGCCTTTTTCCTAACTTAAACCTGTCAAATTAACTTTGGTAACAGTAACTGTTGTACATCTGTTAAATATGTGTGATTATTAGATTGGATTTGAAAACAATTACTTGTCTGAACAATCAGTAATTTGGTCAGTTGTTGCCAATGTTTTTGATATATATATATTTAAGAACCAACTCCACTAATAAAATCCTTGAATTTTTCAAATGTTTGACAATGGAATGATGGACGAGGCTTTTTTTCTGATTGACCTATGAGAATAGGAATATAAAGTCTTTATAGTTTAGACTTGTTGAATGGCCAAAAGCGCACATTGTTGTTGTGGAAGAACATATCGCATCGTTAGACCTGATCTTGAGTTTTAATTTTCATTTCTAGAGGATTGGCCATATTGCTCATTCCGTCAGATTCAAACAGGTGGTGCACACGTAAAAGAAGTGCTTTCATGTACTGGAATTTAATTTGAAGCTAGACTTATTCTCTCTCTCTGGAAAGTCTTTCAAAAATCAAGTTCATCTAATTGTTCACTGTTCAATAATTTTAGCAAGACTGCTAAAGGTCAAGAAAAGATTGGTTGGTGTTAACTTTTTCGTTTTGAACTTAGCAACTTTAGTAGAAGGAAAAATGACCATGCTTACTATTTATTATTTGCCCGTTGCCTGTGGTTTGGTAAAATATAGCGGGTAATGTTGAATCTGTAAGCGTGATTTATCTTGTGCTTCCATGCATGGTCCCGAAAATATTATATTCATTCTCAAGCATTCTAACTCAGTCTATGCCAGACAGTGAAGCCATAACAGAATGAACTGCTTACTGTTCATTTGTTACTTAGTGAGTTTCAATCTTGTAAATTAGCATCAACTCACTTGAGTCATTTTATTTGGTATTTTCCCGTTCTACTTGTCATTGTCATTTCATTGGGTCACAAATATAATTGAAAAAGGGAAGGCAGTAAATCTTGCTGACTCTGAGGACTAAATTGTTCCATTGTTTTATATGGATACTGGAATAATCTTAATACGAGATCCGCTAAGCTTATGATCGCCAAGCCTCATTCTTTTTCTTTTTTTTTTAATTATTATTATTATTATTTTAAGAAATTTCAGTACTAGTTTAATATTTAATCTTCACGGCCAAATTAAACATCATTCTTGCAGCTTTGCTAGAAGTTACTTAATGGAAAGATCCAAATCCAAAGCCATGCGATCCTAATTCCTTCATTTTTCTACTCGAATTCTTTTTAAAAATCAGGAGATGAATCTGTCCAAATTCATTAACCTTTCCATTTATATCCGACATCCACAATTCAATTTTTTTTTTTTTTATCTCAACCCCTAACCATATCACATATCATATAAGAGTGTTAAAAAATATCTTTTTAAGAGTCAATTTATCATATTTATTTCAATCTTCCCTCTTAACATCAAAATAGAATATTCTTATCGAATTTTATAAACTTTCCGAACAATATTCTTCTAAACACAATCCTTGATATTTCAACATGCTTTTTTTTCCCCTTATTTTGACATAATTAAACACACGTCATCAAGCTAAATATATGAAATTAAATACCCTTCCCCTTTGATGCATAATTGATTGAAAGCATGGCCTTAAGGAACCAAGAGTTCTCTCATTCTTTTCATGCTAATTTCATTCAATTCACACACATATTCACGTAAAGAAAACAACCTATTATAATAATTCATTAAGGAAAACCATAATTTCCCCCTTTTCCTCTTTGCTATTCATATGGTCGGCTAACTTTCATTGCCCCCACTCATGTGGTCGGCTCTTTATATCAATCCGAGTTGCCCTTAGAAATGAGGATAACAAGCACAATAACCTTATACAATTTTTTCCCACGGCAACACTCATGACACCAGCCGTCTTGTTTAATCTTGTTTCCAATATCAAATTTATCATCCTTTACTATCGTAAATCAACATGCAACATAAACAAATAAAATTTTAGAATGTATTAAACTCTTCAAAATATGAAGAGATGAGGTGGGAAACACGTACTTGTTCCTCTTAGTGGTCTCGTTCTGCTAGCTTGAGGTCCCGCAGTCGATGTCTCTCCTGCTCCACACAAGATCAACATTTAATATCATTCATTCCCCTTTTTAATGTTTTCTTATCAACTAGCAAGTATCATTAAATGATTTCATGCAAGATTTTCATATCTAAATTAGATCATTATTTCACGTTCACATAGCCATCCATTATCCCGAACCGTGCAGACTTGTCCAAGCTAATTTCTTAACACAAATTTACCTCACCTTAATCACTTTATATGAGACTCTAATTTCTCATAAGTTTTTGTTCTTGGAACTGTCCAAATTAGCCTCTTAACACCCATTAGTAGGGCTGTCACAGCAGCTTTGCTTTAGTTTCTTGGAGACATTTTTGATCCCTAACAATTCTATACTTAAAGCTGTCACTCCAGCCCTAAAAAAAAAATTTGGAGAGGTATTTAGGCCCCCCTAAACAGACTTTCAGGGCTATCACAACAGCCCCAAAGTCTCCTAAAAATTAAGTCTCTCAATTGCTCCATTTCCTTTTAATTTTGGGGCTGTTTCAGCCTATAAAACTAATTTTAGCAACAGTTTCAATCAACCATAAATAACAAACGAATAATATTGCAAGCAATCCATATGGTCAAGTTATAATTCATTATTATAAGTATAACATATCCAAATATAAACGCCATCCAACGGTGAAATTTTCAGAAACATTGGTCTAACCAAACTGACCTAAAACTTTTAGACTTATTATGCAAGAAGCATAATGTCTGTTTAGAGTGGTTGATTTTGATCTCCACCGTTCAGAATCTGGATAAAATCTGGATGAACAACATATCTAAATTATAGCTAGATCCAACAGTGGAAGGTGGACAAAATGGTTGGCGATTGAGACTGTCTAGAAATGTATTTTCCCAGAAGTTTTCCTCCTGCGATATCTCTCAAACAGGGATTGCTATAGAAGATCCCTTTGGTTACAATGTACAAGATATAGATGCGAACAACATATCCAAATTTCATTCTGATCCAACGGTTAAAGGTGGAGTTATAGCTGTTAGAATTTCTGCTATCAATATATCTTCTCTTTGTCTCCTAAGTTCCCTTGTTCCTTCTTTTCTCTCTTGTTTCTTGTTGATTTGTAGCTAAAAACACTTTTCCTAACACAATTTTTAGGTTCCTTTTTCTCTATTTCTCTCCCAAGCTCTCTTTTCTCTCTTTTTTTCCTCCTATATTTTTCTGTCCAGCCATGGTTTAATGAAGAAGTGAGCTGCTTGAATTTTCCAACTGATCAAGCATATTTACAAAACTATCATTAATGATTTTCATGCTATTTTTCAATCTAATTATCGACATTATTTGACAACTTACCGAACTCTGATCACTCTAAAATTTTAACTACATATGAAACTTTATGTAAAGGAGGTCCTCGTAAAATTTCAGTTCAATCCAACAGTTGGATTGAGTATTATGCTTAATAACGCTAAAGTGGTCAGTAGGTGATTTTTACGCAAAAAAATCCAAATTTTCTTATTTAACCCTTTTATAAAACATATACATTAATCCTCTAAACCCTAGGGGTCATTTAATCATTTGTACATAAACCCCTAACCTTCTGTTATTTGAACATTGACCTCTCTTGGGCTTACGTATTTATTTTGTCCCCACAAATTTTTCTTTCTAACAATTTAGCAATATATTTATTTTTCATTTCATTAATTTCACCATTTTTATCTCGATTTAGGTTTTTTTAATTTAATTTAACCCATTTTACTATCGCTAAATTTCTCATATTTTAATAACCTAGAAAAATTATAACCAGGGGTTTACAGCGAACATGATCATGAGCCCCAATATAATCTAGCATTTATGCAGTCCGCAGCACCAACGTCAGCCCTTGCAGTTGTAGATGCTTTCACTAACGAGTCCCACAAGAGAAAGTCATTTGATGACATTGATCAAGATAAGATGGTAACACTAGAAGCTAGAATTAAGGCTATTGAAGGGGTAGACTTGTATCAGTACATGCCGTATAAATGTGTCTGGTCCCGAATGTAGTTGTAACAAAGAAGTTCCGTGTTCTCGAGTTTATCAAATACATTAGAACTTAATGCCCTATGACTCATCTCAAGTCTTACTGCAATAAAATGACAGAAGTAGTACACGATGAGAAACTACTAATTCATTTTTTCAATGATAGTTTTAGTGGGGTAACATTAAGTTGGTACATGAAATTGAACAACACAAAGATCCAAAAGATGGAAAGATCTGGAGGATATTTTGTCAAGCAATACAAGTACAACATAGATATCACTCTTGACGAAACCAACTTGTCTAATATGAAAAAAAAGACATAGAAAGCATAAGGGAATATGCCTAGAGATTGAGAGATCTAGCTTCCCAAGTGCATCCCCCACTCTCGGATAAGAAATGGTCACTCTATTTGCCAACATGTTCAAGGTGTCATACTATGAGCATGTGATGGGTAGTTTGACACAATTCACTGACATTGTGGAGGTAGCTGAGCGTATAAAGCAAAGAGTCAGGAGTGGTAGAATTTCAATGCTTACCGAGAAAAGGGGCTTCAAAGGGAAAAGGAATGAGGTTGACCATGTTAAAGGTGGCTATAGGGGTAGGAAAAACCAACTTCAAAACTACCACATTCCATACCAAATTGCCAACATCAACTCCTTATTTCCTATTAGAAAACCTAAGCCTCTAAAGCTCTAAGCCAAAAACCAAATTGAAAATTTCTCGAAGAAAAATTACCAAAGGGTCCAGCTCTATTACTGTTGCCCCTAAATGAGATGTACCAGAAGCTACTAAGCATCAAGCATGTAGCTCTCGAACCCTTGGCATCCCTACAGCCGCCTTACCCTAACTAGCACAAGCTAGACCTTACCTACAAGTACAATGCTGGTGCTGCAAGGTATATCATTCATTCATGCCTTCAAGAAGAGGCTCATGCAGTTGATTAAAGCTAAGTGGATAACATTAAAAGAAACTTCAAATATGAGTACAAACCATCCACCTAATCATGCTTTAAGTAGTGGATAAGTAAATGCATTAGGGGTGGAATCCCTGGGAGATTTAAAAAAACTAATGGTAAGAGCAAGGTGCGAAAAAGGTAGCATGAATTCCTGAGGGACTCGAATTTAAAGAGGATGAAGTTCTACTACAGTTTTATGTCCACACCGTTGATGAGATCCTTGCAAAAGCTTTCATGAAGAGGCTAGCTGGAGGGGAAGTGTACCAGAATAGGAAGATGAAGCATACTCATATTATTGCGTTTTGTTTGATCTTGTCTGTTTTGATCTGTTTCAGTTTTGTCAGCAACTTGGCTTATAATGCCATAAGTTGTTTTCTGTCAAATGAGCATTTCTTTTTAGTAAGATCATGTGTTTTCTTGTGTTCATGATGTGCGTTCATTTTTGTTGTTGTTTCATGCAAATAACACACCTACACGAGCACACCCTTTACTAATAACCACTGCACCAAGAATTATTTGGTGTGTTTCCCTTTTCTTTAGACACTATGCATGATCCCATGTTTTCATAATGATTTTTGGGAAATCAAGGTTTTAGTACAAAAACAGAAATCAAATTGGTGTTTGTTCTAACATACGAGTTCTGGAAATTCAAGTGATCTCCTAGAGGTCAAGATCACAAGTTGTGTTTGAGTAAGTAAGAGCAAAAAATCCATTGAAGCTTACTATAGAGACTCAAACTTTTAAAGAGGAAAGTTAACGAAGAAAGGGGACCTATATTTTCTAGGTAAGTATACATGCATATTAATCATAATGCATTGATCTTTGACAAACTAGTGTCTTACTAGCAAATCTCTTTTGAGTGCGCCTTTGAGCCCTCACTTATCAGATATTGTGTTTTCTAGCCCTATCTCATCTTTCCCTTCCGAGTGCGCTTTCTAGGCCTCGCTTCTTAGATGGTACGCTTTCTAGCCTTATCTCTATCTCTACATCTCATCTTTTATTGAGTGCACCTTTGAACCTTCATCTTTTGGGTAGTGCGTTTTCTAACCCTACTCCTTTCGAGTGGCTCATCTGAGCTTTGATCTCTCAGGTAGTGCATTTTCTAACCATACTTTCTTACGAGTGTACCTTTGAGCCCTCGTCCCCCCTCTACCTCTTTTCCCTTTGAGTGCTCATTTGAGCTTTCATCTCCTAAATAATGCACTTTTGAGCTCTATCATGTCGTCCCATCAAGACACCTCAGGCCAAATCCTTTTGCCAAGTAAGTTGTATTTTTCACCTAGGCAGGTCGCCCATTACAATCAAACCACTTTGAAAAATCTTTGCATTTTTTATCTAGGCAAGTTACCTATTACAATGATACCACTTTGAAAAATCTTCGCATTTTCACCTGGGTAGGTCACCCATTACAATGAGACCACTTTGAAAAATATTTATTTTTTTCCATCTGGACATATTGCCCATTACAATAATACTACTTTGAAAAATCTTTGCCCTTTTCACTTGGGTAGGTTGTCCATTACAATAAGGCTACTTTGAAAAATCTTTGTATTTTTCACTTGGGTAAGTCGCCCATTACAATGAGGCCACTCTGAAAAATCATATAATTTTTCCGCCTGGTCAGGTCACTCATTATAATAAGAACACTTTAAAAAATCTTTGTATTTCTTCATTTGGGTAGATCACCTATTACAATGAGACCACGCTAAAAATCATTGTATTTTTCACATGGGCAGGTCGCTTATTATAATTAGACCACTTAGAAAATCTTTGTATTTTCCCACTTTGCCAGGTCATCCATCTTTAAAAAATCTCTGTATTTTTCCTCCTATGCCACTTTGAAAAATCTTCGTTTTTTCCTCCTAAGCAGGTTGTCCATTGCAATAAGACCACTACCACCTTGGAAAATATTTGTATTTTTTCTCCTAGGTAGGTCGCCCATTACAATAAGACCACATTGAAAATCTTTGTATTTTTCACCTGATCAGGTCACCCATTACAATGAGATCACTCGAAAAAAAAACTTTGTATTTTTCTTCTACCTAGATAGGTCACCCATTACAATGAGACCACTTTGGAAAAACCTTTGTATTTTTTTTTTTTTATCTTGGAGGGTTACCCATGATAATTTAACCATTTCAAAATCTTTGAATTTTACCAATTGGCAAGTTGCCTGGTACAACCATACCACTTCAAAAAAAAGTCTTTCAGGTTTTTCACAAAGATCATCTTTTTCTTTACGAACCCTATCTTTTTTTTTTTCCTTTAAGTATGCTTTCTAGCCCTTGTCATTCGGATAGTGCACTTTCTAACCCCATCTCTTGTTCCTCTAAGTGCGCTTTTGAGCCTTCATTTCAAACATATTTAGAAAGATTAACCATTTCGTGATCTAGTGAATCCATTGTCTCTCATTCCTTTTTTCTTCTGTACAAAACTTACTACCTAAAGTCTCTTACGAGACTTCCTGTCGTAAGTATTGTAAATAAGAGGGCAACTATCATAACTCATTTCTGGGTCATTCTCTAAATTCACCTTTTTTTTCTCTCCAAAATAAAAAAAAATAATAACAAGAAGATTGATATTTTGGCAAAAGCAAGCTAAGAGAATTTCAAATATAGAAAAAAATCAAGCTACAATATTGGATGAAATCGAGAGCATAATTGTACCCTATTATATCCAAAACTGAAGACTATGCAAATTCAAGATCAAGTTACATGATTATTGAACAAATATGCATAAAAATTAAGCCTAATTCTATAATTAGATTTTAATAGACCACTTTGATTTAATCATGAGCCAAATTAAAGTTTAATTATGTTTAAGAATTAATTTGGGTCCAATTGAATGATTTAATTAGGCGTAAGGACTTAATTATACTCTAAATGAGTCAAATTAATTTTATTAAGTGATTAATTGGTGAAAAATTAAGTTTGGGAGCCCAATTTGGGCTTAATTTGAGAAAATTAAAATTTCTATGAAACCAAATTTAATTTTTACCAAGTTAATTTATTCAAATCAAGGGTATAATCACAAGAAAATCAAAGTTTTGGGGTCAATTAAGGGTTAAATTTAAGAAATTTGCAGTCAAGGACAATTTTGCAAGACCTATGGGGACTCAATTGATTGCAATCAAGGGTGAAATTGAAGAAAATTGAAAGTTTAATGGTTAATTGAGAGTCAAATTGCATAAATTCAAGAATTAGGACCAAAATAAAAAGGGTGTTGAAATCTAGGGCTGACATTGAAGTTCAACAGGGGTAAAATTGCATAAAATTAGAAGTTTAAGGTTAATTAGGGGCTTAATTGAAAAAATTAAAAGATGGAGGACCAAATTGAACTTTGGCCAAATTCCTAAATTAAAACCCTAAATCCCTAAAATGAAGTTGTTTTGAACAATAAAAAAAGGACCAGACGATGCGCTGTCTGATGATTGTTCATCTTCTTCATTTCGTCAGAAAAAGCTGCTCGAGTGGCCTCCTTCATAAGATATTTAATGCCTCATCTCTCCACCAATTTTGACAAAACTTGCACACAAACGGTGACGATACATTTGATTACACATTAGTGTAGTCCTTTCTGGCTGATTGACGCCATAGCTATTGTAGCACCGCCTTAAAGTGGCCAACCTAACCAACCCTTCTGCAGCAACTTTGACAATTCATGATGACCACTTTGAGCCAACGGTTGGGATCCTTTGGGGTGGATTTCATGGAAAAATTTAACACCATTAAAGCAAAAAGCCCCTTTTCCACCCTCTATAAATACGAGTGGATTTCATGGCCTGATGAGGAAGAAAATTGGGAGAAAAAATAGAAAAAAAAAACAGCCTTTCCCCCATGTTTTTTTTGCCATTATCGTTTCCCCCCTTCTCTCCCTATCATGTTCCCAAACGCCACCACCTCAGCATCGCTGTGACCAGGTGCAGTTAACTTCCTTCACTAACCCATCCTTTCACCTGCGACAAAGGCAATTGTTGTGAACTTCTTCCCTTTTGCCACAAGTTTTCACCCAAAAGCCAACGCCAGCACTAGTCGCCGGTGTCTCCACCCACAGCTCCACCACCAATCAACAACAAGACCAGCCGACCATAGGTTTAAGCATACCCTTTTATAAAAAAAACAAAAATGCATCTTTCTCATGTTTTGAAATGAAAAAAATAGATATCATAACTAATTTATGATTATCCATTAGGATTTGACCAAAATATCAAAAACCCTCCACCAATCATTTTGCTCATTTTATATTGGGGTTTAGATGTAGATTTTAATATTTGAGGGTGTAAAACTGTAGTAGAGTATACCTTAAAGTATTAAAGATACAAAAAAAAAAAAAATGCAATGCTATAATTTGGACTTTAGAATGACTAGGATTTCACTCAATAAGGTAGAGATTCTCTCACGAAAAGAGATCTGTCTTGAATCTTTGATGAGACCAATGAATAGAAACTTGACATATAAAAACAATCAAACAATAATGCAGCTTACCTTAGATAGGGTGTACTGGGGGTGATGCATCTTTCCCCCGCACAATCAGTCCCTTACTCAGACTCTCACAGACCATATGTTTTCTAGTAACCATAATACAAGGTGGCGACTCCTGAATCTTATAATCATAATATATCTGGAGTTATAGACCTCCGATTCAAGCAAGATTAGTCTCGTTAGAAAGCTAAGACATAAGGCTACAAGTTATTTGAAGAAGGAGAACCCAGTTCTGCCTCTAAGACAGTCAAAATCGCTAATCAACAAACATTTAGATTGTTATTGTCTCGTTTTTGAACTAATACTGTCTGACATTTCCTTGAATTTTTAACCATATCTGGAGTTATAGATCTCCGATTCAAGTGAGATTAGTCTCGTTGGAAAGCTAAGACATGAGGCTACAAGTTCTCTGAAGAAAGGAGAACCCAATTCTTCCTCTAAGATAGTCAAAATTGCTCATCAACAAACATTTGGACTGTTACTGTCCAATTGTTATTGTCTCGTTTTTTGAACTGTTACTATCTGACCTCTCCTCAGATTTTTAACCATATCTGGAGTTATAGAACTTCTATTCAAACGAGATTAGTCTCGTTGGAAAGTTAAGACATGAGGCTACAAGTTCTCTGAATAAAGGAGAACCCAGTTCTGCCTCTAATATAGTCAAAATCGCTCATCAACAAACATTTTCTAGGTAAAATATCATGGTTTCACATCCCCAATCACATACCGCACATGAATTAACTTAATTTTAACAACAAATACTTTTCCCCCAATTCAAGTCTAAGAACCCTAATCTATATCTCACATCAAGGCATCAATTCATTATCGAATTTGAAATGATTTATAAGATTATGTTTAAAACATCTTACCCGGTACGAATTAAGGTTTTGATCTTCAATCCAGTTGAAGATTTTCAACTCCCTCCTTTCTTATCTAATGACAGCCAGCCCTCCATCTTCTCTTCTTGTTCAATTTTCTTGTTAATCCCTTGCCCACAAGTGTTTATTCCATCTATAAACCCTTAATCTTGGATAGGTTCTTGAAATTTTAGTGTTTCTCTATTGATTTTGCAAGAATGGATACAAAAACTCCCTCTTTTCTTTCCTTACGATTGTTGCAGATTTTTGGTGAGAATAAGAGTATTTATGCTCTATAATTTTTCTTATTTGCATTTATGCCCCCACATCTTTTTTTCTTCTTAGAATTAAGTTATACCTCTTTTAATTTCTTATAATTTCACCCCACAACTTTTAGTTTATTTTATTTTCATTAATTTAATCCAACCCTCAACATTTTCGGGTTGATTGATAATGTCTCGAAACATTTCGTCCAGAAACTTATATTCAAAAATTTTTGAATTCCTGTTTTTTATTTAACTATATGTATTAATTTCTTCACTTTTATTTCTCTTGTAGTTAGTTTGCAATCTAAGCAACCTTTAGTTTTCCCCGGGGTTTACATTCTCCCCTTCTAATAGAAATTTCATCCTTGAAATTTAAGTTATGTACCTATGTCGAAGAATAAATGCATGAATTTTTGCTTCATCTCGGATTCTCTTTCCCATGTTTCTTTTTCTATTCGGGAGTTTCTCCACAATACTCTCACCAGGGAAACTCTCTTATTCCTTAACACCCTTACATCTCAATCCAAGATCTTGACAGGCTTAGCTTCCATGGTTAGATCCCCTTTAATCTTCATAGGATCGTATGGCAATACCCGTAAGGGGCCTATCTTGGCCTTTTGCAGCAACGACACATGGAACACATTGTGAATCTTATCTAAATATGCAGGCATCTCTAAACGATAGGCAATTGGTCTGATTCTTTCCTTAATCTCGAAAGGGCCAATATATCTCGGAGCTAATTTCCCTTTTACTCCAAATCGAATGATGCTTTTCCAAGGCGCTATCTTCAAAAATACCTTATCCCTCACTTGGAATTCTAAAGTTCTTTGGTTATCTACATAACTTTTTTTTTTATCTATCCTGGGCTTCCTTCATCCTCTTGTTGATCACCCTCACCTTGTTAGTTGTCAGTTGCACCATTTCAGGTCCCAAAAGCTTCCATTTTTTTTCCCTACTTCCTCCCAACAAATTAGGGTATAACATTTCCTCCCATACAATGCTTCATATGGAGCCATACCAATAGTAACTTGATGGCTATTATAAGTAAACTCCACGAATGACAGGAGATCTTCCTAGTTCCCTCCGAACTCCAGCACACAGGACCCCAGGAGATCCTCAAGAGTTTGAATGGTCCTTCCAGATTGACCATCCGTCTGAGGATGAAATGTTGTGCTTAGATTCAATCTTGTCCTCAATGCTCGTTGTAAGCTAGGCCATAATCTCGACATTGTGAACCTTGGATCCCGATTCGATATAATCAACTCTGGCACTCCATAAAGTCTGATTACTTCATTTACATATAATTTTGCTAGCTTATCCACCGAATCAGTCATTTTCATAGGCAAAAACAAAACGTAGGAGCAGAAGTGAGTCTCTCCTTCAATTCTCGAAAGTTCGCTTCACAACCTTTCGACCAAATAAACATGACTTCCTTGTGGGTTAGCTTAGTCAAAGGTTATGCTATGGTGGAGAACCCCTCAATAAACCTCCTATAATACCCAATACGACCCTAGAAATTATCTATTCGTGGGAATGGGTACTTGTTCTTCACCGCACTTTATTCAATTGACAATAATCAATGCATAAACGAAGTGTGTTATCCTTCTTTCCTTTTTTTTTGTTTCTTTCAGCCAAAGCCCAGCAACCTCAACATCTTCTTCACCACAGTAAGTCATACAACCCATCCCTCTCATACACCTCACCCACTACACTATGGTGACTACTCCCCGTAATCTAAGAGCTGTACTAGAGGCTCTTGCTTCCATTCCTATGCTACAACTCTCACTATATGATCCATAGAAGTGGAATCAAAAAATGGGTTTGACTCGACTACTAGTGCCACTGATAAGGGTATATTATCTCCCCCCATATGTCTGATACACCGGGCATTATTACCCTAACTTGATGGGAAACGAATCACCTTGACGTCTCACTGTCTCACCCCTTGCAGAGTATATTGATGTTGTATGTACATGGGAGGAAGTGTCTATCAAGGGATCCCAATCTGGATCACTTTCATAATGAAAACTCTGATCACTTCCCCGGATTGGGAATGGATCAGTCCTGGCTCCTTGCCTTGTTCTCACCATTCTGAACCACATGTCATAACCTTATACTTATTCCTATCCTCGGAATATCAACCTGGGCTCTGATACCAAAATGTAACATCTCCATATCCGAGATAAAGCAACGATCTCATGTTAACTGATAAATAGAGTGATTAGTTATATATATATATATATATATATATATATATATATATATTCATGGTGTTTGTATTAAAGTGTATCGGAATTTTGACGGAGTCTCTCCTATACCGGGAGGTCCTAAGTTATCGACATACGACTTGTTTATACTTCTAATATACCACATCTCCTAACTCAATTCAACCCAATCATCCTGGGTCTCAATCCCACAAACATCATCATTTATATCAACCACAATGTTTATGATATACAATGTACAACAATTATGATTATGGATGGATAAAGATATAAACATGCATATATGGAACATGGTTATACAAACTACAGAATTAAATTCATCTATTCAATTTTAAACATCAATTATACAAATTGGGTTATATAAAAGTTGTAATATTACCAAATACAAGGGTATACTCCTTAGAATCTAAATTACAAAAAGTGAACCCAAGCTAGAATCTACTCCTATCGTGCATGCGATGGCCTTGAAAACAAAATACATATTATTGAAATATGAATATCACAATAATATAACAATACAAATATCCTGCAATTTAAAAAGGCAAACATGCATTCATATTTTATTCATTTCTCCCTTTTGGTTTTCATTGGAAACTCTTTCTCCTTCAACTACTAAAAGCCTTTTCCTCTTCCATTATCAACCTCCATTTAAAATCTCATACGATCACCATGATTATTTTCGCTTAACACATTACCGATACCAATTTCACTATTATCATCATCACCCGTAGGAGTCGATAATCATAATTCTTGTAAAACTTTGAGCGTTATCCAACAGTCAGATTAAAAGTTATGATGCTTTTAAGTTGTTATTCCGGTGTGGGGCAACCACACATCAACTTCATCAAGTAGCGATTGCATAGCTACTCGACCGAAGTCGCCCTCCAGAAACTTTTGTAAACATTTGAGAACGATTCAACGGTCGAATCAAAAGTTATGACCCTTTTGAGCCGTTATTCAGGTCTGGCGCGACGAGACCTCCGCTTCAATGAATAGGGATTTTATAGGTACTACAAGCAAACCAGCCTCCTGAAACTCTTGTAAGGGTCGCACCCGACATCGCGGCGGCCCACAAAATAATCCTCTAGAATTATGGAAGAAAATAATAGATTTCTGGCATCTTGTTCTTTTAGAGAGAGAAAAAAAACAATCTTGTTTGGGGAGTCGCCACCTAGTATTATGGTCACTAGGAACCCTAACTGGTCAACAGAGATTCTATGGTTCGGGACTGGTTACGTAAAAGGGAAGATATTATCACCCCTTAAACGTTTTGCCTAAGGCAAACTGCATTGCTGTTTTTTGTCTTAAATTGCTAAATCTTTATTGGTTTACGTTCTGATGATTTATTCACAATATTCCTGACTCTGGCGTCAGTGAATATTCAAGTACGAATAATTCCAACTCTGGCGTTGGTAACTATTGCGTAGCTATAAATTCAGATTAATATTTTTTTGTTCCTGACTCTAACGCTAGCGAATAAACAAACAAGCTAAATTCATTTGATTACACGTCTACATATTTTTTATTTCTTATGTAGTACAATAGAAAAACAAATAAACAAAACAAACAAATTAAATCAGTGTTTTTATTCCTGACTCTGGCGTCAGTGAATAAACCAATAAAAATTTTTATACATGCACATATATTTTTTATTATTTTTTTTTGCTAAATAAAATAAAATATAACGAATTAAAAATAATATAAATTTAAACCAGTACTTTATTCCCGACTCTGGCGTTGGTGAATAAACCAGTAGATTTATATTATTTTTATTCATGCATACACATATTTTTCTATTTTTTTATTTTTTTATTTTTTTATATTTTTTTATGTTTTTGGGGTTGGGCACAGCGTAGCCCTCATGGGCTGGGCTAGACCCAGCCAGCCCAGCCCAGTCACTGGCCCAAACCAGTGACCCAGCTGGGCCACACTAGGCACGGGTGATCTAAATCACACGTGCATGGCCCTGCTATTGAATTAAGCACAGACGACGAAAATGAAATAAGGCAAAGCGGGGAAAACAGAGCAGGAGACTTACCTGGTTCGTTTGCAGGGAATTTGCGCGTGATTGCTGAGGACGACGCTTCTGCCTTTGACTTTCTTCTTACACCTTCTGCTTTTCACGTTGTATTCCTTTCCTACGTCTCTGTTTCTGTTTATTTTTCTTCGTTTCTTTTGCTCTGTTTTCAGAACGAACTTATACTCTCTCTCGGTCAGTTTCGTTTATTGTTGTTTTAGGCTGATATTGGTGAGGGAAAGGCTCACTTCTGGTCTTGGGTTTAACCAGAAAACTTAAGAATCCTTCTGGTTTATTTGTGTCTGTCTTGTTTCGGGTTTTTTTTTCTCTGTCTCTCTCCTCTGTTTTTATCTCACTCTCTCCAACCTCCTCCTCTTCGGTGCTACTCGGTTTATATAGGGCATCGGCGGGTTGATAACGGGCGGTAGGCCAACGGTCGGCCACCATTAAGGCGCCCAACGGACGATGATTTACTGCTGCAACGTTCCTCCCTCCATTACTACAGAAACGGTCACTAACTTAAAGGAGAAGAAGATGAACAATGTCCCTTTCAAAACGACGCCATTTGGAGATAAAAAAAGTGGCCCTTTTACATTTCGACCCCTGCAATTTCAAAAGTCTTGTAATTAAGTCCCTGGTTTAAACTGTAGTTGGCCCCTGCATTTCGGCGCCTTTTACAAGTTAATCCTTGGATTTTAATTTTGTAATTTTGACCCCAAACTTTAATATTTCTTCAATTAAGTCCCTGATTTAATTAAATCAAAGTCTAATTAAGTCTAAAACTTATCAATTCTCCAATTAAGCCCATGATTTGATAAATTAAACTAGTTTCAAGCTCAATTAAGTTTCAAAACTTATCAATTCTCCAATTAAGCCCCTGATTGGATTAATTAAATTAATTCCAAGCTTAATTAAGTGTCAAAACTTATCAATTCTCCAATTAAACCCTTGATTGGATGAATTAAATTAATTTCAAGCTTAATTAAGTCTAAAAACTTATCAATTCTCCAATTAAACCCTTGATTGGATTAATTAAATTAATTCCAAGCTCAATTAAGTCTCAAAACTTATCAATCAATTCTCCAATTAAACCCTTGATTGGATTAATTAAATTAATTCCAAGCTCAATTAAGTCTTAAAACTTATCAATTCTCCAATTAAACCTTTAATTGGATTAATTAATTCCAAACTTAATTAGATTAATTTCAAAGTTTAATTAAACCCCAAAACTTCTAATCATGTTGCCCTTAACCCAAATTTTAATTCATTCTTCATTTATCTCATTTTACTATTATTATTTTTTTTTATCATTATTGTTTTTTTTATCATCATCATCATTTTTTATCCTTTTCAGTAAATAAAATAATAATAATAATAATTAAAATAAAAATGGTCAAAAATTGGGTTATAACAGTAAGAATTTAAGTGCGATCCAATGGTCGGATTAAATGTTATGGCCATTTTAAAATGTTATTCCGGTGTGGGGCAACCAAACATCAACATCACCAAGTAACGATTCCATAGCTACTCTATGGAAAACAGCCTCCGAAAACTCCTGTAAAATGTTGAGCGTGGTCCAATAGTCAGATCAAAAGTTATGACCTTTTGAGCTGTTATTCAAGTCTGGCACGACCAGACCTCCACTTCAATGATTAGCGATTCCATAGGTATTATAGCAAAAAGGCATCTGGAAACTCCTATAAAACTAAGAGCGCGATCCAATGATCGGATCAAAATTTATAACCCTTTTGAGCTGTTATTTAGGTCTGGAGCGACTAGACCTTCGCTTCAACGAATAGGGATTCCATAACCACTACAAGCAAAATGGCCTCCGAAAACTCCTGTAAAACTTTGAGCGCGATCCAACGGTCGGATTAAAAGTTATGACCCTTTTAAATTGTTATTCCGGTGTGGGGCAACCACACATCAACTTCACCAAGTAGCGATTCCATAGCTACTACACAGAAACGGCCTCCAGAAACTCCTGTTAAAGTTTAAGCGCAATCCAACTATCAGGTCAAAAGTTATATCCCTTTTGAGCCATTATTCAAGTTTGGCGCGTTAAGACCTCCTCTTCAACGAGTAGGGATTGCATAAGTACTACAAGGAAAACGGCCTCCGAAAACTCCTGTAAACATTTGAGCGCGATCCAACAGTTGGATTAAAACTTATTGCTATTTTAAGCTGTTATTCCGGTGTGGGGCAACCACATATCAACTTCACCAAGTAGCAATTCCATGCTACTCCACTGAAATGGCCCCAGAAACTCTTGTAAAATTTTAAGTGGGATCCATGGTCGAATAAAAAAGTTATGGCCCTTTTGAGCTGTTATTCAGGTCTAGTACGACTAAACTTCCGCTTCAACGAGTAGGGATTCCATAGGTACTACAAGCAAAACAGCCTCCGGAAACTCTTGTAAAACTTTGAGCGTGATCCAACGATCGGATCAAATGTGATGACCCTTTTGAGCCGTCATTCAGGTTTGGAGTGACCAGACACCCACTTTAACGAGTAACGATTCCATAAGACTTTCTAGGAAATCCTCATCATTTTCAGAAAACATGGCCGAAGAGGATAACCAGTCGCTTTATAATGAAAATAATCGTGTTAGAACACTTAGAGACTACATGAATCCAACAAGAACAAGTGCACGATCATGTATAATTTTTCTTCCTGATGCATCTCATTTTAATTTTAAGCCAGGCATTATTCAACTTTTACCTACTTTTCATGGCTTAGATCTAGAAAATCCATGCTTGCATTTAAGGGAATTTGAAGAAGTTTGTAACACTTATAATGACTTAAATTATAGCATGAACACCATTAGATTAAAAGCTTTTTCCTTTTTCCTTAAAAGATAAAGCTAAAAGATGGCTATAAAATCTTAGGTCAGGATCTATTCGTGTTTGAGATGAAATGCAACAACAATGTTTAAAGAAGTTTTTCCCTTCTCATAGAACAAAATCTTTCAAAAGACAAATCACCATATTCACTCAAAAATCAGGAGAAATATTTTACCAATGTTGGGATAGGTTAACTCCTTTGAGTTGAGATTGTTATTTTTTTTATTAGTGTTCTATTTTAATGCTTTGATTACTAGGGACTAGTAATAAGCTGGTTAGGGGGTGTGATTAGTACTTAAAAATGCATTTGTTTCAAGGTTTTATATCATCATTTTGCACTTGAAGTATCAATAACTCCTTAACTAGAGCATGTTTTATAATAACAATTTTGATAATATAAGATACCTTTAATTTATGGTAAATGTTCATCTTGAATTCAGGTCTATCACATAAATGAAAGGATTGATTGATGAGTTTAAGCACTGAAATTTAAAGGACAAAGAGAGGGTCAAACATAGAAAAGAGATGCTGGTTCAGTCCAAATTGGAACAACATTTGGTTTTTGAATCATAACTGGAGCTGTAGAACTTGGATTTAGGTCTGGTTTATATATATGGAAAGCTAAGACATAGGCCTAAAACTTTTATGAAGAGTCCAAGATTTAAAAGTGCAGTTTTCAAGTTTAAAAGGTAGCAACAACAGAGAAGTCAGAATCTGTCCTGCAGCTTAGACACTGTTCAGTCCATATCTCGAGTTCTAGAAGTTCAAATACACCGATTCTTGTTTTGTTGGAAAGCTGAGAGAATTTCCCAGAACTTTCATGAAGACTATCTGTTCAAATTCTGATGTTAGCAATGATGTTTTGTTCAGACAAGAAAATAAAGAATGTCACCAAGTCAAGATGTGGCCACCCATTCAACAATTAGTCATCAAATCAATGTTTTTGAATTTTGGCCCACAAAAAAAAGGCATTTGCCATGCATTTAGACATCTTGGTTTTCAGATCAAGATTATATTCTTGCTTTATTTCTTTATATTTTTGTAATGCTTAAGTTTTGCTTTCATTAATCTCTTGTTTATGTCTTTCATTTCCTTTACTATACTTATATAATCATGTTCTCCTCTTGTTTATTTATGTTTCTATCTTTCATTATGTTTAGATAAGTGATTAGTACTTAAAAGTGTATTTTTATCAAGGTTTTATAACAACATTTTGCACTTGAAGTGTCAATAACTCCTTAACTAAAGCATGTTTTATAATAACAAGTCTGATACAATAAGATACCTTTAATTTATGGTAAATGTTCATCTTAAATGCAGGTTTATCACATAAATGAAAGGATTGATTGATGAGTTTAAGTACTGAAATTGAAAGGACAAAGAGAGGGCCAAACATAGAAAAGAGATATTGATTCAGTCCAAACTGGAACACTGTTCGGTCGTCGAGTCATATCTGGGAGTGTAGATCTTGGATTTAGATCTGCTTTATATGGATGGAAAGCTAATACATAGGCCTAAAACTTTCATGGGGGTCCAAGATTTAAAAAGGTCATTTTCAAGTCCCAACTGTAGCAACAATGAAGAAGTCAGAATCTGTCCTGCAGCCTAGACACTATTCAGTGTTTAGCCCATATCTTGAGTTCTAGAAGTCCAAATGACCTCAATTGTTTTTGTGGGAAAGCTGAGACAATTTCCTAGAATTTTCATGATTCAAGTCTGTTCGAATTATGACGTTAGCAATGACGTTTTGTTTAGACAAGAAGATAAGGATTGTCACCAAGTCAAGAGTTGGCCACTCACTCAACAATTAGTCATTAAATCAATAGTTCCAAATTTTGACCTATAAAAGGAGGTATTTGCGATGCATTTAAGAGCTTGGTTGTTCAGATCAGGATCTTGCTCTCTCTCTCTCTCTCTCTCTCTCTCTCTCTCTTTATATCTTTGTAATGCTTAAGTTTTGCTTTCATTAATATCATGTTTATGCTTTTCATTTTCTTTCCTTTACTTAATTAACTTATATCTTATTTATGTTCTTATCTTATTTATTTATGTTTCTCTTCTTCATTATGTTTAGCTACGTTTATTATGTCAAAGTGAAAAGGTTACACTAAAGGTGTAAGAATAAGTATAATATAAACTCAATATGGACTTCAATGCTTATATCCTAAACAACTTGCTATTAACATGTCTTATCATTTTTATCTTATTAATTCTTAATACCTTGCTTGTTAAATGGTTAATCTAGATTTGTGTTGTATAACACTTGGTACAACAAATGCTTGACACTTTCATAGCCCAACCGTATAGTATAACCTACACTTGTGCTATGAAAGGAACTTGATTTGTTGTTAACATAAGTTAGCATCATGAATTCCTGATAATATTTAAAAGTTTGGTGTTACTTAAATAAGATAATTAATATGATCATGTTAACAATTTATAATGAGCTATTAATGACAAATCATCCGATTGGAACCTCCTTTATGTGTGGTTTCCAGTTGAGTAATAAAAGGAGTTTATACTATACTTGTTTGAAATACCATTAGTGGATCCTCTAACCTTGACATTTTTTTTTATCAGTGTTTAATCCTCACATTAATCTTACATCTCAAAGTCCTCTTTAACTTCTTGTTGTTGTTGTTGTTTATAATTGATATAGTTAACCTCCCTGTGGTTCGACCCCGGTCTTGTCGGGTTATTTATTACTTCGACACTCCTACACTTGGGAGAAGACATCAATCTTTTGGTCGTGTCAAGTTTTTGGTGTCATTGCCGGGGAGGTAAATTCTTATATAAATTATAATATTTATTTTATTTTCTCTTTTCACTTTTCGTGTATCTAACTTTGTTTCTTTTGTTTTGTTTCCTTTTCTTTTGCTTTCTTCTTCCTTTTATTCTCTTCCTACACGTGTATGAGAGTTTGGTCACGTACATTAAGTGGTATACTTTGTAGGGTATCCTCATCATTTTCAGAAAATATGGTCGAAGAAGATAACCAGTCACTTCATAATGAGAATAACCTTGTTAGAACACTTAGAGACCACATGAATCCCACAAGAACAAGTGCACCCTCATGCATGGTTTTTTCTCCTGATGCATCTCATTTTAATTTTAATTTTAGCACCTATTTCAGACAAATTCTTTTAAAAAAAAAAATCACCACTTTCACTTAAAAACCAGGTGAAACATTTTACCAATGTTGGGATAGGTATCGAGACTTGTTTAATACTTGCCCTCATCGTGGTTTTGAAACATGGAAATTAGTTTCACAATTTTATGAAGGGTTAACACCTAAAGATAAACAAATAATGGAATTGATGTGCAATAGAACTTTTGAAAATAAAGACCCTGATAAAGCAATGGAGTACCTAGATTTGCTAGCTGAAAAGGCTCAAAATTAGGACACTACGGGTACTTATGAGGCACCAGGTAAAACTCAACCTCATACATCTAGTGGAGGTATGTACAATCTTAGGAAAGATCATGACCTCCAAGCCAAATTTGAATCTTTAGCTAGAAAAGTCGAGGCATTTGAATGTAAAAAGAGTGGTCAATTAAAATCTGTTCAAGACATTATGTGTCAAATCTGTGAAACAAATAAACATGCAACCAATGACTGTCCAACTTTGCCTTCTTTCAAGGAATGCCTCTATGAACAAGCCCATGCTTTAAACAGTTTTTAAAGGCCCAATCATAACCCATACTCGCAAACATACAACCCTGGTTGGAGAAATCACCTAAATTTCAGTTGGAAGAGTGGTAACAATAATGCACAAACTTCACAACCACCGTTTCAGGCACACCACACTTTTTAAAATTCTTATAGATATGCACATCCTTATGCTCCACCTCTTAGAAGAAATCTTGAGGAAACATTGCATGCATTCATTGAAAAGCAGGAGACAATCAATACTCAAAATGCTCAAACCATGGCAGATCTTAAAGATACTCTTGCAAAGTTCACATCTGCTCTTAGTTTTCGAGAGAAAGGTAAGTTTCCATCTCAACCACAGCAAAATCCCAGGGGGCAATATAATGCAAATGCAAGTAGTTCTGGAAGCCAACATATGGATCACGTCAAAGCAGTTACTACTCTTCGTAGTGGTAAGGTTATTGAAAAACCCACTCTTGAACCTTGTGAGAAAGATAATGAGTTAATCTTTGAGGGTAAAGAAGGGGTTGAATCTGAACATTGCAAAGAAAAGACTGATTTCTCACCTGTACTTCCATTTCCTCATGCCATGACCAAACAAAGGAAAGTCAATCACAACTCTGAAATCTTTGAAACTTTCAAATAGGTAAGGATCAATATACCTTTATTGGATGCTATTGAACAGGTACCTTCCTATGCTAAATTTTTGAAAGATCTGTGCACTGTGAAGAGAAAACTAAATGTGAAAAAGAAAGCATTTTTAGCCGAACAAGTACATGTTATTCTTCAGAACAATAATGCTTTGAAATATAAAGACCCTAGTTGTCCTACAATTTCTTGCTTTATTGGAGAACATAAAATTGAAAGAGCTTTACTTGATCTTGAAGCTAGTGTGAATTTACTTATTCGGTTTTTCAAAGTCTCAATCTAGGTGAGTTAAAACCAACTTCTGTAACTCTTTTACTTGCTGATAGATCTGTAAAAGTGCCTAGAGGAATAATTGAGGATGTGTTAGTACAAGTTGATAAATTCATATACCCTGTAGATTTTATTGTCTTGGATACATAACCTATTGAAACATGTAATTCAATTCCTGTCATTTTAGGACGTCCATTTCTTGCAACTTCTAATGCATTGATTAATTGTAGGAATGGACTGATGAAGCTATCATTTGAAAACATGACATTGGAGATGAATATTTTCAACATTTGCAAGCAACCTGGAGATAATAACGATTTACAGGAAGTGAACTTTATTGAAAAATTAGTTCATGTTCAATTTCAAACCACTTCCAGTGAAATTGAGATTAATGAATCTGACGATTTGCAAATGGTCTATTTTCAGGAAGAATCAAAGGCATGTAATTGGAGACCACAAATTGAAGAATTGCCACCACAATCAATTGATTCCATACCTTCAAGTGTTCAACCACCAAAACATGATTTGAAGCCGTTACCATTCAATCTCAAATACTTATTTTTGGGAGAAAATGAAACTTTTCTGGTAATAATCTCTTCAAAACTTAATGCACATCAAGAAGGTAAGTTATTACAAACTCTGAAAATGCATAAAAATGCATTAGGATGGACCATAGCCAACATAAAAGGAATTAGTCTTTTGATTTGCACACACAGAATTTATTTGGAGGAAGATGCTAAACCCTCTAGAGAAATGCAATGAAGGCTTAATCCTAATATGAAAGAAGTAGTGAAAAATAAAGTCATTAAACTTCTAGATAATAGAATCATTTATCCTATTTCTGACAGCAAATGGGTAAGTCTTACCCAAGTTGTACCCAAGAAGTCTAGAGTCACTATGATAACAAATGAGAAAAATGAGTTAATTCCAACTAGGACTATTACTAGTTGGTGCATATGCATTGACTATAGGAAACTTAATTCAATGACTATAAAAGATCATTTCCCTTTACCTTTCATGGATCAAATCTTAGAAAGAGTTGCAGGTCATGAATTTTATTGTTTCCTAGATGGCTATTCAGGTTACAACCAAATTGAAATTGCATTGGAAGATCAAGAGAAGACTACTTTCACATGTCCATTTGGTACTTTTGCATATCAAAGAATGCCTTTTGGATTATGTAATGCACCAGCCACATTTCAAAGATGCATGCTTAGCATATTCAGTGTTATGGTTGAACGTTTTCTTGAGATTTTATGGATAATTTTTCTGTTTTTGGTGATTCATTTGATGATTATTTAACTAACTTGGAAAAGGTTTTGAACAGGTGTGAAGAGAAGAATCTTGTACTGAATTGGGAAAAATGTCATTTTATGGTAACAAACGGCATTGTACTTGGTCACATTGTTTCATCAAAAGGAATTGAGGTTGACAAATCTAAAATTGAGTTAATTGCTAACTTGCCAACACCAAAATCTATTAAAGATGTTAGATTATTCTTAGGACATGCTGTTTTTTACAAAAGGTTCATCAAAGATTTCAGTGTAATATCTAAACCATTATGTAACCTTATAACAAAGGAAAATGTTTTTGAATGGACTGAACAATGTGAAAAAGCCTTTGTTAAACTTAAAAGCTTGCTTACTTCTGCTTCTATCATTTAACCTCCTGATTGGTCATTACCTTTTGAAATAATGTATAACGCTAGTAATTATGTCATGGGTGCTATCTTGGGACAAAGAAAAGATAAGAAACCTTATGTAATTTACTATGCAAGTAAAACTTTAAATAATGCTCAAATGAATTACACCACCATTGAAAAAGAATTACTTGCAGTAGTATTTGCATGTGAAAAATTCAGATCTTATCTTGTTAGCTCACCTGTTGTTGTTTTTAGTGATCATGCAACATTGAAATATCTTCTTTCTAAGAAAGATTCTAAAGCTAGAATGGTGCGGTGGATTTTGTTACTTCAAGAATTGGATATCACAATCAAAGACAAGAAAGGCACCAAAAATATTGTCACAGATCATTTGACAAGATTGACAACAGATTCAAGATCTGACATCACACCAATCGATGACTACTTTCCTGATGAATCTTTATTTTTTGTCTCTACAATGCCTTGGTTTGCTAATATTGTTAATTTTCTTATTTCAGGACAATTTCCAGCTCATTGGAGTACCCAAGACAGAAGAAAGTTCTTGAACGAAGTGAAGAACTTTTCTTGGGATGACCCTTATTTATTCAAATATTGTCCTGATCAAATATTTCAAAGATGCATTCCTGATAATGAGGTAAGTAGTGTCATTAAATTTTGTCATTCTGAGGCATGTGGGGGTCATTTCTCATCAAGAAAGACAACTGCAAAAATCTTACAAAATGGATTTTACTGGCCCACCATGTTCAAGGACTCACATGCATTCTACAAGACTTGTGAAAATTGTCAAAAGTTGGGATCTATTTCAAAACGTCACATGATGGCTTTAAATCCTATTCTTGTCATTGAAATCTTTGACTGTTGGGGTATAGATTTCATGGGTCCAATTCCTCCATCATTTGGTTTCTTGTACATGTTAGTCGCAGTAGATTATGTTTCAAAATAGATAGAGGCAATTTCAAGTCGAAACAATGACCACAAAATAGTGATAAAGTTTTTAAAAGAAAATATTTTGAGTTGATTTGGAATCCTTCGAGCCATGATAAGTGATGGTGGAACACATTTCTACAACAAGCCATTTGAGTCTTTAATTAAGAAATATGGAATCACACACAAAGTTGCCACCCTTTATCACCCTCAGACAAGTTGACAAGTAGAACTTGCTAATAGGGAGATCAAACAGATCTTAGAGAAAACAGTGAACCTTAATCGGAAAGACTGGTCTTTAAGACTTAATGATGCACTTTGGGCTTATCGAAGTGCTTATAAAACATCATTAGATATGTCACCTTATAGACTAGTCTATGGAAAACCTTGTCACATGCCTGTAGAACTTGAACATAAACCTTATCGGGCTATTAAAACTTTCAATTCAAATCTTGATGATGCTAGTCAGTTGCGAAAATTACAAATAAATAAGCTTGAGGAAATAAGAAATGATGCATATGAAAATTCAAGAATTCATAAAGCAAGAATCAAAGAGTTTCATGACAAGAAAATACTGAAAAAAGTATTCAATGTTGGCCAAAAAGTCTTACTTTATAATTCTCGACTCCATTTATTTTCTGGAAAACTAAGATCAAGATGGAGCGGTCCTTTTATTGTGAAACATGTGTATCCATATGGAGCCTGTGATATCGAGAGTCCAAAGAATGACAATGTTTTCAAGGTAAATGGACATCGTTTAAAAGTTTACTTTTACAATTTTTCAGTTGAAAATGACTCTATTGAATTGAGTGATCCTATATATAAAGATTGATTCTTTTTCTCACATTGTTTTGTGTTTTGTTTTGGTGTGAATTTTGTTTTTCTAGTCTCTCTCACCCCGGTCAAATGACGGATAACGGTACTCCGTGACTTAAGTCGGTTCTTTCAGTTTCCCATAATAACTGATATATATATATATATATATATATATATATATATATATATATATTTGTGCAATTCTGTGCTCTTTCTCCCTTCTTTGAATCTCTTCTCCAATTCTCATTTGAAAATGGACACCACTCTTGAAAAATTGAAAAAGTATTTTCCCACTTTGCCTCCAAATGCGATTGCAAAAATTTACCGTGCTAGGTGTGCAAGATTGAGGTTGTTAATGAATCATGGAATTCTTGAAGATATTCGCTGGTTAATTGAAGCAAAGGTCTGATTATCAGGTGAGCCCTCTAATTCTTTCATTTCGTACATGCCTGGGACAGGTAAAAGCACTTTTGCAAAGAAACGTCATGCAAAACGGCTGAAAGTCTATCACAGATGTGCCAGATGGACTTGTAATGCAACATGTCGTTCTTTAGGAATGGTATTTGTAAACCATAAAGATAAAATACAATTCAATAAGGTGAGCCACAATCACAACTACCTGTACATACACATGCTTTTTCAAAATAAATAAATAGATAGAGAGAGAGAGAGAGATTTCAGATAGCCTACATATAGGTGGTATGATTGCATTTTCAATTTCTCATCTATAAAATCTTCTCTTCCTTCCCTTCATTTCTACTCAACCCATACATTCAACAAAAATAGAAGTGTGTGGAGATGGCAGGTTCCTCAAGTCATCACATAAGAAATATTTGTGTTTTCGGTGGATCCAATCTTGGGAAAGAAAAAGAGTTTTTAGAATCAGCAAATCATCTTGGTTAGGTACTAGCTGAGAAAAAGATTCATTTAGTGTATGGAGGAGGCAGCCTTAAGTTAATGGGGGGTGTCAAGTAGTGATTCCATAGGTACTTCACCGAAAACGGCCTTCAGAAACTCTTGTAAGAATTTGATCGCGATCAAACGGTCGGATTAAAAATTATGGTCCTTTGAGGTTTTTTTCCAATTTTGCGTGACCACCCCTCATCTTCACCAAGTAGCGATTCCATAGGTACTCCATGGAAAACAGCCTCCGAAAACTCTTGTTAAAATTTGAGCGCGATCAAACGGTTGGATAAAAAGTTATGACCCTTTTGACCTGTTGTTCCGGTCTTGCACGACCACCCTTCATTTTCACCAAATAGCGATTCCATAGGCACTCCATGGAAAACAACCTCCAGAAAATCTTGTGAAAATTTGAGCGCGATCCAGCGGTGGGTTCAAAAGTTATGGCCCTTTTAAGCTGTTCTTTCAGTATTGCGTGATGACCCCTCTTCTTCTCCAAGTAGCGATTTAATAGGTACTCCAATGAAAACGCCCTTCGAAAACTCTTACAAAAATTTGAGCCTGATCAAACGGTGGGATCAAAAGTTATGGCCCTTTTGACCTATTGTTCCGGTGTTACGCGACCACTCTTCATCTTCACCAAGTAGCAATTCCATAGGCACTCCATGGAAAACAGCCTCCGGAAACTCTTGTGAAAATTTGAGCGCAATCCAGCGGTGAGATTAAAAGTTATGGCCCTTTTGAGCTGTTCTTTTGGTATTGCGTGACAACCCCTCTTCTTCTCCAAGTAGCAATTCAATAGGGACTCCAATGAAAACAGCATCCAGAAACTCTTACAAAAATTTGAGCGTGATCAAACGATCAGATCAAAAGTTATGGCCCTTTTAAGCTGTTATTCAGATTAGGCACAACAAGACTTCCCCTTCAACGAGTAAGTATTCTATAGGTTCTCCAAGGAAAACGGCATCCAGAAGCTCTTAAAAAAATTTGAGCGCCATCAAACGGTCGGATAAAAAGTTATGGACCTTTTGAACTTTTTTTCCGGTCTTGCTCGAACACCCCTCATTTTCACCAGGTAGCGATTCCATTGGTACTCCATGGAAACGACCTCCCGAAACTCTTATATATATTTGAGTGTGATCTAATGGTCATATCAAAACTTATGGCCATTTTGAGCTGTTCTTCCAGTGTTGCGCGACCATCCCTCATCTTCACCAAGTAGCGATTCCATAGGTACTTCACCGAAAACAGCCTCCAGAAACTCTTGTAAGAATTTGAGCACGATCAAACGGTCGGATCAAAAGTTATTGCCCTTTTGAGCTTTTTTTTTCGGTCTGGTGTGACCACCACTCATCTTCACCAAATAGCGATTCCATAGGTACTTCATGGAAAACAGCCTTCGAAAACACTTGTTAAAATTTGAGGGCGATCAAACGGCCGGATAAAAAGTCATGGCCCTTTTGAGCTGTTGTTCTGGTCTTGTGTAACCACCTCTCATCTTCATCAAGTAGTGATTCCAAAGGTACTCCATGGAAAACGGTCTCCCTAAACTCTTGTAAACATTTGAGCAGGATCAAACGGTTGGTTCAAAAGTTCTGACCCTTTTAAGCTATTTTTCTGGTATTGCGCAACAATCCCTCATCTTTACCAAGTAGTGATTCCATAGGTACTCCAAGGAAAATGGCCTTCGAAAACTCCTGTAAAAATTTGAGGACGATCCAGTGGTCGGATCAAAAGTTATGGCCCTTTTGAGATGTTCTTCCGGTTTTGATCGATGACTATTCATCTTCTCCAAGTAGTAATTCCATAGGTACTCCACAGAAAAGGCCTCTGGAAACTCTTATAAAAATTTGAGCGCGATCAAACGGTTGGAAAAAAAGTTAAGGCTTATTTGAATTGTTGTTGCTGTGTTTCACGGCCACCTCTCATCTTCACCAGGTAGCTATTCCATAGGTACTCCACGAAAAACGGCCTCCATGAACTCTTGTAAAAATTTGAGCGCGGTCAAACAGTCGGATCAAAAGTTACAGCCCTTTTGAGCTGTTATTTAGGTGAGGCACGACAAGACTTCCCCTTCAACGAGTAAGTATTCCATAAGTTCTCCAAGGAAAACGACCTTCGACAACACTTAAAAAAATTTGAGCGCAATCAAAGGGTCGGATGAAAAGTTATGGCGCTTTTGAGCTGTTGTTTTGGTCTTGCATGACAACCTCTCATTTTCACCAAATAGCGTTTCTATAGGCATTCTATGGAAAATGACTTCCGAAAAGTCCTGTAAAAATTTAAGCTCAATACATAGGTCAGATCAAAAGTTATGGCCTTTATAAGCTTTTTTTCTAGTCTTGCGCGACCACCCCTCATCTTCACCAAGTAGCAATTCCATAGGTACTCCATGGAAAACGACCTCCAAAAACTCTTGTTAAAATTTAAGCGTGATCAAACGGTCGGATCAAAAGTTATGGCCCTTTAGAGATGTTGTTCCCGTCTTGCGCGACCACCCCTCATCTTCACCATGTAGCGATTCAATAGGTACGCCATGGAAAACGGCCTCCAGAAACTCTTGTAAACATTTGAGCGCGATCAAACGGTCAAATCAAAAGTTATGCCCATTTTGAGCTGTTGTTCTGGTCTTATGCAACTACTCTCATCTTCACCAAGTAGCGATTCCATAGGTATTCCATGGAAAACGACATCCGGAAACTATTGTAAAAATTTGAGCGCGATCAAACGGTCGCATAAAAAGTTATGGCCCTTTTGAGTTATTGTTCCGCTCTTGCACCACTGCCTGTAATCTTCACCAAGTAGCGATTCCATAGGTACTTTATGGAAACGGCCACAATAAACTCTTGTAAAAATTTGAGCATGATAAAATAGTTGGATCAAAAGTTATGGCTCTTTTCAGTTGTTATTCAGGTGAGGCATGACAAGACTTCCCCTTCAACGAGTAAATCTTCCATAGGTTCTACAAGGAAAACTACCTCCGAGAACACTTATATAAATTTGAGCGCGATCAGAGGGTCGGATAAAAAGTTAAGGCCCTTTTGAATTGTTGTTCCGGTTTTGCACGACCACCCCTCATCTTCACTAAGTAGCGATTCCATAGGTACTCCACGAAAAACAACCTCCAAAAACTCTTGTAAAAATATGAGCGCGATCCAGCGGTCGGATCAAAAGTTGTGACCCTTTTGTGGTGTTGTTCCGGTCTTCCGCAACCACCCTACCAAGTAGCGATTCCATAGGAACTCCATGGAAAATGGCCTCCAGAAACTCTTGTAAGACTATGAGCGCAATCAAATGGTCGGATCAAAAGTTATAGCCCTTTTGACCTGTTGTTCTGGTCTTTCTCGATCACCTCTTATCTTCACCATGTAGTGACTCCATAGGTACTCCACCAAAAACAGACTCCAGAAACTCTTGTAAAAATTTGAGCGTGATCAAACGGTCGCATAAATAGTTATGGCCTTTTTGAGCTGTTGTTGTGGTATTGCATGACCACCCCTCATCTTCATCAAGTAGCGATACCATAAGTACTCCACGACAAACGACCTTTAGAAACTCTAGTAAAAATATGAGCGTGGTCAAATGGTCGGATCAAAAGTTATGGCCATTTTGAGTTGTTGTTCCAGTCATGCTTGACCACCTCTCATCTTCACCAAGTAGCGATTCCATAGGTACTCCACGAAAAACTGCCTCCAAAAACTCTTGTAAAAATTTGAGCGTGATCCAGCGGTCGGATCAAAAGGTATGGCCTTTCTGAGATGTTGTTCCTGTGTTGCGCGACCACCCCTCATCTTCACCAAGTAGCGATTCAATAGGTACTCCACAGAAAACAGCCTTCGAAAAGTGTTGTAAGAATTTGAGCGTGATCAAACGGTTGGATCAAAAGTTATGGCCCTTTTGAGCTTTTTTTCCGATCTTGAACGACCACCCCTCATCTTCACCAAGTAACGATTCCATAGGTATTCCACTTAAAACGGCCTCTAAAAACTTTAGAAAAAATATAAGCGCGATCAAACGGTCGGAACAAAAGTTATGGCCTTTTTGTGGTGTTGTTCCGGTCTTGCACTACCACCCCTCATCTTCACCAAGTAACGATTCCATAGGTATTCCACTTAAAATGGCCTCTAAAAACTGTAGAAAAAATATAAGCGCGATCAAACGGTCGGAACAAAAGTTATGGCCTTTTTGTGGTGTTGTTCCGGTCTTGCACTACCACCCCTCATCTTCACCACGTAGTGATTCCGTAGGTACTCCACAAAAAACAATAACAAAAACTCTTGTAAACATTTGAGCGTGTTCAAACGGTCAAATAAAAAGTTATGGCCCTTTTGAGCTGTTGTTCTGGTATTGCATGACCACCCCTTATCTTCATCAAGTAGCGATTCCATAAGTACTCCATGAAAAACAGCTTCTAGAAACTCTAGTAAAAATATGAGCACGATCAGGCCTCTGGAAACTGTTATAAAAATTTGAGCGCGATCAAACGGTCTGATCAAAAGTTATGGCCCTTTTGAGCTTTTTTTCTTATCTTGCACGACCACCCCTCATCTTCACTAAGTACCGATTCCAAAGGTACTTCACTAAAAACAGCCTCTAGAAACTCTAGTAAAAGATGACGCGATAAAATGGTCAGGTCAAAAGTTATGGCTATTTTGAGTTGTTGTTCTAGTATTGCGCGACCACCACTCATCTTCACTAAGTAGTGATTCCATAGGTACTCCACGATAAACAGCCTTCGAAAACTCTTGCAAAACTTTAAGCGCGATCCAACGATCGAATCAAAAGTTATGGCCCTTTTGAGTTGTTCTTCCAGTCTTACGCCACCACACTTGTAATCGTTTGAGAACGATCCAATGGTCGGATCAAAAGTTATGGCCTTTTTGAGCTGTTATTTAGGTCTGGCGCATCTACACCTTAACTTCATCGAGTAACGATTCCATAGGTACTGTAGGAAAAACGGCTTCTAGAAACTCCTGTAGAAATTTGAGAATGATCCAATGGTCGGATCAAAAGTTATGGACCTTTTGAGCCATTATTCTCGACTGGCGGGACCAGACCCTCTCTTTAACAAGGAGGGATTCCTTAGATCCACCAAGCAAAACTAACTCTAAAAACACCTGTAAACATTTAAGCGAGATCTAATGGTTGGATCAAATGTTATGACCATTTTGAGCCGTTTTTTAGGTCTCACGCGACTAGACCTCTGCTTCAAAGAGTAGCCATTAAATAGGTACTACAAGGAAAACAACCTCTAAAAACTACTATATAAATTTTAGCACGATTCAATAGTCGGATCAAAAGTTATGGCCCGTTTCAGTCGTTTTTGAGGTCTGACGCGTCCACACCTCATCTTCACCAAGTAGTGATTCCATAGCTCCTACACGAAAAACAGCTTCTGAAAACTCCTGTAAACATTTGAGCACAATCCAACGGTCGGAACAAAAGCAGTGCCCCTTTTGAGCTGTTATTCCGGTCTTGCGCGACCGCCCCTCATGTTCACCATGTGGCGATTCCTTAGCTTCTCCATGGAAAACGGCCTTCGGAAACACTTGTAAATATTTGAGAACGATCCTACTTTCGGATCAAAAGTTGTGGCCATTTTGAGCTGTTTTTTAGGTCTCGCGTGACCAGATCTATGCTTCAACGAGTAGCCATTAAATAGGTACTACAAGGAAAACAGCCTCCGAAAACTCCTACAAACATTTTAGCACGATTCAACAGTCGGATCAAAAGTTATGGCCCTTTTCAGCCGTTTTTAGGGTCTGATGCGTCCACGCCTCATCTTCACCAAGTAGTGATTCCATAGCTCCTATACGAAAAACAACTTCCGAAAACTCCTGTAAACATTTGAGCACAATCTAACGGTCAGAACAAAAGCAGTGCCCTTTTTGAGATGTTATTTTGGTCTTGCGCGACCGCCCCTCATGTTCTCCATGTAACGATTCCATAGCTTCTGTTGCGATGTCGCGGTCGCACAAATTAATTACCCTAGCTTCAAACACAACACACAAGATAGTATAGAGCAAGCAAGGGGTCGATCCCACGAGGAAGTTCAAGTCAGATTTTTATGCTAGATGAT
>Ga0325411_1000116_pt1 | contig 78076 bp, 36 predicted proteins | sample PopdelMetagenome_13_FD_206181 | JGI IMG/M metagenome (GOLD analysis project Ga0325411, IMG submission 206181) | Populus deltoides microbial communities from Bellville, Georgia, United States - Xylem-PdIQD-R4 | ecosystem: Host-associated > Plants > Phyllosphere > Stem > Wood/Secondary xylem... | reverse complement strand
CAAGGCAATGGTGATTAAAGAACAGTTAAGGGCATCAGTGAGAGATGAAGGAGAAGACAAAGGATCTTCTGTTAAAGCTCTGGATGATCTTATCAAGACCCTTCAATCAAAATGGGAGATGATTAATAGTATCAGTTAATCGTATGATTGATCCTTTGTAATGAGGATTAATTAAGATGATAAACCTTCTTGGTTGTTGTTATTGCTTGCTTCAGTTTTACTATTCCCTCTGTTACCAAGTATTGGAGCATATTGATAATAATCATATGTTTTTTATTCCCTCTGTTGCCAAGTATAGGAGCAAATATAATTTCAAGCTGGCACATATAAAAAAAAATTAACAAAAAATGTTGGATTATTTACAGGATTATATTTGCATATAAAAAAATCAACAAAAAATATTAAATTATTTCAAGATTATATTTTTTGCTTATTCAACAAAAAATTTTGAATTATTTATAAAAGTGTTATCATATCACTGCAACATTTAACAGTTTTACTGACGGAATTTTTTCATCAGCATAAGAAACATATTTCGTCGGTAATTAATTTACTAAAGAAATCACCGATGAAAATGCTCTGTCGAAGTATCTTTCATCAGTAATTTTTTGTCCGTTGATAAATTCATTGGTAATAAAAAAAATATTATTACCGACAGATTTACTAACGAAAAAGACGCATCGGGAATAATATTTTTTTATTACCAACAGATTTACCGATGGAATTTCCGTCGGTAATTCCGTTGGTAATTATTTAAAAACATTTAAAAAAATTCATTTTATAAAATTATAAAATAATTAAATTAACATAAATCAACACTCTATAATATATACTCACAACGCTTGGAAAAAAGAATAAGAAAATCAACTCAAACAAATTTGTAACAAATAAATAAAACGAAAAAATAAATGTAACTAAAAAAATTCATATGAAAAAATAAAGTTGCAATTGCTAAAAATTTAAAAATTCTAGAAATAAATCAACTAAAAATTGATCTCATATGAAAAAAAAAATCTCACAACAATATTTATACAATTATTAAGAACAAAAAAAATTAAAAATAAAATTATAAAAAAATATAGTGAAAAAAATTATAAAAAAGAAGAAAAAAGAAAAATCTTACCTTAATATAGTTGCAAGTGATGCTAAGGAGAGAGAGAAAAAATCATAAAGCATATTAATTAAAAAAAACTAAGAGGATAAAAAAAGAAAGAAGAAGAAGATATACCCGAGCATGGAGGAAAAGAAAAGGAGATGAGGAGAGAAAAGAAGAGAAAGAAATAGATATTGATGTTTTTTACATATAGTGTAGAAGAAGAAGAAGAAGAAGAAGAAGTAGAAGAAATGAGTCTGTCTCTTATGAAGGGGATTCAGGCTTTTTATTGGAGCGCGTTAGCAATCGATAATTGAATATTAATATTTTTTAATTGTTCTGTCGGTAATTCCATTGGTAATATTTAATTTAAATTTTCAATTTCGTAAAAAGTTTCAGAAACCGCCAACAATTACCGATAATTTTTCAATCCGTCGGTGATTCTGTCTGTAATATTTAAATGAAAATTTTAAATTAATTGAATTTTTTCAAAAAACCACCAAATAACACCGACGACTTTTCAATTTGTCGGTGATTTTGTTCGTAAATAATAACAATTAACAGTGCAATTGAAAAGTGAATAATTCTGGAGCTCTCTGGAAAATACTGACGGAAAATTCTGTTGGTGATTCCCTTTGTAATTGACATGATGAATAGTGTTCACAGTTTACCAATGAATTTACCGACGGATTTTACCGACGGAATAAATTCCGTCAGTAATTCCGTTGGTAAAAATGACACGTCATTATTTTTTTTACTTTGTTTTAATTTTTTTCCCACGGTAATTCCCTCGGGGGAATATTTTTGTTGGTAAAATCCCTCGAAAATTTACCGACGAAAATATTCCATCGGCATTTCCGTTTATATTTATCGATTTTCTGGTAGTATATTTTATTTAATATTAAAAAGCCTTGCAATATTAATATTATAACTTTTCCATTCAACTAATCAAAAACCATAGACACCATGGATAACTTCTTCTTCCTCCTTTTTCTTTTCAATCTCCAGCAAGTTCACATGAAATAATTGAAACCATTATTTTTATTTTTTTTACTTTTCCATCTGCACAATCTCCAGCAAGCCTAAAAGGGAGAAAGCATAGATCACAAAATCACTAGTTTTAGCCTATAGATCCAAGACAACGGTATAAATCATAGTTATTAAAATTAGACCGGCCCGACAGATCGGCCTGGTACTTGCTCGACCCGATAAGGTTGACCCGAACGACCTGCCAAAACCTGGTTGAAACCTAGTTTTTTTTTTCAAATGTGTTTTTTCTCCTAACCAAAAATCCCTTTTATATATTTTTAGTTGGTTATTAACTTTTTTTCAAAGGTCACTATTTAAATATTAGAAGAATGTTTTTTTTTTTTTAGTTTGGATTTGAAGCCATATAATATATATACTTTATATTCACAAGAAAAAAGTTATGTTTTTTTTAATGTGGAGTAAAAAAACCTTTTTGGTTTAAATATTTCAACTTTAAAAAATAACATACTAACATAGTATCTTTTCAATATGGAATACAAAACCTTTTGAAATAATTTTTTAAATTTCATTATTTATAATATGTATAGCATATATTCACATAGATTGTTTCTTAATTTTTTCATATAAAATATTAAAACTTCAAATATAATTTTTTATTTATTTTTCCGGGTTGATTCGAGTCAATCGTTGATCAGGTCTGATAACTATGGCATAAACATACAAAGAAAAAAGAAGCAGAAAATGAAATCTCATTAAGAAAAATGAACAAAAAACCTTGCTCTTGATGCTCTTGTTTCAAATAGTGGGAGATAGTCATTTTTCTCATCTCTCTCTTACACACAAAGAGATTACGTTCCAAAGCCTAATTTCTTGATCCGGTTGTGCACAAATCTTGTAACTTAACAAATGCTAGAAACCCTAAGACCAATAACATGCACTTCTTCTATTGTTTAATTTCATTCTATTAGCAATCTAAGAAAAAATATTAGGGATTTTGAAGAGAAAGAAATCAAAATTAAAAAGAAAAATTATAATATTGATGTTTTTGATATATTATATACAAGTACTTTAATTTTTTTAATTCAAGTTTAAAAATTAAATTGATTCATAAATATAATTTTCAAAATAAATAAAAAATAAACAAATTATAGTAAGTACTTACTTAAGCAATCATAGCGGCCACACAGACTAGCTATTGCAAGCATGTTTTTTTTCACGGGTAACTGGAGTTTTGACATTGCGGTTAAAAAGTGTTTGTGAAAATTTTTAAAAAATTATTTTTTTATTTTAAATTAATATATTTTTAAATATTTTAATATTTAATACTATATCATATCCTTTCACATGAAAGCTTGTCCATTTTGCTTACAACCAGAAACAGCTCCCCCCTTTTTTTTCCTTCCCTTTTGTTTTGTGGTAGATTTGAGAGAGAAGTGCTGGATTGAATGATGAAATAGTCATCATGATCCTCCAAGATTGTCCCAAACTGGCTTGCATACCACAAACAAATTATGAATTGGACCTGTTTATGGGTGGGCATCTTTTTCAGTGTTAATTGAACCGATTACACTGTTTATAGGTGGCTGCGATCATCCACGAGCATGAAGATCTTTCAACCATCTAACTTGATGTTATCCTTGCTCTGATCAAACTGTCAGAATTCATTAATCAGACTCTTAAAAATGGTGCCAGTGTCTGAATTCACTAGCTAGACTCTTGAAAATAGCGCCGGCCTCAGCCTCGATGGGTGCAAAATCCCCTCCAAACCTTCACGGTTCCGGCCTCAGCACCAAGACGAATACTTTTCGTTGGAAGAATGTGTGTGTGTGTGCGCGTGTGCGTGTGTTGCCTTGCTCTTCCCTCTTCAAGATGCATATGAATTTCCAATTTCCATCAACTCCGATAAATAAAACCATTTGCATCAAAGCAAGTTCAGAATAGGATGAAGAAGGCAATTAAAGATTGGAAATATGATGATGAGAATCAGAATTAAATAGCTACATAAATTTGCCTCACACCTCCTTTCTCTTCAATTTACAATCAAGCTTACTAACATCTGTTCACACCCCCACCTCCCTCTACATCACCACTTGACTTCAGTATCTTTCCAGTGTCCAGTGTATAATTTCCTACTCAAGAGTCGATGCATTAGAGAGGTAAGAACAGAGAATAGATGCATTTCAATGATTACCAATCACAAGCCACCACATAAAGCAGGAGGCTCGTTCCATCATTTTACTGATTGAACATGGTGGATGAATAACAAATAACCAGACGTCACTTCTCAGACTAATGATGGAACAAACCTCAGTGCTATTTCAAACTGCTGAAGCTACTGCCAAAAAGCTGAATCCAGATATAATATAAACGCAACTATAGTGCTATGAGTTTTTCCCTCTAGGTTTTGGTGACTGCCGAGGCTGGTTATATGGAGATGCACGCACATCACTTAAGCTCCTCAGTGGCTGTCCGTTCCTTGTTATAAATCCTGCATTTGTTCTAATGCCATTTTTAGCATTCATGTTTGATTTGTTACGATCTGCTTGCATAGTTTGGAAGTAGTACGAAGAGCTAGCCATATCCTTTAAGTTTGGTAAAGGCTTTAGTGCTTCAACAACTTCACTCATCCGGGGCCTGGATTTGGGGTCACGGCTAAGACACTGGGCAGCCAATTGAATAGCTTTCTGAGCACCTTTGATTGAGAAATGGCCTTCAAGGCGAGGGTCTAATATGCGGTAGAACCTTCTCTTGTCCCCAAAATGTGGCCTTGCCCATTCCACAAGGTTGTGCTCCCCATTTGGTCGGTTTTTGTCCATTGATCTTCGGCCAGTGAGCATTTCAAGTAAAACTACTCCAAAGCTATAGACATCGCTCTTTGAAGTCAAATGTCCTAAACCAAAGTGGAAAACATTAGATTGGCATAACATCAGTTTATCAAAAGCAGCACTGCCATGATTTCTACAAACAGCAGTGACTTAAAGACACAAGTAAATAGAATTGCACAGATTTCTGCTGACCAAGATAGTTGGATATGACATAAAAGATATGGTCCTCCAAAACATGACATGTGGGATATCATAGCCAAATTAGAACATGATGAATTACTTAAACAGCTTTTCAAACACAGGAAATAATTTTATGAACATGTATAAATCTCTCATTATCTTCATGCCTTTTAAAACGTCTAAGATTAAATAAACACAGGGGGCAAGGATGGATAATTATTAAAAAGCAAGACTCCAGCAAAATACAGGAAGTTGCCATTCATGAAAATTAGTTCAGAGATAGCATCCATGACACAGAAGAACAGGTTTTGTATGAATGTTTCTGGCATTACAGTCACTAGATACAAAGGATCTGTTCCTATTTGATACCAGGGTGTCTGATCTTATATTGTCATGAAATGCAGCAATACAAGAGTTCAAACTCAATTGGAAACTTAATCCAAATACCATCTCAAATTCTACCTTTCTTGACAAGCTTTCAAGTCTAGATGACTGAAGACTAGAAGATGGCTGTTTTAATCATTGGGTTCAAGCCAAAAAGACAAAAGACTACTGCTAGTTTTGCACTTTTCAATAGTGATGATGCCATGGCAGACTAGCAAGATTGGGTGGTAGCAGACAAGGTGAGGACCACTACAATCATGCTCTGCAGTCCACGAAATTGAGGGGAGTTATCTTTCATAGAAAGATCCCCATTCTCCCCTCTACCCTCTCAGTGATATAAGATTTGTGGCATCTTCAAACCCACACGTATCACACAAAGCCATGGAACATGATTTTCCTTTCACACATATACCAGCGTATGGTGGTGTTGTAAAAATTATATCAGTAGAATGAAGCCGAACAGATATAAGGTCATCTTTGACTCTAATTTCCTGAGGCTGAAAATGAATTGCATTTAATCCTTCTTTTATATATATATAGCCAGGCCTGAAAAGTTGCGCCAATTGTTCTGTTCATTTGCACCAATAAGCATGTCCTAACCAAGTCTCATTCATATAGGCAAACACTAAATGCTGCAGTTTAAATCCTTACCTCAGACAATTTAGAACATTCAATTTTTAACATGATTGACTGACTGCCTCCTTATCCATTGCAAGGAAATTCAACAACTAACAGGCAATTCCTATCGTTCATTCAAAGGTATCCATACATCTATACATAACACGTAGCGGGAAAGGAATTAAAGTCCACTCACCAGTCATCACATATTCTGGGGCAGCATAGCCATAGGTTCCCATAACTCTGGTAGACACATGAGTTTTGCCTCCATCAGGAGCATCCTTGGCAAGTCCAAAATCAGAAAGTTTGGAATTGTAGTCCTAAAACAGTATTGTCTTGTATCAGAATCAGAGGGACTGAAAAGCGGAAATGATTAGTGAAGTAATTTCCAATACATGCATATATTAAGCCACATACCGCGTCTAATAATATATTAGATGTTTTAAAATCACGATATATTACTGGTCTGTCAGCCTCCTCATGAAGGAAAGCAAGACCTTGCGCAGCACCAAGAGCAATTTTCATCCTGATAGACCAAGGAAGAGGCAAGGACCCTTCTGCACATAACATGGTTGTTACCAGAGAAAAGTAAGCATCAATTGCAGATGATATCTCAAACAAAACGAGCATATGTGGAAAGAGAATGTGTTGATTTTGGGAGCTATAAAATCATTTTCTGAAGGAACGGTAACATCTGAAACAGGTTTTTGATTAGAAGAATTAAGAAGTGGTTAGATGAGCAATAACTGCTTCTGGCTGTTTTATACTTACAAGAACAAAAAGGTTACAAACTGTTTTTAGTAAATGGAAAAACCAATGAAGCCCCCCTATAAACTCCTCAAACATTCAAAATCACCTTGAAAAACCTATTTCTACATGATATATCTCTAGATCCTTCTTCATAATGTTGACGCTAGCTAATAAGTTTCCAACAGCAGACTCCTACAATTCAAGATTAAAGTCTCTAACTTCTTCCTAAACTTAAATCAACTTTTACCAAACAAGGCATCAATCTAGCTGCATAGACAGCAATAAAGAATGCTACAGTGTTGTTGTTGTTGTTTAGGCAGTGTCACAGAAGACAATATAAGTAAACTGGGAGGCCAATATACAGAAACACTTCTCTCCTAACCAGTGCAAGTGATGACCCAATAGTTATCACCTTCAAGTGGACTGATGCACATCTAAAAAAATGCTAATCTCCAAGTTTCTAAAAAATATTATTGGTAGAATTTTAAGGCTCTGAGACTTATGGGGCTAGTATTAGGAAAGCTCATCATGTACAAGTCAAGAACCTTGACACTTTCTACACAGACTTCAAGAGTGTGACCTGATTTATGCACATCAGAGATCTTGCTCTTTTCTGTGGTAAAATAGACATATCATAAGTGAATTATCTCTTTAAAAAAAGGCAGAGTTAGAGCAATGATTCTTCTTGAACATGTTTAGTTTCTACCCTGTCAAATATCCTGTAAAATAGTGTATCTTATTATTAGGTGTGTAAACACAAATAATTATTGGTTTTATGTACGTAGAACATTATGGTAATATACCCTAATTTTTCCACAGTAAAAATTTGAAAAGCAAATTGTATCAGAGATAAATAAGGCAAATTCTGGGCTATAGCTTTCATACTTCTGAAGAGGTGATTCTCCAAACTTCCTCTAGGCATGAACTCATACACCAGCAACCTTTGATCATCTTCAATGCAGTAACCAACCAATTTTACCAAGTTTTTATGGAGAAGATTCCCAAGAAAACTAACTTCAGCCTGAAATATTGTGGAAAACATGACTAATAATATAAAGTTAAAGAATCATGTAGCATATTTATTTTTCTAAGAACAAAAATCATCTAGCATTTAAAAGATCCAAGATGGAAGTGACAAATAGAAAGAGATCATACTAGCCACTCTTTATGACCCTGAAGGCCATCATGGTTGAGGGTTTTCACTGCAACAGTAAGCCCAGTGCCAGGTTTCACAGGAGCAGTTCCGTTCTCCTCAATCCAACCTTTGAAGACACACCCAAACCCACCCTCCCCAAGAAGACTCTCAGGCCTAAAGTTTCTAGTTGCTAACTTAAGGTCATTAAATGTAAATTTTCGGAGCTGAGAAGCAAGCTTCAATTCCTCACTAAATGTTGGAAATGAGGATGCACTCTCTGCATTGCTAGTTGTGGTAGTGGAAGACATTGCTGGAACAACTGGTTGGTCTTTGTTCTTATCATTTGTAGATTTACTTTGAGCTGAAAACCAAAGCAACGGGAAATTACTTGCTAATATTCAAATCCAGTAGCATCTGTCTCTTAATATTTATATGTAGCCACTTATTAACAACATTTCTCAAGAGAACTAATTGGAAAAATGACAAATTACTGAATTCTAATCAAGTTCAATGAAGAAGTAGTAGACAAACTAGTTGCTATCATGTTTATCAATGCATGGATAATATAGCAAATGATCATGATAGACCTGTTTGTTAAGAAACAACATGCCACTCCAAAATTATCATGAGATGACAATCTTCAAAAAGGGTCCATCAATCTGAACGGGGACTTCAATTAACAGTACTACTTAAAAGGATCAAAATTCAGGAACGGTTTTCAACTCCTTTTTCTTCTTATACTCTCAATCACTGAAACCAGTAAATCTAACAACATATTCAGAAGTCCTAACAAGAACTTGTGCCTTCTGTTTACTTGATTTGCCATGAAACAAATCACCACAACATTAAAAAAAAATATATATATATCAGAAACAATATCCCCACAAGCCTATAGACATATGGTTCTGAATAAAAATATCAGATGATCAAAAATTAAAGAAAAACACTCAAAGAAACAGAGATAGACTTTTACCATAATGAGTTGAGATGCCACTTAAAGAGCTATCAACTTTTGATCTTGAAGGCATGCAGCTTCCCAGCAATCTGAGTTTAAACCAACATCCCATATCCTCCTCATCCTTACCATTTTTCTTATTTTTCTTGCTCTTTGATTTCTCATTAGAATTCTTCACCTTTACAGAATCTGGACTCAAACCCATCTTCATCTTCATAAATATAAATAAAAGACACAATCAAGGAGTTGAAAAACTAATCACAACAGAGAAAACCCATTTCAAAGGTACTAACTTTATATCATCTAAGCCATCAAGAATTGAAAAAACAAGGGATTTTCAGTGAAATCAGTGATGCCCGGTTGTGAATTTTTAGTCAAAAGGAGGTTTGAGAGAGACGCTTGAGAAAGAGGGAAAGTGTTCAACAAGGGGCACTCTGGGCAGTTTGAAACAGTGATGAAGGGCAGCTGGGGCAAGAGAGAGAAGAGGGAGTGGTCATAACAGTAACCTTGGCATATTCCATTTTCCAGCCAACAAATCATCTTATGATAAAAAAATAGAATTAATTATGATTTAATTTCTATGTGCTTAATCCTTAAATTAATAATTTAGAACTTAGTCCCTCCATGGCTGCATCACTCCCATGATCATTTTCTCTCTGAAAAGAGCCAAGGAAGAGAAGTAGGTGGCACCATGGATATTAATTAATTAATTTTTATTAAGAAAAACAACTAAATTAAGAATAGCGATGCTGATCAAAGAATTATTTAGTTAGATAGTACCGATAAGTTATATCAGAGGAAATAAAGTAAGGTAATTCTTAAGAGTATAAGGACTAGATTATAATTAATTAATTAATTTTTTATTTAACATGTGCTGCTAAGATGAGGATTTATGGTGTTATTTTAAAATGTTTTTTTAATTAAAATAATATTATTTATCTTTTAAACTTAATTTTTAATACTATCGCATCAAAATAATCTAAAAATATATAAAAATTTTAATTTAAAACAAAAAAAATTAAAATTTTATGAAACAATGGTTATACGGCTACCCTAAACACACAAATAATTATGTGTTTTTTAGAGTGTTTTAAACTTAAAAAGTAAGTTAAAATAATATATTTTTAGTTTTTAAAATTTAATTTTAATATTATCACATCAAAATAATTTAAAATAAAAATCAACAAAAAGCTATAAAATAGTGGTTCCACGTGTACTCCAATGACACTTGAGCACTAGCACCGGTCTCATGGTGCCACATACAAGTCAACAAGTGGGTAGGAGTTGCAATTTGGTTACGACTTCTTTGTCTTGATAAGCTTCATGTCATGTGTTGGTGCTTCCATATAATAATAATAATAATAATAAAATCACTCTCTTGAACTAGGTTTTTGAAGTCATCTTGGATGACTATATACATCCCTAATTTATTGGGTATTCTACCAAATATTCCAAATTAAAAAAAATTAGAATGTCATAAATTAAAAGTAAAAAATACAATGGTTTTACGTGTATTTGGTAATGCGATGCGATGAAACTTGTTTTTCAAGTTTTTTTCAAAGATTTATTTACCTCGAAATGAATATATTAGTTTTGAAAGATTTTTTTTTTTCATTCTAGGACTTTTTTGGAGATATATATAGGAAGATTTATAGAGCTTTTTAGTTAAATAATCATTTTCTTTAAAAACAAATATGCTGACATGTGTCTACAAAGATATGAGAAGGCATTAATATGGAATAAAATAGCCTTTTTTATATAAATAATATTTAAAATAACCCTTTATGAGAAATAAGATTGGAAAGTGTTTATTTTGAAATATTACTCCAAGTATAGGTCAAGGGTGGAAGCTTAAAACTAATAAAAATTAATCAAAGATTCACTTCATGGTTAAACTTTGGATATAGAAATAAATTAGTTACACCATTATCGTTTCATCACGGGGTTGGATTAATTTTTTAATTTAAAAACATAAATATATAGGTGTTATAATGGTTCTTTTACATCAAGAAAAAATTTCATTATAAATTAAAAGGCTGATACATGTATTTAATTAAATAAATCAAGAATAATCTACATCAATAAATGTAAAAAATATATATATTGTTAATGATAATCAAATATTGAACTATAAAATTCAAAGATAGATTGTAAATTAAGATATTTGATTTCATAATGCAGTTCATGAACTTGGCTATATTTAATAATTTTATTTTAAAAAAATTAAATTTTTTATTCAATCAAACGATAATAAACTTAAATGTATAAATAAAAATAATTGAATAAAATATATGAGAAATATATGGGAAAAAAGACTTTTAGCATGTTGATAAAACTTGTTGACAGAAGAATAATTTTTTTGGATCAAAATATAAGCTAGCAATAGTTTTTATTTATTTATTTATTTATTTTTACGACTTTCATTTTATTTCTCAAACTTAATGGCTAAAAATGAGGCTGGATTTAGCTATTCTTATACCAATTTAATCAAAATCACACGCTATTCTTATAAATACTTCATTTTCACTCCGTTTGAGACCTTTGGTTAATTTGTCTATTCTTTAGAAACAAAGGTTATATTCCTCTTTCAAGACTTTCACCTCGCACCTTATTCGATGTGTAATATGTATTCATTTCTGTGGTAAAAATTATTTTTTATAAAATTTTGATTTTTTTTATTTGAAATTATTTTTTTGATCTTTTTATTATTTTAATGTGCTAATATTATAAATAATTTTTTTAAAATAAAAAATATTATTTTTATATATTTCCGAGTAAAAAGAACTTTGAAAAGCAATTGTTATCATATTCTCAAGATCACCAAGTATAGTGGTGATTGATATTATAGTAGCAGTTGTTTTTCAAAATGTTTTTGGCTTGAAAATGCATGAAAATATAATTTTTTTTCATTTTTAAAAAATTATTTTTAATATCAACACATCAAAACAATCCAAAAAATCAAAAATATTATTTTAAACAAAAAAATTCAATCGCAAAAGCAAATAACCCCTTATAGATGAGTTGCGGTGGGATATGTCGGTTTTTTTCAATAAAATTTTAATTTCACCCAATCATTGGTTTCTTCAAAATTATAAATGAAACAAGATAATATAAATATAATTTGAGCTCTATTATTTTTAAAATTTGCAATTTATGATTATGTATATCTTTTCATAACTTAATGTTATTGAATTGAATCTTTTTATATTGTAGAAGTAAGTTTTTTATATATATAATTTCAGATAATTATTTTGAGTACTTATTTAATCATGTAAATAATTGGGGAGTAAGGTTGAATTAAGCCTTGTACATGGGGCCAAAAAAATACACAAACAACACTCTTTCCTTGTCTTTTTCGGCCCTTTGAATGTGTATGTTATCGAATATGACAAAAATAACACTGACGGCGATGATTTACACACAAGGACATCAGATCCAAACAAGTAGAAAAAAGTAATTTGGTACAAATAAAATATATTGAGCTAATCTAAGGTCATTGTTAGCTCAACGAAGTAACGGCTACACTTCCTTGATATTTTGATCTAATTGTGTTTTAAAAAAAAATTAAAAAAAATTTAGTTTTAAATTAATTTTTAAAAATAAAAAAATATATTATTTTAATATATTTTTCAATAAATAATATTTTTTTTAAAAATAATAATTACCATACTTCTAAATTAGAAATTCATCGTATACCCACTCCATCTTATTATATTAATTGGGTTTAGAGTGTGGGGAAGAATTGTTTTCTCCATTTGGTTTGGGATTTCCCATTAATAAAAAGAAATATAAAAATTTTGGTAGTTATAAGTTATACTTAATAGTTAATACAAAATAAAAAAAAGGTAAATACTACGTCTATATAAATATTAAAATTTACCAATACTCTTCACATGGTTAAATATAAATAATCAAAATATAAATTTAATAAAAAAATTATTTTAAAAGATCAATTGTTAAAAAAATATATATGATAAAATTATTTATAAGTATATATAATTGAATTCAAGTTCCTTATGAGACATCGTTTCATTTCATTTGTAAATGAAAGAAAAAAAATAGCCTGAAACCCACCCCTCTCTAATCAAGTAGTACTTATGGAGATAGGAATTATTAATTCGAGTTTTATAAATTTTAGAATCATTAAAGATTTACATGTTTATTAATTTCAGGATTTCCAGAAATTAGCGAGATACATGTAAACTAACCTGAATATTCACAGTAAAAAAAAATACTTACGTAATTTTTCCATCCCTAAAACTGTTTTAACAGTCAAAGACATTCGCACAAAATTACCTGCCATGTTTTATCAATTAGAGTTAATCAAACTGGGAACGGTTTTGTATTTTGGTATCATAGCCAACGAAGAAAAAGAAGATTAGCCAAAATTCTTCAACTGATCATACTTAAACAGCTAAACCCATTATTTGAGTTTTCTAATTAGGTCTGTTTAGCATCGAGGTCGCTTGTTTTATTTAAATTATTTTTTATCTGAAAAATGATTAAATTTATATTTTTATATATATTTTTATAGTTTTAATGTGTTAATAAAAAATAATATATTAACAAGAGAGAGAGAGAGAGTTAATCATTGTAGATAATTCTTTATCCACTGGCTCTGTCCAAGTCAGCATCAAAGTCCTCGGAGTTTGAACACGTGGTAATGGGTAATTTAGAGTAAAATATGGTTACTATATTGGGATAAAAAAAAAATTACATACAGTTAAGATATTTGGAAGAAAAATAAAAGAAGAAGAGGAAGTTGGGTTTGGTAGTTATACACAAGATATAACCTGTTTATTTTTATGTTTCAAAAATATTTTAAAAAAAAAAAAAATTTAAAATTTTTTCTTTACTTCAAATTAATTTTCTATAGAAAAATCATGATGCTTTAAATTTATTGAAAAAACTATGATATTTAGACATAAACATACAGGGGATCAGATTTCAGAATATAATTTCACTATTGTTTATAAAGATATTCCTATAGAAATTTTCAAAATCTTGTCTTATAATAGACAATTTTTTATTTGTTAGAAAGGATTTAAAGACTTATTTTCTTTATCATTGCACTATTAATTGGAAAAAAAATCTATAGATATAAGCGCTTGTGCGACCATATTTTAGTTAGTAAACACTTTGCAACGAGAAAGATAAGAGTTTAGAATTTGGAATTACTATAGAATATTAAAATCAGCTATAAAATCACGGTTTTACATCATTTTAATCTGATTTTATCATTTCTTGATTATTTACATGATTTTGCATTATAAGTATATATTAATTTATAAAATGATACGATCTTACGAGTCAATTAGCAAATTTAATAACTTTTTTTAGTTCTTTATCACTCCAATTTCTTTATCATTAATTTTGATTTCTATGTATATTTTAATTATTATAATAATTTTTTGATATTTATTTTCTTTTATAATGTTAAAAAACTCACTGAATTGGTAAAAAAAAAATCTTATATTTTTTAATAAAAATTACTCTTGATCATTGCATGTGCTAATGTCCTATGTCATATAGGAAATTGCCACCATCATGAATCAACTTAATGTTAAAATATGAAATTTAAAATAAATAAATTTTTAAAAAGGATATAAAGCAAAAAAAAACAATTAAAAGAATGAGAAATAAATTTAACATAAAAATAAAATAAAATAAAATATTGAGAGATGAAGTTGAAAAAAAATAATTAAAAAAGAATAAAAATAAACAAATAGATAATAAAAAATAATAATTAAATTTGATATAAAAATCAAATGAAAATGAATGCTAATAGATAAAATTAATAAAAAAATTAATAAAAAAAAATAAAAATCAAATTTAATATAATAAATAATTAATAGAATACCTTTTAAAACTTTTAGGTCAGTGCAATTCCCAATGAAAAGAGAGAGAAAGAAAAAGTTTGCATGAGTTCAACCATTATGCCGCCACTGACATACATCACACTACTAGGAAGAGCGTGGGGTGAAGCTTCCAACACCACCACCAATTGGATATGGGGATACAACTCACCTGCCCCATGATAACCGCATAAGCCTCTCACTTGTTGCATATGTTTTATACCCGCCAGCCTATTTTTCTTATCTTTTTATTCCAATTGTCATATTTGTGTTTAGTTTAAATTCTATTTATTCCAATTGTCATATTTGATTGTTTTATATTAATAAAATTATATTTGTTTTATATTAGTAAAATTATATTTAATTTTGTCAAATCAAGTAGAGTCTAGTTCCCCAACATAGTACACAATGCCATTACAACTAAAATAAATAATAAAGTTAAATCCTAAATTAATCTAACATAAAAAATGAAATAAAAAAAAACGATAAAAAAAAACAATCATTGTTCCAATAAAACAGGGAACAATGATTTCCTCTTTTCAATTAGTTGTCCCTTAACATCACAGAATTCCCACATGTAACCAATTGAAAAAACTATTAAATCCAATCCTAAAAATATCAAATGCATAAAGGTCAACTTGTGAATAAACATAAATGAAAAGGAAAAAAAATAATCTTTCTCCTACCCTTGGAATTTAGTCTCTGAAGAGAGCTGAAAAAAGTTTGAATATTTATCAATTATTCAATTTCACCACTTGTAACTTTAATTGTTTTATATTAGTAAAATTATATTCAATTTTATCAATTTAAGCATCAACCAACCAAGAAAGAGCCGGATTTGTTACTTGACAGAGCAAGGACACAATCCAATGACAACCAAAATAAACAACAAAGTCAAATCCCAAATTCATCAATAGAGTGAAGAACAATGATTTCCCCTCAGTTTGTGAACTTCAAATATCAAAGCAAACTTTTCGAGGGAAAAACACTACAGCAATTGCGAGAAAAGCAACATTGAACGGTGAACAGTGAGTCCTCTACTTGTTTTAGTTTATTACTTAATAATAATAATAATACCAATAATAAATATTAATATTAGTTATTAATCAATGTAATGTGTAACATTTAATGTAAGATGTAATATAGAACTTGTTCTTGGTTTTGAATTAAACGGTCAAGACAACTCTGAACAACTAGAATGGCCCCACAGACTGTTAGCAAACTTGTATACAGTTCTGATTGGAGCGCTGCATTCCCATACCAAGGTCTTTTCAGTTGTGCATGCGAGCGGTTTCTGAATGCTCAAGTTTCAAGCCATGTTAACGTTCCCATGACCAAATATTTACTTGGAAGTTCCCCTGCTGTTGGGGAAAGGTATGTAATTTTTCTCCTGTAAGGTTTGTTTAGGTGTAGCAAGGATTAAAACTACCAGCAAATCACACAATAAAAGGCATCCAGCAGGTCAAAAGCTACAAAATCTAACCTTTGAAGATCAATGTCCGTGACGTAGATGAATCCAGCAATGTTACTGCATCAAAAAGGGCATAATGTGACCGCATTAGCAGGCTTAGATAAGTCATTTCATTAGTTTTCACAGTGAATACTGTTGAAAGGAGATAAACATTCTTCATCGTTTGGTTCAAGTCCTAGCATCATGGAAAATTTATAAAAAATGGTGAAACTAAATGACCAGGTACAAGAATCAAGGAAAATTTTCTATAGGACTTGGGTCTGACATTCCCATTTTTGCAACATAAAAGTTCAGTATAAATAACTGATTTACCAAAAGAAAGGGAACAGATTAGGATCAAAAGAACAGATTACTTGGATCTGATCTTTTTTCTTGTGATAAAATTACTGTTTTATAAAAAGAAAAAGAAAAGGAAAGATTACCTAGAAACAATTTGATCAGGTTCTTGGGCATACGAAACAGCAAGAACAACATGGAGCAGATCTCGATCAAAATTAACGGGTGCAACTCGCAGAGGGTTGGCAACAGGGTCAGCCCCAATTGGCAGAGCTGATCTTGGGGCTTGTGGTCCGCCACCAATTCGATACACAAACAAATCATTAAAATTTGCAATATTTGAATGTGGAGAAAGATCATTTGCAATGCCATAGAAATATTCCTGAGAGAAAGAGCAGGATACCAGCCTTGTTAGTATAGATAGGAAATGAAAAGGCAAAACAGCAGCATATAACTGAAGTAAGCAAAGTACTAAACACAAGAATTATCCCAAATCCTGGTATCAAATGATAATAATCTTACGTTAATAAAACAGAAGTAAAACCAACAATAGATGCTATAGAATGTGTGTGAACTTTAAGGATATCTGTAAAGTTATGAAATATGGGTAAAAATCAAAAGTAAAAATTTATGTCCATAAACACTGTCTTTACCCTAATCCTGTAACTTCTAGACTTCTGGCGGAATTTTGAACTCCTGGAAACAACACCACCTGACTTTTGAAGTTTCAGAACATCCACATTAGGCTTGCTCTTTAGCACATCCCGGAGCATGCTGAAAAGCTTTTCCTGTGTAATGATCAAATGGAATGCTGTAGAAATTCAAGGAATGATCCAGGAGTACAGATGAAGTTTACCAATAACTTTAAAGGTTGGATTTCACTGCTAACACAAGCACATGTGGGCAAGTCAATGCATAATTTATTGTTGCTAATCCTAAATTACAAAAGAAAAAAATTATCTGACATTAAGAACTATAACCATTATGAATAGATTGAAATAACAAATGAATCCAAAGAAAAAACATAAAATGATTTGTAATCTTTATTTGATAATGATGAGATTACATGGGCCTTTAACAGTGCTTGGTCGTGGCATAGCTAGAGATTGAACCATCAATCAACTACTCATATATAAAAGGGGCAATGAAGTTGGAGCACATATCAGCAAAAAAGGAAAGTCTAAAATAGAAAGTGAGAAAAGAAAAAAACAGAACTGTGCAGTAAACCATACTGTTGTTTGGGAAGTTGGCTTGATTAGAAGTGGAAGTGTCTATTTAAGATAGTACCTGAGATTGAATCCTGCTCAAATGAAGACAGAGGAAAGCAACAATGCTCAACAAACAGAAGAGCAAACACATGATTCAGAATAAACAAATGCAAACACGATCAAAAGGAAGTGAAGAATGCCTAGAAAAGGCATGGTATGAGAAGTAGGGGCTAGCAAATATGCAACTTATCTGAAATAAAATAAGAAACTGACATGCCCGCTGCTTCAATGGACTGAGAACAGATTAGGAAATGCAATGAGGTAAAAAATACAGCACCAAGAAAGACTCGCCACCTATGAGGTGAGCAACCTCTAGAAGAAGGGTAGTGGACAGGAGAACTGAAGATCAGTACAACCAAAACTTGGACAGAGAGGAAATGTTCCGCAGACATCACCTTAAGTGGATTGGCCAAAGAAAGGGGCCAAAATAGTCTTCGAAGTGAGAGCAACTCAAGAGAAACAAGAAAAATTGAATTGGGAGATTTTGCAGCCCATATAGCAAAAAGGTTTGAAGGGGCTAACGATTCATCACAATTGACGGTTTTGGCCACAGTAGACACTATGCAGTATTTCCTTTCTAAACAGTACAAACTTGCTTACTCTGCTCAAGAAACAAAGATCTAGATCTATAAAATACTAAGATGTACTGTACAGTTCTTATGATAGTTCTTTGTGAATAAATTACAGCAACTTTTATAATAAATAAATAAATAAATAAAAATATGAAAATGCCAGTATGCCAGTAAAGAAGGCATCTCAAGATTTTAGCCTAATAGATTGTTTTTTATGAAAACCAAAGAACAAATTGGTAAGTTCAATTACAGAATCACTGTAACAACATAAAGATGCTTGAATCAGGAATGCTTTACAAATGTGCTTACATATATTACTCACGTCATTGTCCAAATTATATTTTAAAAGGAACATAGAAAATAAAAAATGACTAATGAATTACCTGACCCAAAACCAAGACCACATTAGCATTGAATGTATCAATTGCATGAAGAAGCAACTGCAGGATAAGAAAGCATACTGTTAAACAGGCTCCAAAAGTGTGATAGTAACATTACCATGATAAAATGAAGCATCAAAATTTATCAGTATAAGATCTCAACTCCATCACCTCATAGCCTACACCTTCTATCCATCCCATTGTGTTGATCACCATGCCTGAAGCACGAGATTCAGCATTTCCAGTAAATTGTCTTTCCAATATTTGAGCAAGCTCCTTTACAAGTGCTTTGTACAGATCCACATTTTGGCTGAATAATAAGAAAGAATGTTAATTGAAGTACAATATGTGTTAGTCTGTATGCAGAGAGTTGGTTTCATTGTTTTCAAATTGGAACCAAACACCAAACAGGTGAAGGCAATGGCTATGTCTATGAATTTAGAGTAGAAATGGAAAAAAAAAAAGAACTTAAATTGCCATGACATCAGAACCTTAATATCAGTAAATTATCTAAAATTGTCAAAATATGAGATAGAACCTTGAAGTGAAGATGATCTTCATGTTCTCAACATTCATGCCATATGACACTTGCCATTACTTCAAACTATCAATCAAAGGCAAATTATGAAAAAGCTTAAAGGGTGTCTAAATACTATTTCTTTGTTTCTCATCCCATTTGAATCCAGAATTGTTCCCTACTCTCTTATAACAGCTTTAATGTTAAGCACATAGCTTCCATTACCAAAAAAATATTAGAATTATGTTATTGGTGATACAAAAAATGGGGGACGAATTCTACAGGCAGAAAAGCAGCAAATATTTGGATCCTAAACCTAGCAGATGTAAAATGATATGTACCCATGAAAACAGCTAAACAATTTTCCAGCCAAGGCCAAAATAAGAAAGCATGATGATGTGCAAATCCACACTCTCACTAAGTTCTAGAACAATCTTCATCACTCAGACTAAGGAAAAAAACAATCCTCTTTAATATTAACACCAAACACCACCACCCCCACCCTCCCCACATTTTTTTGGCTTCTGCAACTATCTTTCTATTCAGTTTCTGTCTTCCTCCTTTCCAATCTTCTTTCCTACTTTGGTTTTTATTCTGGCATGGTTTTCTCGATCTCTTCAACTAGATTTCTTATTGCAATGCCAAGGTTTTAGGAATGCATAGGTCTCAAGCCATGGGAGCCCCATCATGTTCCTGACTTTGTTAGCAAGCTTAATAATCTAAAACAAAAACCTCAAGAGGATTCACTTTGTCATTATTGAAAATCCTTTCTTCATCTTTCTTTCTTATTTTACAATTTTGTAGTTATTTCACCTTTGCCAAGTCATTTAAACTAATCAACTTGCACAGGAATAACAGCAGCAAATATGCTCTGGTTCACAAATATACAAAGCTGCAAGATACTTACCCGGCCTAGGTTTTTGCCAGGCCGTCTCTGTGTTTTGATGAACTTTTACGAGTAAGAAGGATTTTAATTTTTCCAGCTTTAACATTTGAAAGTATTCAAATTAATTGGCAGTTCACTAATTTTCCCGGTTGGGTTTGAGAAGATGGTTGGCTATTCTAATTTTCTAACAATGCAATGCATTAATCAAGTGAGAAATGAGTAACCTGGGAGTTGTGTGGCCATAGAAGTAAACAAGAGGCATTTCAAGCGAAATGCCTTCGACTGGATCAATAGGCAACTCAATGGGGGTGGCAGCAATGCATCCAGGAGCAGTTATAGATCCTTGGCCTATATCCAAGTCCACAAAAGTAGGCTTCCAACCTTGTTTAGCTGCCCAACTGAGAAGCATCCTCGACAATGTACTCTTTCCTGAATCTGTAGGTCCAACAACAATCACCCTAGGGCCCTGAGATGAACAATTCACATTCAAAAACTTAACAACAGCAACAACGTAAAACACCAACTTTGTTCATACAATCAAACAAAAACAACAATATTAATACCTGAGAAGATTCAGGAGATGCTTTAGCCTGGTTTCTTCGTCCATCGAGCACAGCGTGCACATTTACATAACTAACCATAGGAGTCTAAATTAAATATATAAAAAAATCAGTAAATTAACAAAATAGAAAAGCTTATTATGTCAAAAAAAGAAAAAAAAAATCAGAAATGACACAGAAATGAAATTCACAAAAAGAGGCACCTCATCAGCTGTATAATCGGTCTCCGTAGAACCATCCATCTCAATTGTGGCTCCATACCAAGTAAAAACCTTTTTTTCAATAAAAATTAAATAACATTTATTCTACATTCAAATAAATAAATAAAATTCGTAATTTGAAAGGAAACTAGATTACAGCGAATTTGAAGTGAGGAGGGAAGGTGAGCCAGATTTGAGGGGGAAGCTCGGTGCCAAAGATCTCTGCGGTGCCGTTTAGGAGTCTTAAGCGAAGCGGAGTGTCGTTAGCTACTTCGATTCTCAGCTCGCTCTCTTTCTCTAACTTAACTTGCCTTGTCGTTGAGGCCGTGCCTGCACCACCGTAAGCCATGTCGATCCTTCGTCTACTCCACCACCCTGCTGCTTCTGCAGAAATGGGGATTGAAAACCTTTTCTTACAAGGGTTTTAGAAGCGGGATGGGATTTATTTATTTATGTCTTATCGGGATAACTCAGTCCCCTTTCTACATAATGAATCACAGACCAGTCCCTATACTCTATAATCTGCATAAATTAGCTCAACCTCTCAGCAGTTCAAAAACTTCAGTAGAGCCATTATATCAAACATCTGGGGTGCAAGTCTAAAAATCAACAGCTATTAGCTACAAAAAAGAACAAATTGGTTTCTTTGGCTCCTGTAAAAGAACAAAACTTTAGTTTCCTAAAATATGTAAAATTATATTAAACTGTGCAAGTGAAGAAACTTGAAATGGAATGTGTGCAAGTGAAGAAACAATATTTACCACTATTCCAAATACCTCTTTAATTTACCTCATCAAGGTAAAAGTAGATAAAAAGTTTAGCATATAAAGAAGTAAAATTGTTCATCTATATAAATGAACAGTGAATCCACACTAATTTCCCTTGATTTTTTTATTTATTAGGCTAGATAGTGGTTTGTGCTACATTTGCAGGCTAATTTTTTTTTAACATAAAAAAGATGTTAAAATGATGTAAATATTCTACATAAACCACATAAAAAAGTGAGCTTCTAGTCATTGATTTGATTAGATTTAATAAGCTCGATAAATTTAATAACATGAATAAAAAAAATACAATGATGGTAAATAAAGTGAGAACAAAAATTGAGAATAAAAAAGGTAAAAAAACCCGATCCAATCCCATCCGGGTTAGCTAAATATGCGACTTTGTTACAACACTAGAGTAATCTCGTCGAAAGCAAATCAAATAAAATTATTAAACTTAATTATCAAATAATCCAATACTGGAGGGTGAAAAATGAAAAAAAAACAATTATTTCATATAAAATTGAAAATTAAGAAAATTAAAGGAGGATAAAATTAAAAAAAATAATTTGATAAATTATTTCATATAAAATAAATAGTAATCAAAATAATAGGGACCAGATCTGAATGAGAAAATAATTTAAGGGCTGCGTTGAAATCTTAAAGGGTCAAGAGCAAAAATCAAGGAGAAAAAGAAAAAAAAAATGTCACTAACACCAAACTGGAGATCCGTTGGCCACACGCACTATTAGATCATAGAGGGGCTACAATGAAAAATAGCATTTGGTGATTGGACAACCTTGTATGTGCCACCCAAAATGCAAAAAGGTCAATGCTCCTGCGTGCAACACATGCTCCACACAATTTTTTTTAATAATTTTATATTTGTTAAATTTTCAAACAACCATTAAGTAAACATGAATATTACAAAAAAAAAAAAAACCATAAGAAAAGGAGAAAAACATCTTTAGACAACGCCTTCGTTTTTTTTATTTTAAGGTTATTTTACAAGAAAGGCCCTTTTTGCAAGTTTAATAATACTTTTACTTTTAAGGATATTAATAAAATTTTACTTGTAAAGAATATTGAAAAGACAGAAAAACCTTTGGACAAAAGCCATATTTTCTTTGTTTTTAAAGGTAATGAAGTAATTTTATTGTGCCAAAAAAATATACAAATCAATTTGTTCCTGATCAATTTGATAATGTCCAATAAATCTCTTAAAAAATATAATTTCGCTCTCAATAACAAGCTTTGTTATAGTGTTTTACTAATAGCTCTTAGTTTTTTTAATAAAAATAATAATAAAATACATACCTTTTTTTGTTTTGTTTACGATATTATGAATTATTATAACAAAAACTAAAATAGCTCAGTGTCTTTTTCACTGTTTGCCTAGACACAGATTATTGCGGATTGAAGCAATGTAATGACAGAATTGTCATTGCCAAAGAAACCTTCTAAGCATGCAATTGGGGGTAAGATTGTCTTTTCATGTGATATATTTGGCATTGAAAGAATGATGGAAACAAATTTGTCTGCTTGGGTTTTTTTTAGCTACAATATAAATATTGATTTGCTTTTAAGGGCACAAAATTTTAACATTTAGGTTAAGGGTTTCTTTTGTCTTTTTTTTTAAATAAACAATGAAGATACAACCATGCTCCTGAAGGGGGGAAATATGCATGTGTTAAAGGGGCTTTTTCCTCTTTCTCTTTTATTGAAACAGTTCAAATACGAAATTACACTTGGATTTCAACAAAAACAAAGCTACATGTAGGGGTGTTTTTGTCGTTTTCATATGGTTTTATTATAAATATCATATGGAGTTAGGGGTAATTTGATATTTGTATATATATAAATTATTATTTATATTCATAAATGGCTAATGTGTGCTGAGCGCGTGCCAACAGGTAGGTATTGCTCGTACTATTTGGGTGGCGCATGCAGTCCCAAAACAGAATCAAGTGTTGCTTTACAGAGAGAGACGTTTGATACGCCTCGTCACCCCAGGCATAATGGCAATGCGTGTGTGCCAAGGCGGCCCATAAAGGAGCTCCAGCCGGGGGTTTTTCCCTCCCTCCCTCCCTCCCTCCCCTCTCTCCTCTTAGAAAATCATGCTGCCCATTGCAAAAAAAAAAAAAAAAAGAAGATTTGAATATTTGTTTGTTAAGTTAACTTTAGTCCTCATTCTTTGCCAGATCAAATTAAAGTGGGTCAAACATGTATGCTAGAACCAAGTACTGTGAGTTTAATATTTTGCCATACACAAGGCGTTTGGACTTGGCACTAGCCACGTCCAAAGTTCTTGGACTTGACGGGCTGTCAAGTCCAAAGTAACATGGTCCAGGCATGTTTGTTAGACCCAAGTGTTTGGCTTACCAAGCCCGCAAGCGCCGGACCTGGTTCTTTTTTTATATATTCTTTTTTTTAATTTTTTACTTTTTTAAAAAATAATGCATTATTTGCATATATTTTTTCAAATAAATTTTTGGTTTATGTTTGAATTAGATTGTGCATTTAGAGAAGTAAGTATGATTCATCTGTGGTTTTTTTTTTAATTTTATATAGATTAGTTTTTTTAATATTGATTTTTTATAGGATTTTTCATAAATGTAGCCTTGCATTGTTTTTTTTTTTTTTTTATTGTTCAATAAATTTTATGTGTTATGTGCAGCCATGCATTATTATTTTTTATAATTATTATTCAATAAATTTTATATGGGTTTGGCAAGCATGGTTGCCAGACCCAAAACGCTTGGGTTTCTTATGGGTTTTTTTTCTTAATTTTATGTAGATTAATTTTTTTTCATATTGATATTTTTATAAGATTTTTCGTATATGCAACCTTGCATTGTTTTTTTTTTTTAATTATTGTTCAATAAATTTTATGTGTTATGTGGACCCTTGCATTCTTTTTCATATATATAGTTATTGTTCAATAAATTGTATGTGTGTGTCGGTTTCTATTACAAATTTTATGAGTTTTTCTATTATAAATTTATTTTAATAGAGGAATTTATTAAACATGACCAAGTAAATTACCCGTGTTGCAATGTTAGATATCTTGATTTTTATTTTTCGCTTGATTTTCTCAATTTTATTTTTGTTTATTATTGATGAATTTTTTTTATTACTTTACAAAATGGTTACTGGGTTGTTTAATTAGATGCATGGATAAGTTTTTCGATTTACATTTAAGAGTTTTTGTGATGTGTGTGTGTGGGGGCATGTAGAATCTGGTGGAGAAAACTATTTGGCCAATGTTTTCCAAAAAGTTTAAAGGTTTTAGATGCTTTTAGGTTGCTTTCTCTTGGGGAAAATATTTATCTTCTAAGATGAGTGTTTGAGGTATACCATACTCATTTTATATATTGGGTCCAAATACATAGATGAATACTTAAAATGTGTTTGTAGACACTTAACTAGGTTATTCATGTTTTTGAAATAACAAAGAGTTGACAAATATTTGCTACTCTTTATTTGTTAACTGTTGTTAAGACTGTACTTCTCACTTAAAAGTTGAGCTTTCAATTTTTTTTTGTTTATTATGTCATTTTTTGTTTGAATTGCTTAAACAATATTTATATTAGATTAATGTTTCTTTACACTTTATAATTTGATTCTTATATAAAATTTCAGACAGTTTAAACAAGTTTTTTACATGTTATTTATTCATTGTTTTAAAGCCAAATTATATACTTTTTAATGCTACTAACTCTTGATTATATGCTTAAAAAGCATTTTTTTATCTTTTAATTGTCACACAATTAAAAGCAACACCTGCGGCAATGTGCCGACAACCTATACAGTGAGATTTAAAACAGCCTATCCGAAAATAAATACAGCATCTTCCTTTCCGTCTTTAAAATTTTATGTGTATTTTTAGCTAATTATAGTTTCTATATACGTATATTATTTAACTAATTTATTTAATTGATTGATTACAATTAATTATAAAATATTAATTTTGTTGTTTATTAAATAACTCAAATACTTATAATTAAATTAAAATTTTTAATTTTTAATTATACAAAATATTTTTTAATTGATATTTAACTAATTTATTTAATTGATTGATTACAATTAATTATAAAATATTAATTTTGATTTTTTATTAAATAACTCAAATACTTATAATTAAATTAAAATTTTTAATTTTTAATTTTTAATTATACAAAATATTTTTTTAATTGAACTTAAGTAAAAATTAGAGACATAAATTAATTATCTTTCAAGATTTAATAATTAGTAGTTCGGATAAACTTATATAAATCTTAAAAATAATAATTACTAACAAATTTTCACTTAAAATTATATTATTATAAACCATTATTAATTTAAACAGCTCATTTCAATAATTATTGTGAATATAAATTAATAATATATATATATATATATATAAATGTTTTTATAAATCATTGTTTTAAAATAAATCTTTCATTTTTTAATAGTATTAGTTTCTGTACAAAGGTTTTAAAAATACCTAAGATAATATTAAAAAATAACCTATAAAAAAATTAACTAATAATCCAATTTAGTAATATGATAAATTATAATATAATGTAATTATTTCCAGATTTTAATATTTGATGCTTTTTTATTGGCTTGTTTTGGAGCCTTTTTAGATTTTTAGGATTAAAGTAATTAAAATTAAATAATGGGGAAAAACATATGTAATCTTAAAACTAGTAATTACTAAAATAATAAGTCTCAAATTATAATATTATGGGCCTTTTTTATTTTAATTATATATATAAATTTTATAAATTATATGTGTAAGAAATCTTGCCTTTTTTTTGCTTAATAATATCATGTTTTTTGTCCAAAAGAGTAAAAAAGAACACAAGACAATAACAAATAATTATCTATAAAAATTAAAAATGATTCAATTTAAAAATTGTATAAATTTCAATTTAATCTGATTATTTTCAGATTTTAATACTTCATGTATCTTATTGAGTTGTTCTTAAATTTTCTTACTCTTTTTGATATTCAAAATAAAATATCATTATTGTGATATATAATTCTCGAATTATTTATATAACTTATTTTATATTATTCAGTGTTTTATATGGTGTATAAATCAAAAAACAATAAAAAAATGGATTAATCTATATTTTAGTTTCATTCTAATAAATAAATAATTTTATTTTAAATAATTTATTAATATTAATTTTTTTAATTATAGGTGGATTTGAATCTACTTAGTATTATGTTGTTAGAGTACAATATTGAATCAAAATTTCAAAAGTTTGGAAGGAATTTGTGATTTTATGTACAGTTATTGATATCTCCAAAATTGTCCCTTCTCTTGTTTGAAGCCCGGCCTGCTTTAAACTCCATTAAAGCCCAAAGAGCGAAAGGTACACGAAGCAACTGACACTCTAATGGTCATGATTGGACTTCATTTATTTATTGTTTTTAATGTATTGACCACGACAAGTTCCCAGAAAACAGCGTAAGTAAACCACCAGGAAGATTCAGAGCAAGTTCATCTTTGGTCTCAGGCGCTCCTTTCTTTGCTGCTGCCATGAAGAGATTTGGAAATATACATTCCGCGGCTTCTCACTTTTTATTATTCAATGGATAGACTTTTTAGAAACATCTTCCATGGTAATTCTATGTAGTTTCTTGGAATGATCTCAAAACATCCATTTATATAAGAGCAAGTTATAACATGAGTCTGCCACCCAGATAATTAACCAGCTTCTTTTCCAGCTAATCTTTGCTGCCACCCCGACCAGAAATTCATCAAATTTTCAAAAATGTTGCCAAATCATTTCCATGGCGAAAACCCAACTTCACTTGCTAGAAACAACTGCAACGTTTGCAGTGAAAGCCTGAGATTTACACAATCTATTGCATACTTTTACCTCACATTCAATAGCATACGCACAATATGCCGTGCATACATGCACAATGACATCCCAATGGTAGCATTTATAGTTTTTGCCTACTTCAGTTACTTTATCGTAGACCACTGCTTAACCGTGTTTAATCGACTGCCTTCCGACGAAGAATCACCAAAGAAAGAGCTGTTGAAAGTTACAATATGGAGCTTAACATCAGCCATAATGTTTGGCTTTGCATATCAGTTTTCAACATTTATGGGCCCGACTGTGGTTCTCCTCATGTATGGCATTGCGATTGTGAGCAGTGCAATTCTCTTCTATGCCCACTTCATTTATGATGCCCAACGTGGTTACAAGGCTTTCTGCAGTGTTAAGAGCATCAAAATTCTCCAGTTTCCTGCTCCTGCTGACAGGGATGTCGATCCTGATATCAAGACGTTAGAAGAAGTCTAAAGCCTGGAGATCAATTCTGGCAGAATCTCTGTTGGTGCAGTAGCATGCCTAATATTCATGCATATATGCCAATTGCCGAGAATAAGATATACTCTGCATTTACGGGACTTGGAGAGTGCGTGTGTTTCGTTGAGTGTGGATCACTATTTGAAGGATTGGAGACTCCCACAAAAGGGTTTTTAGCAGAAATTAGTATGGTTTGCGCAACTTTAATTCAATTAATTATCATGATTTTTTTATTTGATTTAATGCTTGTTTAGAATGAAAACCTCGGTAAAAATGTGCCAACATATATGAGAGAAGTTATATTAGAAATCGCATGTTTCCCTCCGCTCTCCTTTTTATATCTTTATTTTTTTTTTGTTTCAAAAATATTTTTTTAAAAATTAATAATAATTAAATAAAAAATTTAATTTTTTTAATTTGAAAATAAATTTTAAAAAATAAAAAATATTATTTTAATATATTTATAAATAAAAAATACTTTAAAAATAACTATAACTACACTCCCAAACATAAAATAAATGCTTTGCTTTGTTCAAAATGAATAGCAAAATAAATACCTAAAAATAGTTAGGAGATTTTGAATATTATAATTTATATATGAAAACATATAGAGTGTGTGTTTGATATTATGGTGTATAGTGTTTTTTTTTAAATATTTTTTACTTAAAATATATTAATTTTTTTTTAGTTTTGATATTAATATATTAAAATAATTAAAAAATTCTAAAAATATATTAATTTAATATATTTTTTTATATCAAATACATTTTTAAAACGCATTTAATCACGTGTACACGCCTACTGAAAATGATCCAATAGTTGAAACTTAAACCCGATCGATTTGTTTTGCTGCCCTTTGAGCTAGATGAATGAAAACTTCGGTCCTTGACAAACTGCTATTTTCTGCCTCTCGGACCCATCAATTATATTTTTGTAATTAACCAATTATTTATTAAATTTCATTTTACTATTCTAACCTAACTTCTAATCTTATTAGTCTATCTACTAGCTTATAATATATGTTTTAATTTATTCTTGACCCTTTGTTTTTTTCAGCATATTTTTTTTAAAAAAAAATATTAGGGGTGAGATGATAAACAACAAAAATTAAGGATCCCACAAAGTCAAGAAAAGGAGATAAACTAATCATTGACCATAAAAATTTTAAATTAGAAATTCTCATTCAAGAAAGAAATAATATAAAAATATTTCATTGTTTTTATCATTTTTATTTTTCCAGGAATCCTAGCACTATAAATTAAGATCATGGGTAGATAATAAAGACCTTAGAAAATCCTTAAAGGAGCCAACTCATTGGATGAGTTAAAATTGATTGAAATATTGATTTTGATCAAAACATTTATTTATCGCCTGTTTGGAAGTGTGGTTGTGGTTATTTTTTGAAGTTCTTTTCACTTGAAAATATATCAAAATAATTTTTTTAAAAAAATTATTTTTGATATCAGTGTATCAAAATATCTGAAAACACCAAAAAATATTAATTTAAAATAAAAAAATTTAATTTTTTAAAAAATATTTTTAAAACACAAAAACAAACAGGTCTGAGCTTCCTGCTAAATCTATATATCATAAAATTAAAGGTTAATAGAATGAAAAAGAGAATTAGCTAAGAAAAATGGAAGATATTATTGTAAGTTATAATCCTGTAGTTATTATTTCGTATGCTCTTCAATAATAAATGTGTATTATATTATATATAAGGATTAAAGGATGTCAAAAACAACTTTAAATAAATGTGTATGATGAACCCTATATCTAGAATAATGTTTCATCATATTATTTTAATATTTTTTTTATAAGTCTAACGGGAAAGAGATAAAATATATAGTTTTTAAAATTATAAATAAATTTTAAAAAATATGAATTAAGTATATAGTTGATAAAATTATAATGAAAACATTTTTTGGGAGCAATTTGGAGGAGAATTTGTTTGAAAAAAATCAGAAGAAATGGAGATGCGGGGTATCGATCCCCGTACCTCTCGCATGCTAAGCGAGCGCTCTACCATCTGAGCTACATCCCCGCCACAAATTGTGTGCGGAACATAAAATATAATAATGAAGGTTGAATTGTGAATCATTCCGAACGGACGCCCTCAGGTTGTGCTATGCTTGTTCGTTCATCAATGGAATAAAGAGAAAGAAAACCTGAAATCCCTAACGAGCAAAGCTAAGTAAATAACAAATATATCAAAAATGCTTACCAGACACTTACTAAAGCAAGCTTCAACCTGCCGTCATTTCCTCTTGAATTCTAAAACTTCTTCTCCTTTGTTAACTAAATCACTTCTTTTCTCTTCTTCTTCTTCTCCAGAATCACAAAGCCCCACCACTACTTTCGTCGACGACAAGGTTACCGATCAATCTCCCACTAGCACCTCCATCTCCATTGACCGTTCCGACCTATATAATCCACCTGGTCCAACTTCTCTTCTCATACTCGTATTCTTTTTTTTTTTTTGCGGTGTTTCTTCGGATTTGTTTTCTTTGATTTGCTTGGTTATTATTGTACTCTATTGTAGATCATTCTCATGAACCCACATCGGAGTCTGAGCTTGTCAAGCACCTTAAAGGCATTATCAAGGTGCCACCAATTTATTTTTATTGTCTTTTACAATGCAGATACTATGTTTGTTAAAATGCCTCTGTTTGTTTTTCTTCGAAAAAAGTTTCTTACAAATTAAATAGATTTTTGTTGATGGATTGATGAAAGACGTTCACTTTCACCCTAATATCGTTATCAGGAAATTCTGTAGCTTGGAACTTAGATACATGTGATTTTGAAACTCCTTTCAGAAATGGATGCTAAAATTTTCATTATGTCATCAATGAAAAGTATTGTTTTGTGCTGTTGTTATTGAAAAATTTATTGGAAGTTGTGGATGGTTTTTCAGTTCCGAGGTGGCCCAATCTCAGTGGCAGAGTATATGGAAGAAGTTTTGACGAATCCCAAGTTTGGATTCTACATTAGTCGAGATGTGTTTGGAACAGAAGGTGATTTCATTACATCTCCTGAAGTAAGCCAGATGTTTGGTGAGGTAAATGAGTTTCTGTTGAACTTTGAAATACTTGTGTGATTGAGTAACATGGAACTTGTGAAACCTTTACGTCATTTCTAAGGTCATCGAGGCAGTTAGGGAGTCATTGTACTGAAAGAGCATTTGTAGTTGTTTGATATTCAATTCTGGTTACCTCAATTGTTAATTCTTGGTTGATTGCTATCCGAGGAAATAATTTAACCCTTTTGATGTAATATCAGATGGTTGGTGTATGGGCCATGTGCCTTTGGGAGCAAATGGGACGGCCAAAACAAGTGAACCTAGTTGAGCTGGGTCCAGGACGAGGAACTCTGATGGCTGATCTTCTGCGTGTATATCACCACAATTCTGATGATACTAGTGAAATAAGTCAGTGCTTTAAAATTTTTAAGTTATTCGGTTTTTATTGAATAAGCATGCCTTTTCATTGTAGGGTGCATCCAAGTTTAAGAGCTTCACAGAATCGTTGCATGTACACTTGGTAGAATGTAGTCCTATGTTACAGAAGCTTCAGCATCACAACTTAAAATGTTTAGATGAAGACGTTAACGGTGATGGTGTTGAAAAAAGGACCATCAGCACGTTGGCAGGGACACTTGTGTCATGGCATGCTTTGCTAGAGCAGGTTCCATCAGGATGTATGTAGTTATATTTTAAATTTCCTCTAGTTGAAATGTTAAGTATCAGACTTGTATTGTTTGAATGGAATGAGTTCTTAATTTTATTTTAGTTTCAAATTTTTGGGATAGCAGTTTATTTTCTTTTTCCAACATTGTAAAGTGACAGTTTGCTTTTTCTCTGATTATCATTCATTGTGATGTTTCAGTGCCATCAATTATCATTGCCCATGAGTTTTACGATGCTCTACCTGTGCATCAGTTTCAGGTTAGTCTTATTGATTTTCTTGGTGTCACTCTGCCCTAAAAAAAATGGTGCAGGTTACAGTTAATTAGTACTTGTGTAATCCGTTATTTGCATAAATCTGATATTTAGGATCCTTTCTGCAAAATGCTTAATGCATTTTCTTTTCCTGAACTCTAAATAGTGTTCATTATCTTTGAATTTTGAGCAATTTGGATCTTGTTTTCTTGATTTCCATATTCCTTCTCTTTCTACCTATTCTTGCACTTGTACTAGTTGAAATATTAGAAATATTAAAATAATATTTTTCCATATTACTCAAGCTTCTTATTGACTTACTTATTAGAAATATTAAAATAATTTTATAGAAAGGATAGGATAAATATCACTGAAATATAATGAGAGAAGAACAGAAAAATACAATGGGCTGAGCTATCTCAGTTTGTTTCTCAACATGGAGGTTGCAAACTGATAACATGTTCTCCTCTGTAATTTTGGTCTCATCTTCTCTATAATGGAAAACTTTACCGTAAGTTGTTATATTGCTCTATCTGTGTAGCCAGTTCTAAGTCATAATTCAAACTTTTACTTTGCATTCATCCCATAACTGGAAGAAAGATATTTCAAATTACTCTCCCTTGGTTTATCTTGTCTTCGGTTTTTGGCCGTCATATTCTTTTCTTCTCTCTTCTCACCAATCAGTCTGATTGACAACACCTGCAGAGAGCTTCTCGTGGCTGGTGTGAAAAAATGGTTGATGTTTCGGAAGATTCAATGTAAGCATTTGTAGTTTAATCTTAGAGATATAATCCTTTTGCAGATAATTGTAGATTGATATTTCTTATGTATATCGTTTAGGTTCCGTTTTGTTCTATCCCCACAGCCAACACCAGCAACTCTATATTTAATGAAGCGCTGCAAGTGGGCTGCACCTGAAGAAATAGAGAAGCTTAGTCATATTGAGGTTTGCCCCAAAGCAATGGATTTAACACATGCTATTGCTGACAGAATAAGTTGTGATGGAGGAGGGGCCCTGATTATTGACTATGGCCTAAATGGAGTAGTCTCAGATAGTCTGCAGGTGAAGACTCTTACCATTGTTTTTGGTGCAAGTGCTTCCATTATGTCTGTCGGACTGCATGGTTTATCGATGTGATTGTAAACATTTTCAATTATCTGTCCACACAATGTTGGAATACTTGGGCATTTATGACCTGTACTGTTGCATTCCTTCATGTTCTATTATGTTTCTTCAAACTTTCCTCAGGGATAGAAAGATTGCACTGTTGACCGAAGGTTTGCATTCATTTGGGTTTACTGTCATTGCATTGAAAACTTTGAGTGCTGGTTTGAGTCAGTCTATTTCTCTAGACCCTTCTATTCTTTCCCTTACTACATCTGTGCAGGCAATTAGGAAACACAAGTTCATCAACATACTCGATAATCCTGGGTCAGCTGATCTCAGTGCATATGTCGATTTTGCTTCCATCAGGCACTCTGCTGAGGAAGTGTCAGGTATGGTTATACATCATTTTGGATTTACGTCGTTTCTTTTAGAACTTGAGTGCAGTTAAAAACAGGATTACTAAAAGAAAAATAGTGGAAACTAATTCGTTTATTACATGACGATTTTAGCCGATATCTCTGTCCATGGACCAATTACTCAGTCCCAATTTCTTGGTGCTCTCGGCATAAACTTCCGAGTGGAATCATTGCTGCAGAACTGCACAGATGAACAAGCTGATTCCCTGAGGACAGGATACTGGCGTCTGGTAGGTGAAGGTGAAGCCCCATTTTGGGAGGGGCCTGATGAACAGGTGCCCATTGGAATGGGTACTCGGTATCTGGCAATGGCCATCGTGAACACGAAGCAAGGTGTTCCAGTTCCATTTCAATGAAGTTTGAACTACAGCATGATTTTTCACGTTTTGTATTCTGCATTTGTAAATTTGTAACAAATGCAGCTTTAAATACACCTGCAATGCTTGTGTGTTTTGAAAAACCTAGTTCGTTTGAAACTCTTTTAAATAAAAAAACGCTATTGAGGGTGGAATTAAAAAAAAATAATTTTATAAATTATTTCAAATAAAAAAATAGAAATTAAAAAACTGAAGATCAAATTTTCCGGACAAAAAATTAAAATGAGATAAAACTGAAAAAATAATAATTAATTTTATTTATTATTTTAAATAAAATAAATAATAATAAAAAATATGGATAAAATTTGATAGATAAAAAATTTTAATTAAGAAAATAAGAGAAAAACAAGTTATAATAAAAAGAATAAGGATTAAAATTGATATAAAAATTAAATTAACTTAAATTTAAAAAGTTGAAATTGAAGAAAAAAATATTCAAAATAAAATAATTAAGTATCAAATTTTATATAATTACCAAATAAAAAGTTTTTTTGAAATATTTTTATAATTTTAGGAGGTGTTTTTGATTGAAAACAAAAATAAATATATTTTCTAAAAGTATTTTCATTAATAAACTTTCCAGAAGCTACCAAGATGCAAGAAAGGTAAGGTGGGTACAACCATAAGGAAATAATTTTTCCATTATTGAAATTAATAAGAACCATTGGATGGGTTCGTTCAATCCTAGTCGTTAAAGTTAAAAATTTAATAAGTGAGTTACCAGATAAACTAGTATGATATTTTAGACATTCTAGATGTTCTTAACACTTTAATCCCAATACTTCATTTCTGTCCCATTTTAGTCCTTGCCTCTAATAATACAAAAAGAGAGAAGGAGTTGCGAGCGAGAAAAAATAGCTAAAAAATAAGTCTAACTTCTAAAGCCAGCTGTCCTAATTTTCCAGTCAACGGAAGTCATCAAAAGTTGGAAAAGGACATGTCACGTCGCCTCACATCATCCATCACTTCTCTAGTTTTTTTTTCTTTTTTAAATCATTTTAAAGCTAGGTCGTGCCATCCAGGCCCAAAAAAATCAAACTTGGCGTGCGCAGACCAGCTCTTTTTCTTTCCTTTTTTCACATTTTTTTTAATTTCTTTTAAAACCCTCTTATTTTTTTTAATTGAAAAGTCATTCATTGATTTTTGTTTTCATTTTAAAAATTATAAAAAATATTTTGTATTTTCATTTTTAATTGAAATATATTAATATATAGCGTTATAATCTATCGAGTGAATTGAAATAATTATTTTATTTTTACCTTACAAGCCTCAAATTGATTATTTTATCAAGAAATAAAAATATTCTCCAAGACTATAATCATTAACATTGAATTAAAATTTTTTTGCTTGGGGAATTGTACTTTTTTTTAATAAAAAAAAATTGTATTATATTCTAAGAGTTCTTTATGGAATCTCTAAAAAAAAGTATTCAATTAGATTGATTTGTTTAGTAAATTCATTTAAAATTGATTATTTTTAGTAATATTCTCCAAGACTATAGTCATTTGCTGCTTTGAATTCAAATTTGATAAATATTTTATAGGTTGGATTTATTTGATGAACCTTTTCATCTTATCATAAATAAATAATCATGGCAAGTTATATTTTTTTTCATGAATTCAAAATTGATAAATATTTTAAAATATTATATTTGATTAAACAATGATAATCATCATTAAATATTCAATATCATTCAGTTTGATTTGATTTTTAAATGATTTGTCTAGAATCAAACTTTGACAAGTAAAATCTAATTTAGTTTGACTATAGTTGAGAGTGAGGAATTCACTCGACTTGACCCCCATTTAATTTTTAACTATTATTAAAAAAAAACTTTTATGGAGTTGTAGTTGTTTTTAATATAATACATGGATTTTTTATCTTATAATTCGCAAGGGATACTTATGATTTTATAAGTGTAATTGAAGTTTAAAATTTAATTTTAGATATTTTTTAATTGATTAAAAAAATAAATTAGAATACTCAATTTGATCCGATAGGGTTGGAGGTAGAGGAGGAGAAAATTTAGATATTAAGGGGGAGTGGGTGAGAAAATTTGGGGAGTGGGTGAGAAAATTTTGGCTCCAACTTAACGCTTTGTTATCCCTACTTCCAACTCTAGATATTAACTTAATATTAATAATCAAAATCAATAATTGAACAAAGTATTAAATTATACCATTTTTTCTTTGTAATATCTTATTATATTTATTTTAAACATATTATCAATTAACTTTACAAGAATAATTATATATTTACAACATTTATCGGTGTTATTATCGAATGATTAACACCAAAAATAATTATATTTTAACGTTTGATAAATTTAATTTTTTTTTATCATAATATAATCAAAATAACTTATTTCTTTTAAATTAAGATTTCAAATTAATGTTTATAATAAAAAAACTAAATTCTTTTAATCTAGAGGGCATTTGTTTTGCATAAAACATATAACAAGAAAATACGATGATAGTGAAATGATAATAATTTCTTTTAATAATAATAATGATGATTGGAATATATGAAATAAAAATGATGATGGTCACGACAACAACAACAGCAAAAAAAAACTGGTGGTGGTGGTGTAATATGAGTGGGGTGGTTATGATAGTAGTGATAAGGAGATTATGGTTTTGGAGAAGGTTGTGGTAGTCATCGTGATGATAATGAATTGATGGTAGTAGAAATAGTTGTTTAATGTCTCTAAAATATTATAAAAATTCGTGAGTTTAAAATATTTTGTTAATAAATGAACTAAAGAAGTTAATTGTAAAATATTTTATGTAAAACAATTAATTTTTTTTTGTAATTTTTTTTATTTGCAAAACAATTCCCCCTTTAATTTGTTATTTTATTTTTTAAAGATGAGTTGAATTTTATTAAAAAAAACATAATATCAAATATATGATTTTGAGTTTAAATTATACTCATAAATAAACTAGTGTAATTATTCAACAATTACTTTGTCGAAGAAGAGCTCCTACCGCACGCATATACTATTAAATATCAAGAAGGAATTCAATTTTATATCTCTAATTTTTATCTTAGCACAGTTAAAATTAATTCTATATGTTTCAAATATTTTAATTTAATAATAAAAAATAATTAAATAAAGAAATAAAAATTCATTACACATCAAGGATTTCAAAGCTCATACAAAAAAAAAAAAAAGTATATATAAAAAATCAGAACTACCTTTGATAAAGGCCTTGCGCAAGATTGACAGTCAAGCAGAGGACCACCTTTTGGCCTACCGTATCATGACTGCCAGTATGATCATACCGGCCGTGCACTTGCCGCGTGTTGGGAGGTCATTGGTTGTTTTGGAAGAATCAATTTTAAAATCTTTTGATGAGATTCGAGGGCAATATATATATATATATATTATATCCTAATAATACAAACATTTAAGGTTGAAAGATCTGTTCATCTCCGCATTCTCGTTGCTTACCCGTTGAATAACTTGCACGCTCTCCCGGTCAACGCCTTTGTGATATCGAGTTATTTTTTAAAATATTTTTTATTTAAAAATATATTATAATATATTTTTAATATTATCATTTTAAATTAATTTAAAAATATTAAAAAAGTAATTTTAAATAAAAAATAAAAAAATAATTTTTTTAAATAATGTTTTTACACAAAAACAAACAATTTCTGAGTCAACTAAATAAACCTCAATCATTGCTTTATTGCCTTGCTTTTCTATGTATCTCAATTTTATTTTGGTAGAAAGATTAGGCGTTTCTTAAATTATTTCATTGACAGTGACTGATCAATAATTAGATTAGAATAAGAATTATTCTAAGGACAGCCAAAAAAATCAAGGCTGGACCCAGCCCTGGCTTGCTGGCAGTGCCGATAATTTATTTTTTTAATTTTTTTGTGTTAATCTATAAATATTATTTTATGTGGCTAAAGAATCGAAACTAATCGGGTGTAACCTACTCGCCTACCTTTTTTGAATTTGACGAAACCTCATTTTCAAAAACATATTTTGTAGGTATAGATAAATGATTAAAATCCCGGCTATTCCAAATTTCTATAAAAAAATATATATTTTGATTTCAACTTGAGATTTATTGAACAGATTTTAAATTTTTTGCTATCATGCCACGTCCCTTAGAACCTACTATTAATAATAAAATCACAACATAACTTATCTTAAATGGATTTATTATAAATATATAAAAAATAAAAATATATTATTTATATAAGAATATGAAATAGATGATTAGAAAATATAAAAATATGTATTCAAGATAATTTCATTAATAAATAGTAAATATATTATTTTGCTTTAAAAAAACTCTACGTGCAAAGATTGAAAAGACTTCTACTCCATCTAAGAAAAACAGTTATCTATTTATTTTTTACATATGACAATACTACTAGTATATAAATTCAAAAGAAACTAAGAAAAAGACTAAGAAAATTAATGTAATTTATATAAATAGATTAATTTTATTTTCTTATTATATGTTTATTTATACCCACATAAAACCTTATGTAAAATAAAAAAAAAATCAAACCACCTCAAAACTATATAATATATTATTTGCACTCTATTTTTACTAATATAATTCTAAGAATTCTTATAAATAGGTAAGAAAATCATCAACTAAAATATAAAAAAATAATAAAATTACATCAAAACTTATCAAATTAATAAATCAGATTCATAAAAATGCTTTTTTTTTTTTTTTAATATGGAGTCCTTGATTGTTGTCTTATATTATTTTCAAATCCTTTAGATGGAATGTTTCATAACCTATTTTTTACTCCTAGTTTTTCTATTTGTTTTCAAAAATTATATTTACAGTCCAATTCAATTTTTAGCATTTAAAAAGAAAAGAAATAAGAGTTTAGGGAGTGAAATAAGAAGAAGAGAGAACAAAAAACTAAGAAGGCCAGGGACTAAAATAATAAGAAGATAAGAATATGAAAAAAAATAAAATAAAATTTGGAGGATAAAAAAAAAGGGAAAAATCATTGAAAGATATCCTACACATTAAGATAAAAAAATTTAATTAATTAGAAATCCACAATCAAGAAGGAAACAATACAATAACTTCTTCAAAATTATTTGAGACAAAATGTACTTTAAGAAATAAAATATTTTTATTTGATTAGTTTATTCCAAGTAAATTTTCTATTAAACATTAATTCCTTTGAAAATCTTATTTAATATGTTAACCACTTTCTTTATAATTTTTCAAAAAAGATATATTTTAAACACTGATAGTATCTATATCCAATTAATTTACTCTAGTATAAACTATAATATAATCTCTTAAAATATATGAAATAATATATTATTACAATTTGAGAAATATATCATTAAAAGTATTTGAAAAATAAATTTTATTTCATGTAAATTATTTGAAAAAAATATGATAAAGAAGAAATACACAATATGGTAATAGAATAAACCTCTATTCACACCGATCTATTGTACATGGAAAAATCAAACGAGAAATTTTCTCTTATATGCCCTAAAAATTTGAAAAGAACAAGCAAAAGTATAGTTATTACACTCCGTCCAAGGTTGATTTGATGTAAATATTCTTTCTTTCTTTTAAAGGATCCATAGAATGTTAGTACATGTTTTATAGATAATTGATTAGTTATATATGATAGTGATTTTATTTATGCAATACATATAATTTTATTTATAAAATCATTCTTTATTTTTAATATTTATAAATATTTGGTTAATAAGTTTAGAGTAAAAATAAAATCATTGGGACGAAAGTACTTTATTAAGAAAATTATAAAGTTTTTATAATTATAAGATTTATTTTGTATTAAACCATCATTTCTAAATATTTATGATCAGGAGTACTCTATTAAAATAAGATATTAATCAGAGTTGTTTATATTAATATATATTATGTTCTTTTCATTACAAAAGAAAATAATTATTCTTATAAAATAAAAAATAAGAGATACCTGAAACTAATATGTATTTTATTTACATAAGACTATGATTTTATTTACACTATTTTCTTAGATAAGATGATAAAGAAATTATTATTTGATAAAAAAAATTTCTAGTAAAGAAAAAAAAAAACACCTTTGAAAGTCTTGTTAAAGAAATAAGTAAAAGGTATGCTTAAGAAGCCTCAAACACTTATCTTTATTTATTTTGATTATAATTTGCTATTTGTTTATGTTCTTACAATAATTTTTATCTACGAAAGCGGACAAGATTTATATATAATATACATTATGCTGGTTTTAAGTGAATAATTTAATAATAAAATCCTACTATATGGTTTTAAGTGAATAAGCCGTGCTCTTATTGGTTATCTATGAAAGCCTATGTCAACCACTTGAGGTGGTACTGAAATATGGTGGAGGTTGATTGGTAGATATTGATATGTGTAGCATCACATATCTATGGACCATCTGTATACTATATTGGTGACTTGTGCTACATTGTAGACCTATCAATTTTTTAATGTATAATAAAAATGTTTAGATAATAGTAGTATTTTAAAAAATAAAATAACAACAACCTCATGTTTGAGTTATTAACTTCATTGGATCTAATAAAATCAAATAATATAATAATTTGATTTAAATCGTAGACAATGATAATAGATGAACCGTACAAAAAACATTTGGTAAAAATTAACTAAAATAAATAAGCCGCTGATATCATACTCGGAAAGGAAAAAAAGAAACGATCACTAGAGACTCAACATCATTCTATTGTAGACATCACTCACTACCATAAGAGCTTGTTGAGATGATTCAAATCCCACTATAAAAGGTTGTATGACGACATCGAAAGAAGTCATATGGGTCGCTAGAGCAACAACTCGGAAAAAAAAACCAAAAAACAAAACAAAAGGAAGTGATCATTCGCCTATATTCAATCAATCAATCAATCAATTCTATTTAACTCATGAACAAAACTCATTTTTAAAAATAAATTTAATAAAAATAAATAAATAAATAAAAATACTCAATATAACCCGATTAAATTAAAAAAGCAAAGGATGCAAAAAGTTGGAAAACAAAGTGAGTTCAACCTCTAATTAAATAAATGCTGAAGGATAAAACTGAAAAAAAATATTAGCTTTAAAAAATAATAAATAAAACAAATTAATCCCGACCGAATCCCCTAAAGCTAGGTTAATTTTTAAAATTAGCAACTCATGAAATCCTAAACATGAGCTTAATCAAGAAGCTCAAATTCAAATTAATTAAATGTTGAATGATGAAACTGGATAAAAAAAATACCAATCTAAAAGATTTTGCAAATGAAAAAAACATAACAATCAAAAGAATGAGAAAGAAATCTAATAGGAAAAAAAAATTAATTGAGGGTGAAATTGTAAAAAAAAATCATTATAAAAATTATCTCAGATTCTATAAAAAACAATTAAAAAATAAAGACCAAATCTGACAAAACTAGAAATTGAATGAAGATGAATTCAAATAAACATCCAATTTCATAAATTAAATTCTATAAATAGCATTGACTAAATAAAAAAGAAAGAGAAGTTTAGTGCTTGAAAAATTATAGAGCAAACAAAAAATTCGAGTAAGAGAGAGAAAAGAAAAAAAAATGAATGGTCATCGGCACGAAACTGAAGATCTTCTCTATGCACTCACCATCTTTTGATGGAGAGAACGCCGAGACGAATTAGACACCACCATGGAATAACAATTTTGGTTTCTGGAATTAGCTGCATGCATCAATGTATTTTTTTAAAATACTTTTTATTTATTAAAATATTAAAATGACCCCACCCCAATTCATTAATTACAAAAAACTAGTTACGTAACCTTATGACCAAACTGATAAAATGTTTTATCTTTAAGGGCAACTAGGTCTTTGTACTATACATTTCATATTAAAAACATGAAAAGCCCCCTTATTGTTAGTTAGTTTTTTTTTTTTTTTTTAATTTCAATGGTAAATAAGTTATTTTATTATGCACTTTTTATATGAAAATACAAAAGTAACCCTCAATTAAAGCTTAATAAATTATTTCTTTTAAGAATAGTAATGTAAATTTACTATGCCAACACAACATAAAATACTCATTTTTGCCCCAATCAATTTTAAAATGCCAAAATGGTTTTACTGCAAATAAAATTATACCTCAACCATTATCCAATTAGTTTGTTTTTTAAAAGGGCAAGAAGATAAAAACATTGTGCATTATATTTTGGTAAACAATTTTTTCACCTTCTTTTTCATTTTTTTTTAAAAATTATAATGTAAGCATACAAGGTGTCACACCCGAACATTGCGACGACTAATTAAAATTTTTTTCTTTGAACAAGAACATATTTTTGACATCTTATTTTTTGGAGGAATATGTCTAGTTTAAAAAATTGCCACCTAGTATTATGGTCACTAAGAACCCTAACTGGTTAATAGAGAATCTATGGTACGGAACTAGTTACGCGAAATGGAAGATACTATCACTCCTTAAGCGTCCTACTTGAGGTAGGTTGTATTGCTGGTTTTGTTTTAAATTGCTAAGAGTTTGTTTTTGCTTCATTCTTATGGTCTTCTTATAATATTCATGACTCTGGTGTTAGTGAATATTGATCTATGAATATTTCCAACTATGATATTGGTAAATATTGTGTAACCCAAAAAGTATGGTATTCTTGACTTTGACGCTAGTGAATAAATCCTTAAAATTTGAATTAAAAGAAAAGAAAAATATTTTTTATATTTGTCAGACTGAATTTACCTAGCCGTATGGGTTGGGCTAGACCCAGCAACCCAACCCAGTCACTGGCCTAGGCAGTAACCAGATTTGCTGTTGCACTGTGCAACCATGTGTGAATTACAATACATGCTTGCACAATAACAGTTTAATTAAAAATGACAAGACAGGGCAACGACTCACCTGGTACTATTGATGGTTGGAGCTGCTACCAGGGGAGAAAAGAGGAAGCCGACTACGGTGGAGAAGCAACTTCTCACGACTGAGGAGCTAGTGGATACCGGCCTTAAGAGCACAGTGCGGAAAGAGGGTCATTTATTGGAGCTTATAGTTTGGTGGAGTTGTTGGAGCTCCTCTGCTGCTGCTGGCTTGAGCTTGTTCATGGCTGCTGATGCGAAAGAAAGCTTTTAAACATTGCTTTAATGAAGGTTGGAATAGTCCACAGTTGCCGTGCTGCTTCTGCTATTACTGCTCCTAGTGTTGTCATCTCATTCATGTCCGAAACAGGAGACCACGATGTGGATGCTGAAGACTTTATTGATGTAGCTCTCGTCCACCATGCTGCTGGAGGATGATCTTCCATTTTTATCGCTGCTTTGTGTTGCTGTGTTGCTCTTGGTGGTGGACTAAGAAGAATAAGCTGTTGCTGGAACTGAGAATTAAAGAAATTTTTTTTTTTGTGTTGAAGTTGCCTATGGTTGGAGATGTTAGGGTAGCCGAGGAATGCAACCACCACTACCCACGACTGAGGAGATGATGAATGCTAGCCAGAAAACTAACGGTGAAGTTTGCTGGCAGGGGTGAATGTTGAGAGCTGTCTTTGGGTTAGGTTTTGACAAGGAATAAAAATATAGGGGAGGGGGAAGCATGGGGACTTTGGTGATAGAGAGGAAGATCAGGGTGTGTGACCAAGTTGATGAAGATGAAGGAGCTCGTGAAGAGTTTTTTTAAAAATATAGAGCTGGCAGCTCCCTTCTTGAAAATAGATTTAGGTTTTCAGGTAATGCCTTCCCTCTAGGTTTTCGTGTAATGGCTTCTTCCAGGTTTCTTGTAATGTCTCTTCCAGGTTTCTTGTAATGACCTTTCACCTTTTTTGTATACGTCCGGATCTATATTTATAATACGAGAGTTCTATAACATATAAAACAAATTTCCAAACAAACTTATTCTCTTTTTAAAATTTAAATTTGATTAAGAATCAAAATTTTTTAAAAAAGATAACTATCATTATCTTGATAATAAGGAACGAATGACAAAAACACATTGTAGTCCATAATTTTTTCACAAGTTGACAAATCATACTTTTCATTGAAATAAATTCGTGATATTTTAATTTTAAATTTTTATCTCTATAAAATTAAATTATAAGCAAATGGATCAAAATTGAGTTATAACACAAGGTTAACAGGAAAAGAAGGTTAACCGGAAGAGACTATAAAATGTGCGAGGAATCTCATTTTGCATTTTCGTGGTGAGTGGTGATTTGAAGTAAGATTGGTAAATGTAGTATTGAATCCAAAATACCTCTACTACTGACTTGCTAATCTTACTTTTTATAGCATATGATATATCATTCACGCATTTATAGAGCTTGAATCAATTATTTTTTCTCACTTCACGTGTTTATTAGGCACTCATTCTGTCCTTTTTCTACTTCACTCGATGGGTAACTAAATAAGAAAACCAATCAACTATTGGACAATCCAACTATAATTTGAATAAAATTCAACATTGATTGAATAAAAAAGAAGGGTTTCATAATTAATAAACTATTTAAAGACAAGAAAAATAAAATAAGAGTTAGTAAAAGAAAATAAATGATAGCCCTGAGTGCCTAGAAAAGAATGGACGACTTGTTTCATCCTATGAGCAACTTCAATAAAAATAAAAATACCATAAATCTGTGAGCCACAAGTTTCTTTTTAGCTTGTCCATGATTAATTAAGTATTAGTTTTTCTTTTACGTATTTTAGTGGTGAAGAATTCTTATATCTATCATGTTGAGAAGAAAGTCGTTGATCAAAGCATTCACATTATTAAAAGTGATGCATTAATTTTTTTCTTAAAAAAACTATTTTACTTGGGGTGTCTCATATATATGACTTGAATGTCTTGAATACCCGGTTATGTTTTATATTCAAAGGGGTTAAAGAAAGATAACTTGACCAAGTTAAATTCAGTGGACTAAATCGCTATTCGATCTACCCGGTTAAAATTAAAGTAAGATTTGGTTTGACTTTTTCTTTAATTTTTTTAAAATAATGTTATTTTAACTATTTTTTAATCTTGAAACTACACTTTTTTGAATTGAACCAGTTCATCCACCCAACATGTGACTTAAACCTTGGACCAAATTATGACTTGGGCCATATTTATAATTATGATTTTGATTTTAAAACTTAATTGACAAGTTTCTTAACCATTTTAAAGTCATATTTTCTAACTAGCTGGCAATCAATAAAAAATGTAATTTGAGCATTATCCTTACTTAATCAAATGAGTATTATATAAGTTAGGCATTGGAGTTAACATATATATCTTGGATCAAATAAATATGTTATTTTCTTTGAGGACTAAAACATTAATGGTAATATAAGTGTTTATATAAAAAATAAATAATCACATGTCATTTAATCAAGAGGAGTAGTTGTTTACTTTGTAAATCAATTAAAATAGTTGAAATTGACATCAAATCAAAGAAATATAGATTCAAGATATTGATCAACAACCATTTCCTATTAAGAACAAGAGTGTTCAATATATTAACATTTTCAAACATTGCAATATAAATAGAATTTTAATACATAAAACTACTATGAGGAAATGCATGTGAATAACAAGTATGAATTGTATTTGGATTTAAGTTATAAAATCCTAATCTACCATAGACAATTTGTATAGGATTATGATTTATAGTTTAGTGGTGAAGAATTCTTATATCTATTATGTTGAGAAGAAAGTCGTTGATCAAAGTATTTACATTATTGAAAGTGACACATTGACTTGTTTTCTTAAAAAAAACTATTTTACTTGGGGTGTCCTATTTATATGACTTGAATGTAGCTACACATTAATCTGCACATTAATGTGCGCACGCACACAGTTTTTAAAGATATATTACTATATCTTGGTAGCTACATATTATTTTACCAAATAGGTTAGAGCCATTTCTTATCGAATAATCAATTAGGAAACTATGATCAAATTTATTAAGGAACAAACAATCCATAAATTTGGACTGCCAGAAACAATCATAAAATGGTTAGGGATCGATATTCATTAGGGAGGATGTAAAGAAATTCAAATAGGAATATTGATTTAAAATAATAATTTGTACTCATGCAAACCAAATAAACCAATAAAAATATCATCCTTAAAATAAAGATATTAGTTAGAAATAATCATAAGACTTCTTATGATGTATTTTTAGAAGTATTATAGATATAAAGAACTTCACATAAAACTATCTTAAGAACTTTACCATTTACCTTGACTTGTAGCCATAATGTTTTGATGCCAATGCCAATAAAACCTGCAGTTTTATCACTTAATAGGGTTGTATAATGTAATATGGATAGCATATATTATCAATATCATATGTTGGCAAAATTAGAGAATTTTAATGAGGTAAGATTTAATGCATTGGACCACTTGCTAGCCAATAAAAAAAAAAGGATTAAAAGAGCATTCAACAAGCATGTTATATCAAAGAACCTCTTTATAGGTGATCTAGTATGGAGGATCATATTACCAATTAGTATAAGGATTTAAAATTTGACAAGTGGTCACCTAATTAGAAGGCCCCATATATCATTGTTGAAAGTACTTAAATAAAGAGCCTATTACCTAGGTAACCAAAATGAGAAATTATATTTTTAGTTGATAAATGATCGATAAAAAAAGAATAACTTTATATGTGAGACATAACTAAAGCTGATAGACTTGGAAGAATAAATGATCAGCCTAGATATCACAAGTTTAGATTACTTTAGAGAAACTGTTTGTATTGCATGCCTAATGATAGGCTAAAAGATTCATGTTTTGTTACTTAAGTTTCTATTATTAATATTTAATTAACTATAATAATTTTAGGTTATTTTCGAGAAGTAGGGAATTTATTATATACAACCATTTGAATGGTTAACAAGAGGTAAGAAGAACATTGTTCAAATTAAGATATTAACTAATAAACACATTATGTTCAAATTAAGAACATTGTTCAAATTTTAGGAACTTATACATATAAAGTTACATGAACAATTGAATGCATGGATTTATTAATATTAGAAAAGTTAGAACAAAAATGTTCATACAAAAAATTAAAACATATTTTCCTTTAATATGGTCTTAAACCTATCCCATATAGTATTGATAGACTAGAGATCTTTTGAGGCTTTTCTTCTTGGTGACCTCTATTCTTAAGCTTAACTAAGGTTGTGTTCATAGATTCTTGCAAGGTATGGGTTTTCTCCATATATCTCGCAGCTTTAGTCTCTAGTTGATTCATAAAAGCCTTAGTCTTAACAATTATTTACTTAACCCTAACTATTTTTTTTCTCAAATGAATAACATTAACCTTATGAGATTGAAGATACATTACAAGGTTTTTAAGAGTGAGGTTAGTTTGTTGGGTAGAGGTGTACTCAGCTTACGAAAACTCATTTTAAGACAACATAGATTCTTAAGTAGCTTCATATCTTATTTTCATCTATAAAGTAAATACCATTGTGGTTTTGAGAGGAATAAGATTTTTTCTGAAATTGCTAGAGGGACTTCCATATATAATAACCCATTAAGCTTTGATATCCCTGAGAGTAGATGTTTCCAAGCTTTTGAGACAATCCACTTTAGCTTTATTGCCTAGTATGTCAATTCCTTATACCAGTATAGCTAGAAGTTCCTCGATATTAATTAACAAGGATTTTATTTTTTTTCTTAATCTCTAGTAAATTCTTATTTAGACTAGAAGTCTCCCATGTAGTTGGAGGGAATAACAAGGCTAACAGCTCATCTAAAGTGTCTTATTAAGACACAAAAATAAAAATAAATTACTATTAAGGGTGGTTGTTGCTCAAAGTCAAGAGTATAGTGGATAACAAGGTTGTTTACTTTTTATGAAGAATAAGGAGTGGTCATGTTTGGTTGATATGTGCTCACAACCGCCAATTCTTGCATAACCACTAGTGTAGTTGGGGGACTAACTTCTTTAGTTTCTTCACTAATTTGATATGGAGTAGTTATTGATGTTGGTTTATGTTCTTCTAGAAAAGCAAGTACTTTAGAGTAAGTCCTTGTAATAACATCTTCCTACCAACTCCATTCTAAGGTAAGAGTATTATAAGCTCATTGATAGCTGTGTTGTCTAAAGAAGCTTCAACAACACTTATACTAGCTTTTTTGTCTTCTTCATTAACTGTCTTTGTGTTGTAATAACTTATTAAGGAGAAAGATTCTACCACAAAGATCATATTAAGATTGTCATAGATGTAGTGTGAATATAACAACCATACTATAAAAGAATCTTTGTAATTAGAAATATGGTCAGTAGTTAGTTCATGAAAGGTGGTTATCTCCCTCAAAGTTAAAGTTGAATGAGACTTTAATGCTTTATCTTGATCATTTGCTAATGCTAGAGCAATATGAGGGATAATTATTATTTTCATAAGGAGTTGGTACTTGAAAAACAAGAAGGATGGTGATAAGACAAATTCATACTTAAATAATAATAATAATAATAATAATAATAATAATAATAATAAAAGGACAATCAATCAAATTATTTACCTATATTCATCTCACCAATTAAATGATGAGTTCTTCATCATCATCATTAAAAGCCTCAATAAACTAGTGAGCCTTAATAGGTTAAACAATCCTTGATGAAGGAGGAATCCTAGGAGGTTGAGAAACTATAAATAAATAAGAAAAATGATGTCAATTTATAAACTATGAAAATGACAACATAATAGGATAAAGTCAAGTGTGTTTACTATGAGTTCTTTAGATAGGCTTTTTACTTGACCTTTTCATTCGTACCTCAATGATCTTGTTGCTTTGAACATAAAGTTCCTAGTCCAAAAAAGAACTTGTTAGTTATCTTTTTAAATGAAATGTTACATATGACATTAATAAAATTATAATGTAAAGAAAAAAAATACATGATTGATGATCAATTATCAATGTGAAGTCTCTCATCCTATAGCAACTCAGGTGGTGTTTAGGTTTGCTCTATATTCTAAAACATTATCCTATATAGGCCTACTCAATTTATGGCACTAGATCATTAAAAACATGATGCATTGTATGAATCTTGACTACCTTATCACATAGTGAAGGGTATAAAGCTCATACAAGAAGTAATTATTTTTTTAAACAAAGTAGATCACTGAGCCAAAATGAATATCTTAATAAGTTAGTATGCTTCTTCATGCTAAATATATTCTTCCATTACAACTTATGTTATTTGTTATTAGGAATTTAACAGAGGAGACAACCAACTTAGATTGATCCTTATTAGAACAAGGAATGTTATGGATCGATCAATTATACTTACTATAGCTAGGAAAGTTTCCACATAGCATTTTAAAGGAAGCTATAGAATGAGGTCTTCATCAACCTCTCTCCAATGCAAGTCAGATGAAGGTCTAAGGTTGACCACACATCACTAAACTCATGAAAGTATACTATAGCTTATAATGGCATCCACTAAAAAGCACCATAGATGTTTCCTTTCACCACAATAAGATGATATTCGCTTCTAACCTAGCATTCCTTTAAGGCATTATTAATATAGCTAATCACAAAGAGTTCTAAAACTATAATTTAACCTTCTACTAAGACCTTGACTATTTTCAAGTAGGCCTTATTAGGCTTTTTGGACTTAAAGAAGATTAGGTATCTGTATAACTAGTATAAAAAAGAAAGTTACGTGCTCATAGTAGTTTGCAAAGTTTTTTCTTCTTTTCTCATTTGAGAAGAGAATTATACATAGGAGTGCCTTCTAATAGGTCTTTAAATTGACCAATAAGAACTTATAAAGAAGCACATAATTCTTCAGTCCTAAAAAGTTCTTCTATCGTATCTAACTCAAGATGAGTTATAATTTACATATTACACCTGGAGATAAAGACTTTATAGTTTAACCAGAAAAGAAAACGAGGCCAATATTTTTTTATTTATCTTTGTGGTAATTTTAAACACTTAAATGGTGTTGAAAATCTTTGGCATTTCTACCCATTACCAAAGTTTTGCTTCATTCGGCTGAGTTAGTTGATGTAATCAAAAGAGACAACACTAGGCCATTTTGCAATTGATTTCTTCCAAATATTGAGGATAACATGGTCATTTTAAAATGGAAGTATTTGTCTTTTAATGTTCAAAGGGAAGAGATGATCCCTTTCAGAAATAATTTCTTTTTGGTAAGGCCCTAGACATTCCCCAACCATCCCTTATACGACATTACTTATAATTACCTAGTTAACATTAGACATGTAGTTAGTAAGGTTTTAAAAACATGTGATTGGAGAATGTTTTCTTTGAGAGCGGTTGAAAAATATTTTTTTTGAAGAAAAAAAAATCTAGAAATAAAATAATACTTTAATTTTCTGAAAAACTAAAGTTAAGAAAGGAAAACTAGAACTTTTTTCTCAAATGCAATATTTCTCCATCAAAAAAGTTGAAAATCTAATTTTTTAGTTTTTCAAATTTGTATTGAGTTTGGAAAATATATTTTAGAGATTCTCTTTAGTTTTTAAATTAAAGAAAAAACATGAACAATAAAAAAAATTCCTTTTATATACAAGCAATTTTTAGCAATGTAAAATATTAAAATTATTTTTTTATATATATTTTCATATTTAGTTAGTGTGATAAATTTACTTTTTATCAAAATTATTTTATAAAGAATTTTTTGAGATAATAATATAAATGTTTCATGATAATTTTGAATTTAATGAAATAAACTTAATATTCTACAATTAAATTATCACAAATACAAAAAAATAAGATGATTATTATAAATTATGGTTTTAATTTTTCATGAAATACAATTATAATCTTGATGTATTTCCTTTTCTTTTATGAAGAAAATCATCTTAGTTTCCAACAAAGTTTTCAAATTTTCTATTAGAAAAGAGAAACTTGAAAAGAAAAATAAAAATAGAGATTAAAAAGAAAAATAGTTTATGTTACTAAACATACTCTTAGGGTCTTTTGGGATATTTAATTTTTGTAAAAAGAAATTAGAAAATTTAAAAAAAAGATGAAAAGTTGAATGTTAATAGATAAATATAGATTCAATATAGTAATTTTTATAACCCCGAGTATCATGCGAAAACTAAATAACACTTTGTTTCGAAATAATTTAGTTGGTTGACATCTAAGGAAGCAAAAAATGATTGATATTTTAAAAAAAAAGATATTGCTTGATTAGTTATGTCATTGATAGTTGATTTATTGATCATATATTTTTATATTTCTATATTTATTGTTTTATGGTTGATATTTTAAAAACAATTTGAGAATTTTTCCATTATAGCTTTTTTTATTTTATGTTTATTGTTTTAATTCTTTTGTTTACACTTAGTTTTCTTAACGAAGTTGAGAATTTCACACTTTGTTCTACTCGCAAGGGCTTTGATGGCGATTAAAATCTTAATTATATTTTTTCTTTGTTGACGGATAACAAACAAAATATTAAGCAAGCAGTCTCGTATAGAGATAAGAAGAGATGTATCTTTGAAAGTTAGTTGCGAAAGAAAGAGAGAAAATGAGGGCATCGACATGAACCCTAGAATGGTAGTTGGGTGGCCGCGGATTCTTCATCTTCGAGGAGAGCCTCGAAATGAATTTGTAGACGACTGTTCTTCTTAGGTATGAACGATCCTATGGATCTGCCGTGCATTTTCTCTACTTGTCACTTCCAGCTGCTCAAAATCAAAGCTTCTTGACATTTCTGAATCACATGATCGAGGAGGGAAAAGAGTGAAAGATAGAAAGGCAATGCGGTAGGCAGGCACTGTCGAAGATATATGGCTGTTCTTCGGTATGAACGAACGATCATATGGCTTTCTACAGTACCTGTCAGCCCCTGTCGCCGGTCACCATCAAGCAATAATACCTTAGCATGCGTACGCACCATCAAGCAATAATACCTTAGCATGCGTACGCACGGTGCTTTCTAGTATCCACACGGTTCACGACACTATATCACTATTCTACATGTATATACTCATTAAAAAAAAAAAAAACGTGAAGTTGGTATTGTGATATTGGTTATTATTTAAATTATTTTTATTTAAAAATATATTAAAATAATTTTTTTTTTTATTTTTAAAATTTTATTTTTAATAATAATATATCAAAATAATAAGAAAACACAAAAAATAAAAATTAAAACAAAAAAAAAATAAAAAATATTAATATTTTTTAAAAATACTTTTGAAATACAAAAACAAACATACCCTTAAAAAATTAAGATTTGAAAAGTCTTTTTCTTGTATATTAAAAATATACAAGATTATTATTGTTAAGAAATCTAAGCTTCACTTATGTTCAACCTAGATTTTCAATTAAATTATTATTTTGATTTTTTTTATTTATCTTACACAAAAAAATAAAATAAATATTATATTTTTGTGTTTTTTATTTGATTTTCTTAAGAGTTAATTCACAATTTTTAAATATGTTCCTTCGTATTTATGTGCTATCATACCACTAAATCAAGATTGAAGAAAATAATTTTAAAAAAATTAAGTATAAATTTATGGTGTAGATTCTCATAATTGAATTCGATTAAAAAACATAGGAAAAGTAAAAATTAAAAAACCCCCGACCTTTATCCTAAGCATAGAATACACAAGAGTATGTATAAAGAGCTGTAAACTAGATATTTTTTGTATTTTATTCAATTAAATGGATATACATGTTATATATATATATATATATATATATATATATATATATCATTATAAGCATGTTTGGCAGTGTGGTTGCGGGTGCTTTTCAAATAACTTTTCGTGCCAAAATGCATGCTAATGATATTTTTTTATTTTTTAAAAATTATTTTTGACATCAACACATCAAAACAATCCAAAACGTACAAATTATATTAAATTTTAATAAAAAAAATTTAAATTTTTTTAAAATGCAGCCACAGCCACGTTACCAAACGTTATTATTAAAGAGACTGGAGCATTTTCTTTGGCTGACGTACCAACACTTCTATTTAAAGGCAGCAAGTTTCATACAATAATAAGCTCTCATCTCTAATTCTATCTTCGTAGCAGAGACTAGAGAGTGTCACAAATATCATTCTTGTAAGATGGGGGATGAAGACAAAAAGACTCCCACGTCACTCGAGACCTCCATGGAGAATGGAAGGGAGGAGAGAGCCACCTCAAATGACGAGCCAGTGGTTAAATACGGAGGAATTAAAGCCATGCCCTTTGTCATTGGTAAGCTCACACAGCTTATTTTTGTCTGATTTCTCTTTCCATAGGCAGAAAAAGTTGGCTTTTTTGGATGTTAAAATCTGTCCATGTCCGTACGTGATCTCTTCATGATAATCGATATGACATTTATATGCGTGTATATGTGCAGGAAACGAGACCTTTGAGAAGCTCGGCACAGTTGGCTCCTTGACAAATCTTGTTGTGTATCTGACAACAGTTTTCAACATGAAGGGTGTCACTGCCACCACATTCCTTAATGTCTTCAGTGGAACCACCAACTTGGCACCTCTTCTTGGAGCTTACCTCACTGACACTTACTTCGGACGCTACAAAACTTTGGGTTTTGCTTCGATCTCTTCTTTCGTGGTAATTCCTTGCTTTTTTTATAACTCGCCTCTTGAATTATTCTGGAAAAAACAAGGAAGGGAAAAGATGTTGTTCAGCAATGAAGCAAGTGAAGGGAGTTGAGGCCAGTGTTGACCCTGCAAAAGCACAGGGATAGCTGTAGCACGATGCTACCACCTAAGCACTTTCAACTTTCAAGGATTTAAACAAATTTAGAGTCTAAACTTTTCTTTTACGTCCTTGGTCTCAAGTTGATGAGACTTACAGCGCAGATCTTGTCTTCACATGCAATTCATTGACATATGCTTTGAATATGGAATTAAAAAAAATGCATGCTTCACTTATTGACAGTTTCGTGCTGCTTTAGGTTATATTGGTAGGTGTCATCTCCAAAGAAAGAGGGAAAAACTTGTCGTAGTTATATATTTTCTCTTTGAATTACAGTCTTGTGTTCCAAAAAAAAAAAAAAAAAAAGGAATAGAAAAGAAAACTCTTTCGATCTGTGGTTGTGTGAGTCACTGTGCAGCAGGTCAGAGAGCACATGGTACAATAATTTTTATATTTGTTAATTATATTTTATAGAATAAAATTATTATAATCATGTTTGTTTTTGTGTTTTTTAAAAAATTAAATTTTTATTTTATTTTATTTATTTATTTTAAATTAATATTTTTTAGTGTTTTGAAATTATTTTAATTTGTTAATATTAAATAAAAATAATTTTTTAAAAATTAAAAAGTTAACTTGCTCTTGTTTACTCATGTCATGTTCAGTGTTCCATTCAACAACCACACTTTTTTATTCAGACACCACGAATTGATTTGTCGATAATTTATATATACAATTTTTTTAGTATTCCTGTCTGCGCGGAGTTCTTGGCAGTAAATCCAGTGAAGAAAATTTCTTTTATTTCCCAACGACGTCAAGTATATAATTATTACGGTTGCTCTTTTCTTATACTACGCTTTTTGTATCATGTACAGCAGCAATCTAGTATGAATTCCCATATTAAATTTTTTTCATCTGTTTCTATTTAGGGAATGGTGGCGTTAATGCTAACAGCAGCAATCTCCACCCTGCACCCTCCAGAGTGTGCGCCAGGAGGTGCGTGCGCTGGGCCAACACCTTGGCAATTAGCCTTCCTGCTGAGTGCGTTTGCCTTTTTGATAATCGGAGCTGGTGGCATACGGCCCTGCAACCTAGCCTTTGGAGCAGATCAATTCAATCCCAATACTGAATCTGGCAAGAGGGGTATCAACAGTTTCTTCAATTGGTACTACTTTACCTTCACGTTCGCCGTGATGATATCGGTGACTGGCATTGTCTATGTGCAATCAAACATTAGCTGGACCATTGGTTTCGGAATTCCGGCATTCCTAATGTTCCTTTCTTGTGTAATGTTCTTTGTGGGAACAAGAATTTATGTTATAGTGAAACCTGAAGGCAGCCCCATAAGTAGTGTGGTGCATGTACTTGTTGCTGCTACGAAGAAACGAGGCCTGAAGCTTCCTGAAAACTCAACTGTCTCTCTTTTCAGCTACATTCCGGCCAAATCTATCAACTCTAAGCTTCCTCGCACGGAACAATTTAGGTGAGAAGGATTGATTTCTGGACAACATTTAAGCATGAATCATTTTATAGAACAGCATCGTCAGTGGAGTACTTTCGTGTGTGAAGACTCGGCAGCATACATTAATTATTTGATTGCCAATTATAGAATCAGAGGTAATTTTTATTTTTCATTTTGACTTTTAATACTCAATGATCACGACCACTGCAGGTTTCTTGACAAAGCTGCAATCATTACAGATGGAGATCAAATTAATTTGGATGGTTCAGCTACTAACCCATCGAAACTTTGTAGCATCCAACAAGTCGAGGAAGTGAAGTGTTTGCTGAGGATAATTCCCATATGGTCAACATCCATACTTTTTCATATTCCCTTGATCCAGCAAACTACTTATGCAGTTTTCCAAGCCCTTCAGATGGATAGACATCTGGGCACCAGTTTTGAGGTACCTGCCGCAACATACGTAATCTTTACAATGATAGCCCTCACCATCTGGATTCCCCTCTATGACCGAATCATTGTTCCGTTTCTTCAAAGGCTTACTGGCAAAGAAGGTGGACTAACATTGCTTCAAAGAATGGGAATTGGAATGGTTCTAGCAATGCTTTGTACCATCGTTTCTGGGTTGGTAGAAGGAAACAGAAGGCACATTGCTTTAACAAGGCCAACCATAGGCATTACAAGTAAAGGAGGCGCTATATCATCATTGTCTGCCATGTGGCTGATACCACAACTTTCACTCTCTGGACTTTCAGAGGGTTTCAATTATATTGCACAGATCGAGTTCTACTACAAGCAATTCCCAGAAAATATGAGGAGTATCGCTGGGTCATCCTTTTTCGCAGGTATTGCCATCTCTAATTATCTAAGTGGTTTCCTAGTTACTATAGTCCACCGCATTACTTCAGGGAGTAAATCTGGGGACTGGTTGGACGATGATCTTAACAAAGGGAAACTGGATTACTTCTATTACATGATCGTTGGTCTGGGGATCCTCAACTTGGGCTATTTTCTTTTATGTGCCAAATGGTATAGATATAAAGATGGTGATATTTCCACAGTGGAGATGGCTACAAAGGGATCGCAGAAGCATATTGTATGAATAGGAAAGCTTCAAGCCTTGAATGGAACTGGACCACGTACTGCCAGTCGTTTTCCTTCCCAGCATCAACACAACACGTCAAGGAGTTCATTTAGAGAGAAGACCAACAGAAATGCAAGCACTATTCTCAATTAGAACGATAACATATCTCATGGAATGTTGTCACCCTGTAAGGAGCACTGGCTATAAAACCTGCCATCAATATATATATATATATATATACTCGGGCTGACATTGTTAGCTAGCTTTGTTCCTGTGAAGTATCAGGTTGTATAAAATATCCATTGAATAATAAAAAAAACCCCTTGCCATTCCACCCATCTTTTTATGCTAGACACTAAACATAGTCGTCACCTTCCTTTCCTTTGATCCCTCACTGGCCACCATCTCCAACCATAAACCCCTGAATCTCGCCAAACCATAAGATTATCACCACACGAGCTGTCGAAGTGTAGAATTCATCTTCAAATTGAATTTAGAAACTACAAGATTAAAGTCCCCCTTTCCTGTGACGAAACCCACACAACTGATATTATCACTATAAGCCCAACTAATTGATTTATTCAAATAAAGCAAGAATAAGTCCACCAGATCAAACAACAAAACCCACATACAATAACAAAATGAAAGAATCACTGAAACCAAAAGCTAATTCTCAACATTAACACCAAATGGGATTAGAAAAGGATTAGCTAAATCTCAACATCAACATGCCATAGCTCAGTGAATGTGAAGTGAGAAAGAGAGGAGACAATGGAATGTATGATTTTGGATTTTGTTGAGTGTTTGGTAATTTCTTATTACACAAATAGATTTGGTAATTTTTGAGAAAGAGTTTTTTTTGTTTGACATGCCTGGTGAATATGCATACGAAATGCAGACAAATTCATGATGTGTACATTATATTTCATAGAACGCCTTTAGGGATTTGGTTTGTCGGAATATGGTTATTTATGGTTATGCGTAAAATGGGTTTACTAAGGCATAGCAACGTTGTAAGATATATATATATATATATATATATATATATATATATTCGGGCATGAGTAGGCTTAGAACGTACTTGGGCACCAATGGGCTTGCGATAATAGGGGCCCACCTTCTTCTAAATAGAAGCCCCATTCTTAAAGGTGAGAAAATTAATCGAATTATTTTTAGAATATGATACAAAATTAACCTAACCAAATAGTTTTAAAAAAAATTCGATAATTTTGGTTAGAATATTAAAAAAAATTCAATTCAATTGGATTTTAATTTTAAAAGTTAAAATAAAAAAATCAAACCAAATTAAATAAAAACACTCATTATAAACTAAAAACGAACTAAAAACCCATTAAATTAAAACATGTCAAAAATAGTTGAACAAAAAGACCTATTAATTGAATTAGACTTATTTGGTTTTTAAAAAATAAAACCAAATAGAACCAAATTGATCGGTTTGGTTTGATTTTTCAATTCAGTTCAAAATTTTAAAAAGAAAATTTAATTCAATTAGATTTTTTTTTAATTCAAACCAAACTGTCAATGCTTATCCTTAGCTACCAACCAAAGGGACAAATCATACATACAAGAAATATTGGCATGCCTCTCATCTAAGTGTCAAATAAAGGATTGGTGTAAGAGTAATTATCAGTTGTATATTATACACAAACCCTAAAATAAAGTTAAGTTTTTGCAATGGCTCGTTATCATTTTGGGCCTTTGCTCCCAAGTAGTCTATAATTATATTTGGCAAGCAGATTGACCATTCTACCCTCAAATACAACATACAGACGTGAGTTTAAGGCTATATAAACGATATTGAACTCCAAGGTAAAGAACTTCCTTTTTTTATTTTTTTTTCATATCTTACACTAAAAATCTATTTGCAGCTCAACCACATACATGTAGCCCTGCAAGGCTTTTTTTCTCTTTTAATTAAACTGACTTTAGCAATTAACACAACATATATGATAACAAGTTTAACTGATTGCTAACGAGGTGCCATCTACTCTACAAGTGTATATGTAGTCTTAAGCCAAATACATGTCCTATCCACCTTATTTACAACTAGCTTAATCAATAATTGGATAGTTTAGTGCCCTATAAATTGCCTTTCATCAAGCCAATCTCAATCTTCCTATACCTAAGGACTTTTTGTTGATCAACAAGTTAGGAGAACATGTCTAGTTGGCTATTTCAACAAAGTTTTGATGACTCATTCAATGCCAATTCAAACTTTGAAAAAGATTTTGAAGAAGTTGAGTAACAATTGATATCATTCGTAAAACTTAGAAATGGATAAATATTTAAGGTTATTGTATTAAGAAAGCTAAAAAATGTTAATAAGCCTATTAGTAAAGAAGTAAAATAGACCAAGGTGGCTAAGTGAAATATCCCACTTTTCATATAATTGTACCTAATAGAAAGGACTTGGGGGGTAAAACTGAACATAATGGTACACGACAAGAGCTCAAGATCTTTAGGTCTAAAAAGCCTATTGAAAAAAATAATGTAAACAATAGCCATAATATAAGTCATCAAAACCCAATAATAAGGATGACAAATAGACTAGTGATCGCTAATATTTTCTAAATCTAAAAAAAGGTGACTATAAGGTTAGCTAACAAAAACCCAATTTTGAAGGATACAACATTAAAATACAATGATGAAAAATGATGATGTTAAACCATATACCTTACTAAGAGAACTAGTTTTGGGATCAAGAAAAACTAGTCATTTAGTCAATAATCAATAAACAATAAACACCAATCATAATACTAACATGTGGTGTTAATGATTAACTATAAACATGATCATTACAAAATAGGATTAAGCCTAATCTAGTATAATAATTGGCTATTTGCATGATCCAATGGTGAATTTTTTTAATCAACTCTAATTATTGTTTTGTGGCTAAATGACCTCATTTCAGGTTATTCTTATCTTATGTATGGTGGTTGAAACTAAAAAGAAAATGACACAAAAACTACCTGTTTTTTTTTTCTTTTTAGTTTTTAAAAAAACCCATTCAAGTAAACCTAAAATATCTCAAATCAAGATTTATCTCCAAGAAACCCCAAGAATCAAGATTTTTTTTCATATGTAAAGCAAGTGGCCGAACTTTGGGTTTTCTTAATAAAGATTTGCGACAAACCCTATATTTTTTTTATTGTGATTTTCCTTGTTCTATTCTTCATAATACTTTATTGAATCAAAATCACAAATAATTTCCTTTTTTTACTTGATGCTGTTACTAGTTTTTAGAGAGGATAAAAAAACTCGACAATAATGGAGTATACAACAACTTGAAGATAAAAATGGATATAACCTAATTTTGAACCATGCTCTGATACCAACTAATATGAACCCTATGGATATATAAGTCTAGAAACCTATAGTCAAATTGACTTTTCCCAAGAAAGCTAAGATCAGGTTTGGAATTGAGCTTAACACAATGATACCCTGCACCGAGACACTAAGACTATAAGTAATCGAACCTCCACCCAATGCTTATAAAGAAACGTGAATGAGAAGTATAGTAGATACCACAAAACTTGGTTAATTCTTTAATAAGTCAGAGTAGTTCAATGAAGAACAAAACAATATGAGTAAAACCTCACACTCATAATGATAATTACTGAAATCAAAGTCTATAAAAAAAAACTAAATACAAGCTAAATAATTCTATTTATAACATGTAAAAATGTCTTAAACAATACTGAAAAAATAATAAAAGAGTTTTAAAATAAAATAAAAAAAGAATTTCAAATCAACCTGGAAGCTAATATAATTTCTGCATAGTAGTTTTATACGTTATTGCAAGGCCTTTTTAATGTTTGATTGCTTTTAAAATTTAACCCAAAATAGAAAAAGATCTCTTAAAACTTCTAGTAAAATTTTAGCCCGATCCATATGCAATGGATCTAACAAGTATAAACTTCTGGCGAAGATTATGCTTGTTATAATAAAATTGTATATTATAAAAAATAAGCATTTAACTTCCGAAATTTATTAGCCCATGAAGTAAATGGATCATACCTTTTTATACATAGATTAACTAAGGTCTAATCATAACTTGTTGAAGATGTAGTCTCTATGGAATTTACATTGATCCAAATACTCTAAATAAGTTCATTGAATGTATCTTTGAGTTTATTTGCCATTGATCTTGTAATTGGCATAATTAAAACTTGCAATTGATCTTTTAGTATAGTTTGGATTGCATTAGTTTATTTAGTTGTTTTTTTATTGTTTTTCTTATTTTCCTGGATTTTAATATTCCTATAATCTTATTCCCCTAAATTCCAATGCTTTCTTTCCAAATTCGTGCTTGCTAGAACCAACAATCCTTTATGATGATTTTGATTTTAGATGTAAAGTATTAACATCTCATTTGATAAAGATTGTTATCGTCTCGTCACATGTTGAATTCTAAGTAAAATTAATTAACAATAATATAATATCCAAATTATGGTTGTAAGCTTATATTGTTGAATTTGTATGAACTAAATTTTAATTAAAAATAATAGGCTAACAAAGTTTTCTTATGAAAATTTCATAAAAATAATATATCAATTGACGAGTGATAAAATAAGGATTTTTCATAATAATAACCTATCTATATGTCATGAAATTAAAAAAAAGGTACAATATATGTCTACATGATATATAATATTATACATTAAAATTTATGAATAAATTAATCTTTCTATTTTAAAAAAGTACAGTTTAATCATCTTACAAACTTTGATCATTAACTATTTTTTATTCATTTACTCCTACCATATCATAAAATAGTTAAATTATAAACAAATATGAAAAGTGAAAACATAATGTCTATTAAATATGAAGTAAGTTAAAGTACAATGACTAAAAGTTTAGTTTTCTAGGAACTCAAGGACTGAATAATATTTTAGTCATCAATTGTCCTCACAAACAGAGTCGTCCTAGTCCTGGTAGAGCAGGCAATAAAAGGAACCCTATATCCCCTCATTTACTTAGATTTCTGTATTTTTGCTCTGCATTAGCTCAAAAAAAAAAAAAAAAAAAATCACAGAGAGAAGAAAAAGAGAAATATGGGAGCCGTACTGTCTTCCATTGGATCTATACTGTCTTACTTATTTGGAGCCTCAGCCGGCGGAGAAGATTCAGCATCGGATGGTCAATCGGGTGTGACAGCGTTCCACTCCTCAGCCCGTTGGCAGCTCCACTTTAATTCCATAAAAAACACCAACCAGCTGGTAACACAATCAACCCATCTATCTATCTATCATCATGTCTCTCTTTACATGTAATTGATTGATTTTGGATAATAGATGGTGATTGATTTCGCGGCATCTTGGTGTGGGCCCTGCAAGCACATGGAACCAGCAGTTCATGCCATGGCTGCCAAATTTACTGATGTTCAGTTTGCCAAGATCGATGTCGATGAATTGCCTGTATGCACTAACTACTCTCTTTCTTTATAATAAGCAAACCCAATTAATTATTGTTTGATTTGATTTTTATTTTTGGGTTTTCCTTTGGGGTGGTGATGATATAGGATGTGGCACAAGAGTTTGGGGTGCAGGCAATGCCAACATTTGTGCTGGTGAAGAAAGGGAATGAAGTGGACAGGGTAGTGGGAGCTCAGAAAGAGGAGCTTCAGAGGAAGATTGAAAAACACAGGCCTCGTTAAGCTGCTTGTTGATTCTTCAATCTCTTGGTTCCGCGTCCTTCTTTATTTGCTTAAGCATAAAAGAATTGAAGCTTGTCAGTTGCTACTATTTCCATCTTTTTCTTGAAGTTGAATGAAAAAGGACGAGGATTATTTATGTACTTATTGAAACTTGGAATCTGTGTGATCTTTTGCATTCGATGCTTGGTCTTTCTTTTGTGGAAAATATGCATTGCATACAAATAAATCATTCATCTAAATGTAGGTGACAATTGTGGATTCTAAGAATGGTAAATGATTTGTTTATACACATTTACAGGACTCTTTTTTTCTTCTTCTAAATTGTGTGTATGATCTGTTTGCTTCTTATTCCGAAGCATGACTACAATACAGGGAATGCTCAATCTTCTGAAGGCTATAATATTAAACAAAGATCATCTACTTAATTGTTGCATGCCATCTTCCAGTTTGTTATCTGTTCAATGGTTAAACCAAGTCCATTACAGGGTTTGTTGTTTCTGCATTTTGATACTTTATAGCCTGTTCAGTGTCATGCTACTTTGGTATTTAATTAGATGTGACAGGCATTACGAACAAACGACAAGCTTGACAAAGTGCAGTAAAGCACGCCCATTCTAATGATTTCCTCCATTACATTTCTTAGTTTATTTTCATCTCGTTGAATTGGAGATGAATCAAAGTGAAAGACCACCACATAGGACGCCGAAGAGGTTGTAAGAATGAACATCAGAAGAGGTTGTAAAGCCAGACTACCTCAACCGCTCCCTTCAATAGCAGCGAAGCTGCAATTCGCTTAGGCATCCATCAGGGTAGCAATTTGACCATGATAGAATAGAACAACAAATAAGTGATTTTACTGCTTGTATTGCCCACGATTAAGATATACAGGACAGAGTAGACGTTCATTGACCAGCCTAGCAATAACAAAAGCAGCAACAAGTAGAAGATCAGGATGCTCATCACTTGCAGGTAAACTGCAGAGGCAAGCATTCTGATGTCCTCCCGATCCTTCTTTCGGAGGCTTGAAACCCCAAATATACGCTGGAAGTTGAATCATGTGACTTATCCCAATCAATGTGTTAGGTGAGGAATCTTAAACTTGAGGAGTAAGAATGCATAATTTAGTGAATAAGATAACACAACATCTGGTGCAGGTAATTAAAATTCCGTTCATATAGTAAGAAAGACGCTACTTAAAAAATTAAAAGATTATAAAGATGAAAATCTTAAAAGCATAGATGCTTCAAGTCCGTGACAGAAAAGCATCATAGAAATTGAAGAGGATTAGCATCAAAGTTTTTTGCTCTTTGCGATGCTTCTGAATGTCTAGTGGTTATCGCTTAAGAATTTGTGCTAGCCTTTCTAATATGTTTTTTATTTCATAAATTCTCTACCGACAACAATAATAGCCTACAAAAATGTTTAAATACAAGAAAAATATTCTAATTAATAAAATCTTAATTAAATTCAAACCTAATTTGAGCATGAAAAAACAATTTGATAGAATTTTACTTCTAAATCAAAAGTTTTACTCTTTTTTTTTTTTATGTTGCAAGGACTCCTCAAAATCTAGAAAATCTTAATAAAAGTAACACAATATAATAATTATATTATAAATAATGAAGATAGTGCTCCATGTCACAGTTAGAACAATGTTAGAAGCTTTATGAGATGCATCAACCATTGTTATTCCAAAGTTAGTCTTTTTTAGAATCGGAGCATCATTTACTCCACCATAGTCATTTCCGCATGTATGATTCCTACCTCGCATCCATTTCATTTCACGATCTTGTATTTGTGCTCTATATCGATAACAAAGAGAGCCCAATTAGAAGAAGAAGAAGAAGAAGAAGAAGAAGCAAAACCAGAAGGCCCACTTAATATGAGGCTATTTAATTGATAGTGAAGGTTGGGAACCTTCCTATTTTCTTTGAATTCTCACCCACTCATCAAAGGGTTTGAACCCTAAAGTCTCCTTGTTGGAAATCCAAAGTTCAACCGTTGGAAATTCCATTAAAGACAATTATAGTATGGTCTTATGGCTATACCAAATCCAAACATAAGAAAATCAATTGATCACTAGCCCTAGTGATCTAGGAACATCTATGAACTTCTTAACTAGACTAAATGATGCAAGTTGTGTAACATCTTATATGGAATGTCTCATAAATTATTTATGAATTAAATTAAAACTTAAAAAGAAGTTTAGATGAGTCAAATGATCATTTTAATAGAAACATATATAATGTTTACCTGATTATTGGATAGGACATAAAATTTATGAAGAAGTAATATATGCCTAGTCCTTATAAAGATGGCTAGCTAGCAGGGTGAGGTTAAAACCATGCCCAAATTAGTCTTAAAAGTTATTTTAAATTCTTCTTTATTCTTCTTATTATTTTTTATTCGATTTCAAAATTTTATTTGTTTTGAGTTTTGATTAACTAGGTCGGTTTACCTACTATTTAAATAATTTTGTATATTTTTTTAGAATAGTTAAGAATCATTAACATTTAGAGTATACTATATTAGAACTATATACACAATTTAGTTGTAATTTATGGCTTATGAAATCTTTTTTCTTTCTTTCTGTATAGGTTCACATGTTCAATATACATAGACATTGGCAACATCTTCCTACTTTACAATGCAAATCAAGGAGTACAAGTCATTTAAGGCATTGTCAGGGCTCAAGAGACAATAAATAAAATCCTATCATAAAGACATGATCAGCTGGATCAACTACTAAGGAGAGGTATGAATAAGGATCGTGTGATGAGGAAAAGAACATGGCTAGAGACTTACCTTAGGACATACCTTAATTATATTAAAGCATATAATATAATAATTACATATCATTGATTGAAAGTTTGTAAGCCACATATCAACTTGTTTTTAGAGTTTCCCTTGCTTTCTTTATCTTTTTTTTTTTTTCTATCTTTCAGAATTCATGCCCCTTCAACTTGGTTTTCTTTCTATATTTTCTTAGATAAATCTTACTTTACACATGCTCCTTTGTAGGCTTAGGTTTCTCTATTCACCTTTGCTTCTTCATTTTTTTTTTCAATATTTTGTCCCTTTCCTTTTCCTTTTACCTGTTGACCATTTATGATTTTTGATTTGAGTATGGCTGATTGACTTTATTTTAAACAAAATTGCATAACATTTTGGTGTTTCATTGGTCGGGGGAAAAAAAACTTGTACAACCTTTGAGTGACACACATTGTTGCCTCAAAACAAATTGTCAATCATTAAAAAAGGTCGTTATATATATTTATTATTCTAAGAAAAAATGAAACCAATCTTATGGTATATGTTAGGATAAGATCATTAACTCTGATCATATTATCAAAAACCACGTAAGAAAGTTTGTGCTACACTATAAACTAATACGTAATTAATGCTTTTGTCCCTTTTTATTTTTGAAATAGGGCATCTTTTAACCATTTCTTTTTTATGCACTTAAATGGTTTCAACTCTTTCTCTATTTTCTACTTTCATTGGTCATTAGAAAGTCTTAGGCAAAAATAGCTTTAAACATGAAGAAGCCCCTATATTGCAACAACGTTCCACCTTTTTACTACTATACTTTACTAATAATTTTCAATTTCTCCATCAAACAAGGATCACCATCTTACTACCAAACATTGTTCTTTAACTTATTCAACCTTTTCAATCACATTTCATCAACAAAACCATCGTTTTTCGAGGCAAAGAGACAACTCAACTTTCCTACGGATTCTTATATGCAAAATAATATAAGGTTTGCTCTTTTTTTTGCTCAACTCAATTAGTTAGATTGTATGCTCATAAATCATACATTAAACATTTAAGCCTCTCTTATTAACTTTTTCATTTACATTATGTAAACTAACTATCTTTACTTAATGGATACAAAAAGAGCTTTAGTTTCTAAAAGAGATTTCTACACATCTATTTGATCCATTCTATTAGTTATATTATTTTTTATTTATAAAATTATTTGATTGGGTTATTGTTATAGATTTTGATTGTCTCAAAATTTTTAATTGCATAGCGTTATGTTAATTAATTGTTTTTTTATCTTTTCCCTTCCTATTAGCTCTCACAAACCTTTAGTTAGCTCGAATGCAAGTTATTACCCTACTAACATGTTCCTTTCTCCTATAAAAACATAAAAACTTGACAACAATGTTGCATCTGTTGCACTAGAGATGCATTGGTATATTCAACTACCAATGAATCAACTTTTACACTTAATAAACAAAAGATCTCTAACACTACCACAACAAAGGTTTTATTATTCATCTTTTATGTATAGTTTGCTAATCATTACATCATTCTGCTACCCTTTCATAACTTTGTGTTTTATTCTCCTTTTAAACTCTCATATGTGGTAGCATTGATATAAAAAAAGTAAATAGCAAAGAAGTGTCAAAAAGGTTCGACGACTACAACTTTATTTGATTTTCTTGAACAAATACCTTGTATTTCTTATAGCTTCATGTTTTGCATTCATAACCCTTAATTTTGTTTTTAAACTTATCTCTAGGTTTAAAAGGTAGGTTTTTAATATATAACTAAATATGTTTGGTATCTATGCACTTTTACGCTAGCTTCTAAATGATTTCTATCTTATGCTATAATTTTTTACTTCTTTTTTAAACCATCATTTCTCACCCATCATGAATCAAGCTCCATTTAATATTAAGAAGGAGATTGTTCTCTTTAGTTTGTTTCATTATGTCACCTTGTTGTCATAACAATTGAGATTCATCATCAATTTCTTTTCCCGTGTGTTTAGGTCCATTTTTATTATATCACATTTCAAAATTGAATATACCATTGTGTTTCATTTGTAAAAAAAAAAAAAAAAAAACTATAATTGGCATTTTTTTCAATCTATTATGTTTATACATATGCTCAAATAAATTATTATTGGCAACTACATCACATATTAACTCTAACTATTAGTGGAATTTTTATACCATAGTGAACACCTTTATTTTTACCATTATGGTTAATTTAATATATTATTCATGTTTTTGAATGGGTCTCTCCATTGCATTACTAATTGAAAAATGAAGGTTTCCAAGTTATATGTTTATTAGATTTTCAAAAAAGAATAATTTAAATTACACAATTTATCTTCCAACTACTATGCTATTAATTATAATGATGTCTATGACATAGAATACTACTGTAAATGGATATCATGTGTCGTTATAATAAAGTGAATATAATAATATGGTAAGAAACTCGAATACGTTTAGATTAAGGTGCAATTTGTTATAATAATAATATTTTATTCTCGATGCTTGCTACTACTATGCTTAAGCTTTTTCTTTTTCTACTTCATGATTATGTCACACTCTTATCACCAATATAGGTATAAAGAATACAAAATGTAAGAGAAAATCATAATTGATGTCTTGAAATAGGTCTTATTTTGCACGTGTATGATTCAATTATGTAATTATCTTTGTTTGGTGTATTTGTCATAACCTAATTTTTCACCTTAAATTTCAAAATATTTTTCAAAAATTCAAAAAAAACATTAAAAAATGTGTTTACAATTTATTTAATTCGTTCACACACCCATTTTGTAATTTTCAATTATTTTTATCTTGTAAATGTCTTCTTTAAAAATAAAAAAATATATTTTCAATGTATTTGAGCTCATTTTTTTAATTTTCAACGTCTTTAAAAAAATCAAAAACCCAAAAATATGCTTTTGATGCATTTTGACCATTAACATATTCATTTCATAATTTTTTAATTAATTTTCTTATTGATTTGACATTTTTTTATATAAAAAAAACCAAAATGCAAAATAAAATAAAATTAGGGAGCAAAATGGACAAGTGGGCTAAAATGCAAAATAAGAAAAAAATGAATGACCAGAAAAAAAAATACAAAAAGGATATTCTTAGAATATGGGATTAAAAAAAAAGAATATTTCTAAGAAGAGTAGTATAAATAAAACTTATCTCTCTCATAGAAAGGAGGAGAAAAAAAAAAGAAAAATCATAGCCACCATTAGAAAAAAAAAATTAGAAAGAAAATATGTGAAAAGGATGAGAGAAAAATATTTTTTTAAAAAAAAAGTGTAAAAAGAGACGGAAATAGAGGAAGAAAAAAAAAGAAAATATAAGTAGATCTTTCTCTTTGATTCTCTCACCATTTTAAAAAACAAAGACAACACCTATTAACCCCTCACCTACCGGATTCTGGAATAGCAACCACTAACCCAACTCTGCCAACCATTATGGCTATTGCACCAACAAGTCTAGTTGTCATTCTTCTTTTCAGCTAACATCAACTCTCTCTCTCTCTCTCTCTCTCTCTCTCTTTCAAAAAGCCAAAATCCTCTCTCTTGCTCTCATTCTTTTTTCCATCACTAATGACACCCACCAAACCAACAATCCATAGCAGAGCGGTGTCAGTCCTTTTCTCCACTCTAGTTGATCGATATCTCTTTATTTTTTTGTCAAACTCAAATCAACTTTCACAGCTTTTAGCCAAAATAACACCTCCATCATCAACCACTTCGCATTGTCAGCAACACACAACAAAAACACCAGTCCCCCATACCAATCACACTAGTGGCCAAGTAGAAAAGAGAGGAAGACAACCCGCAATAGAAAGAAAAGAAGAGAGAGGATTGAAGTTTCCTATAGCCATATCTTCCTTCTCGAGTGGTAGTTGACTTAATCGCTACTTCAAAAGTAACAAATATAAAAAGAAACTTCTAATCTACTACGCAACACCAAAGATACACGTGGTTCTATGCTCTAGGAGCACTAGTGATACATGAATCACACGCATCACTATTGTTTTAATTCAATTCCAATAGTGTCATCCATGATTCTAGTCATTTCAATAGACTCCAACCATATTAAAATGTCAATTTACAACACCTAATAAATTTTATTGCTTGTTTTCTAAGAAATTCTAACATGTTATTGATTTTATGGTGTTGTGATGAGATACTTAGATTTGAACAATCTTTTACATGTTTATTATTACATATTATTGTGAAATATTTAAAGTGTCAGGTTCCATATCGTTGTGTGGCAACCTCAGGGGTATAATGCTACTAAGAAATTTATTTTTTAGTGTAGAATAAGGATGGAAATAAATACATTATGATGGGTTGGGAGATTGAGTTGTAACAGGTTTATCCAAGGTGTAATGGTTTGGCCTTGATGTGAATTTTTAATGTGTATTGATGTTTGTTTATGAGTTGTGAAATTTATACGTGGATGCTTGATATTTCTTGTATGTTTAATTTTTTAGCATGAGGTGTTTTGTGAATAAAATACTGTAGGATCATTTTCACATAAAAAGCAAAAAAATAATATAAAAAAGAAAAAACATAATTGCATGATATTTAATTGTACCTTAAAAAAAAATTGTTAAACAAAAACATGAATCGGTGAGTTGAAAGGTGACTTTAGTGATACCCTCTCGACTTATTTCTCCTTTGTACAGTAAATTGGTATCCTATCAGCAGAGTTGCTCTTGAAGTGACTATATATGATTTAAAAATAAAAAAGTTTTTTGTTCTTTTTATCATCTTTATTTGTAGGTATTTTTTGTTTATATTTTGTATGTTTATGTCATATCATCTCTTTTATTATGAATGGACCTAAGCTAGTTCAACCCGACCCCACATAACTCCAATGAGTATTAGCAAATATTCTAAAATTAGAACATCGATGTGATTGTTAAATATAGTAACACACCCTTGGACAAATGAATTCATAGAGGTCATTGTTTAAACTAAGTTCACAACATTGGTACCACTAGATCCTACCACTAAGTAAATCAACCTAAAATAGTAATTGCTTCGATATTTTACAACTAGGATACAAAATCCTCAATCAGCCAAAATTACAAGAAAATCCTAGTACCATAGGATAAATAAATATTAACAAGCATTATCCATGAACCACTATTGCATAAACAAAATGTTTAAGGATAAATCCTTTAAAGATCTAAGTTGTGTTCAATGTGGCCAACATAGGTCTACTCGATTATTCACCAACAAGGCTTGATAAAATATTAATAGTCATATGTCATGATCAAGAGTAAATTGGCATAAAAATATAAATTTACCAAACAAATTGGAAGATTAATGACCCCAACTTTTAAAAGCAATTTCCATATGTTTTCATTTTCAATAATGTCAAAAACTAGGTAATTGTTTTTGTAACAATCTATTGTCAGTTTAATAGTCAACTAGATTAATTCTGTCCAACAATTTGGTCAATCGGTCTCTTTAAAAATTCTTAGATTTATCTTACCAATTGATCAATCAGTCAATTGATTTCTCTAATTGGTTGATCAATCGGTCGATTGGTTTTATTAACTGTTTGGGACAATAATGATTTTAATTGTTCATTCCATCAAATGGTCGACCAAATCAATTTGGTAATCCCAATAATGTTCTGAGCAGAATCATTCATTTTCATTATTTATTCTTTAATTATTTATCAATTTTTAATGTAGCATTTGTTTTTACTTATTTTTATAAATTGATAGCATTTCTATCGAATCTTCAGTAGAATTTATCTTTTTCTTTTTAATTGCACCATGTTATCAACAACTTCCTCACATCTTAAACCAACAACATAAATCATGGTTCAACTATCTTGGACCTCATCTCATCTCATTATAATCAAAGTTTTATAGTATGTACAAATTTTCATGATGCACAAAACGTTAATATCTTGAATTAAGACTATCTATAGTATTTTTGTTTACATTAACATAAACATCAACACTTGTTCATAAAATAATCAAAACACTTACAAGTTATCGGTTTCATCATTATTTAAGATATATATATATAACAAAAAATTTTGACAAGTGCTTCTCATCCTAGAGTTTATAACATAATTATGATACTTATTAGTTTGATTCCCTAGAATTATATAATTAACTCTATAACAAAAAGTAAAAAGGTAATGATATAAAGATTAAATAATTAAGTCTATAACTCTAGGATGAGAAGTATCTATCAAATTTTTCAATTTTCATATTTTATTAAAATACAATACAAAGATTAAATAATTAACCTCATGCATGACTAATTTACTTATTAATTCATTTCATAAAACAATTTAATTCTTTTCCTTATTCTCAATAATACACACAATTCTTATTTATACTATACCTTTACAATATGTTGAAACTCCCTAATAGTCACGCAATTGGTAGCAACCAATTTCATCCAGGAATTAATCGAATAAAGTTATCTCGGCAATCTAACCATTGATGTCAGTAGCCCTAAAATGGTCAACTAGTCTAATTATTACATTCTGATCATCCAAACATAAATGTCGTTAGCCTCATTACAGTCAGCTAGTCTAATTATTATATCTCAATCATCTAAACATGGATGCCAATAGCCCCATTACAATTAACTAGTCTAATAAATTGTATCTCGAACATCCAAACATGGATGCCACTAGCCCTATTATAGTTAACTAGTCTAGAAATGTATATCTCGATCATCCAAACATATGTCACTAACCCCATTATAGTCGGTTAGTCTAGCAATTTATATCTCGGTCATCCAAACATGAATGTCACTAGCCTTATTAAGGTTGACTAGTCTAGCAATTTGTATACCAGCAATCCTAACATGGATGTTATTAGCCCAATTACAGTCAACTAGTCTAACAAAGTATATCCCTATAGGCATTTATATTATAGATATTGAACAAACAATATACACTAAGAGCATATATATGAAAATTTAGAAAATTCTTTATAAATAGTAATGGGGTGAAGAATACTTACCTGGTGCCTAAACTCATATAGAAGTTCCTGGTTGTTTACTTGACCCCGCGACCTCTCCTATACCAACAAGTATACTGTTAAGTCCTTAATTCATTACAAAATTGAACTTTGCACGGAATCATTTTATTCCTTGAGATAACATGTTTAAACACAATATCCCATCACTTTAAACTAATCATTTATTTTTCTCATAATATAATTCTATTTAATACACTCACAATTTAATCATTATTTACAATTCAACCTGTATTGAAAATTTCATTTCAATCAATCCACATTCTTGACATGATTAACAAGAAAAAATTCTTATAATTCATGCACACATATACACTAATACACAAATTTTATTCTTATAACATATATCATTTAATTCTTACATCAAGAACAATTCTAAACAAGGTAGAAGTTAGCTAATTTTAGTCGATTTAACTTAATCACTCAAGACCACTATTTAATATTTTAATCATAACTAAAGTTATATGATTTAGTTTTGGGCATGCGTTGTCTCTTTTAAAAGCTAAGATAAGAAGCTACAACTTTATTGAAAGGAAGAAAACTCAGTTCTGCTATTAACGCAACAATTTATCCAGCAAGATTCAGTTCGACCTTTCTTTGGTTTTTAATCCATATCTAGAGCTTTATAACTCCAAATTAAACAAGGTCAATCCCGTTTGAAATTTATTTGAAATTTTATCATTTTAAAATTCAAATCTCATTTGGAAGTTAGGTAGCGAAACTGTCAAGTTTTCAATCTATGGATTTGACAAGCAACCAAGTATTTTCATTCATCTCCTTACCATTCAAAACAAGCATTTTCATTTTATATACCTTACAGCACCATTAAACACAATCCTCCTATAAATCAACTAATCCAATTTTATCTAAATTCTTCAATAAAGAATAATTTCAACACAAAACAATAGTTTAGCCTACACTTCCACAATTTTTCAAAGTATACAATTCAATTAAGAATTCACCACCATTAAATAAAAATAATTCAACTCTTTAAGATTCATCATTTGCATAATCATATTCACATTTATAATACATTCCACAAACATTGTCATAACAATTTTTGACCACTTATTTCTATAAATACTTTCAAAATACAAAGAAAACAAAAAAAAAAATGTTCTTGACATGTCTACATCATTTTTAGCATTTTGAGCGTCTTCTCAAAAGAATTCAAAATTCAAAAATTTCTTTTTAACACGTTCAACTTTTAATGCGTCATTTTCAAAATCGTTGATTAATGTTTCTTATTGAGTCAATGTTGACGTTGTCTTTTAAAAAAAAATCAAAATATAAAAAATATAATAAATGGACAATAAGACCAAAAGTAAAAAGAAAAAAATAAGGGACTAAAGTAAATTTAGGTTGCTTAGGGACCAAGAAATTAGGAGAAGACAAATTTCTTTATCTATAAATAGTGAAGGAATCTCACACAACAAGGAGGTTATTATAAAAAACAAAACTAACAAAAAATTACTAAAAAAAAAAAATAGAGAACTCTCTCTAGTTCATACAACATAAAAAACCCTAACCTATTTTTTACACTAAGTCGCTAACTACCAAACTAAAAAAAAAACAAAAACCCTAGCCCCCATGTTTACAACATTAGCCATTCTCACTCTCCACCAGCTCTTCTGCCACCTATAATCCTCCTCACTACTTATGCAGATTGGTCACTATCAATAAAACTCCAGCCATCAACAATCTAGCAACATCTAACGTGAGATCCTCACTAGCAATCCTCTTTTCTAAGCCTCAAACCCATCATCCCCAAACCCATAAAAGAACCCAAACTATGCCTTTTCTTCTAAAAATCGTTGTCCTAGCTCCATCTTCTCCATTGAAACCCAAACCAAACAGAAGCCTTTCTCTTGTACTTCTTTCTCACTCCTTAACAACAACCAGCGTCTATTTTCCCCATTGTCACTCATCATTTGACCACCATCAACCACTAATCAGTTATCACCACTGACAGTCGAGACCTTCTTTTCCATCGTTGGTTACCCCCTATAACTAAAATAACTCATTTCTCTATTATTGTCAAAACCGAGCAACAACCACACTGGTAGCACCCATGCCTTGAGCAGTACTAAGCTAACATCCCTTTCCCCACTCACGGTAGGAACTAATTCTTTAGTAAACCCTCTTAATCTAAAAACCAATATGTCCCCTGATGCGAACCTCATGATCATGTGGTCATGCAACCCACACACAAAGACACCAATTCCCGGAAAGCCAAGTAAAGCAGGTTTGATAGGAGTGTGACACAAAGATAACTTATATCTAGGCACCGACACTATTGAAAATGGAAGTCCCCACCCAATAAAAATTGATTCATGAACAAGAAGTATAAAGATGACGTCATAAAGTCAGTTGTTTTTCGATAAGTTATTTTTCAGCTCTTTAGAGAACCAAGGAAGGGAGATTATCCCACCAACACACAACAAGTGCAACAAACAAGAAGTTTTATTAATCTAAATTGTCTAACTTACATGACTGGTTATACCTTTATTTATACTAACTCTAGACTTAAATAAACCCTAATGGACGCTCCTTAGGTGGACTTATATGAGGCCCATTTATAATTAACTCAAATAAGTAATAATAACCCAAAGACTAAGAAGAAAATAATAAAAATCAAAAAATCAAAAAATTATTATCCTAAATATGCTAGAATCAGATTTCTCACCCTTAAAAAGTTCCAAATAGACTAGGCAATCTGATCTGAAGGTAGAATTAATTCTAAAGTCTTATTTCCTTGTTGTAGCTAGGATGAATAAGGAATCTTTGTAAGAAAATGATTTTGAAACATTTATGAATCCTTACCACACTTGGAAACTATATTGCAGCCCATTAAAGATCCTTGTAGAACTAGGAGATTCCAAAAACAAGCTGTCACATCCTTGTAGGAAAAGAATCCTAGACAAATTGAAAGTCCACAAGTTAAAAGAAAGTAAATAACAAAATTTGTGCAGCCTTTGTTGACCAATATGGCAATGCCTTATCGAACTCCGATTGACTTAAAAGTTTACTCCAAGGTAGGAAAACATGTCAGGAGACTCCACATAAACTTTCAGCCCGATCCAACGGTCGGATTGAGAATTATAACTATTGTTGTGAAATTGGATAGTTATGCATTTTATGTTAGAATCCGAATCTGATTGTTTTTTTATTACCCAGATTGTATCATTCCTTGTCTTTTAAATATGATTCATCCTCGAATCATTAACAGGGATAAAAGACAAAGTTTTAGCCTCCTTTTGAAGCCTTTGAAGTTCTTTTCTTGCCAACAATCATCGCCAACAACTTTGGATGAAGGTAGCAGCCCTTCTCTTTCTTCTATCATCATTACAATGTTTTCGCTCCTCTCTTTCTGAAGCTTGCTTGGCTTCGACTAATGCCATTAACACATCAAGTTTTTACTGTATCTCCCCTGAAATACGACATAGAATCTTGGTTTCTTTTTTTAGAACACTAATCTCTTTATTTATCTCCCTTTGATACCACCTCTCCTTTGGAATCCTCCTAATTTTTTTTGCTATAAAACCTCGTCAAAATACATGAAATCCTTTTTGTAAAAATCCCCTTGCATTTTTTTTATATCAGAACTTAAAATGAAATCTAATGACAGTAAACAAAGTAAGAAGACATTGAGGACTGAATATTGACCCAAAATTACAAGGACTTTCAATTGATAAACGTAACAAACCCTTTTAAACCCAAAAAAGGACACTAAATTAAACTATTTCCAAATGGTCAGAAATTTGATATTTAGAGCAAATTCATGCCAAAAAACCAGAATATAAAGTTTGATTTAATTTCGAGTTGATTTGATATATGGACAAGAATCAAACCCTTTAAAACCTAAATTTGGAATCTAAACCAAACGATGTCCAAATGAGTTGAAAATTGATATATTGTGCAATTTCACCCTAAATAATCAAAATATCAATTTTGACATAATTACAATATGGTTTGATAAGTGGACGCAAAACAAAAGCAAAACAAACCCCTTTGTCATGATTAACATTTTTTCGATAATTTGTTTTACTCTAAAAAAAAATTATGGACAGAAAGACTAATATGACACTTTTTTTTTAATTACAAAAGACTCATTTCAATGCAACTAATCAAGAATAACATAGGAAGAATACAATCTGACCGAAACTTTTTTGAAACAAGATCAGGCCCGAAACAAAGACGACACAGAAAAATTGACGTGGAAGATAAAAAAACAAAAATACAAGAAATAAAAGGATATAACCTGTTTAATGGAGCCAAACTCTGATACCAAATGATACGAACCTCGTGATCACGTGGTCATGCAACCCACATGTAAAGACATCAATTCCTAGAAAGCCAAGTAAATCAGGTTTGATAGGAGTGTGACACAAAGATAACTTGTACTTAGGCACCAGCACTATTGGAAATGGAAACCCTCACCCAATGAATATTGATTCCCGAATGAGAAGTATAAGGATGATGCCACAAAGTCAATTGTTCTTCTACAAGTATTTTTCAATTCTTTAGAGAACCAAGAAAGGGAAATTATCCCACCAACACACAACAAGTGCAGCAAACAAAAAGTTTTATTAATCTGAATTGTCTAACTTACATGTCTGGTTGTACATTTATATACTAACTCTAGACTTAAATAAATCCTAATAGACCCCTCTTAGGTGGACTTATATGAGGCTCACTTACAATTGACCTAAATAAGTAATAATAACCCAAAGACTAAGAAAAAAATAATAAAAATCCAAAAATTACTATCCTAAATATGCTAGAATTAGATTTCTCACCCTTAAGAAGTTCCAAATATACTAGGAAATCTGATCTGAAGGTAGAATTAATTCTGAAGTCTTATTTCCTTGTTGTAGCTGGATGAATAAGGAATCCTTGTAAGAAAAGGATTTTAAAACATTTATGAATCTTTGCCACACTTGGAAACTATATTACAGCCCATTAAAAAATCCTTGTAGAACTAGGAGATTCCCAAAACAAGCTGCCACATCTTTATAGGAAAAGAATCCTAGCCAAATAGGAAGTCCACAAATCAAAGGAAGTAAATAACAAAATTCATACAGCCTCTATTGACTAGTACTGCAATGCCTTAACGAACTTCGATTGACCTGGAATTTTAACCAAAGGTAGGAAAACATGTCAGGAGATCCACATATAATTTTAGCCCGATCCAACGGTTAGATTAAGAATTATAACAGTTACCGTGAAACTGAATAGTTGTGCATTTTACATCAGAATCCGAATCTGATTGTTTTTTTATTGTCCGGATCGTATCATCCCCTCTCCATCACCAATTTTTCCAACCAAAAAAACACACCTTATGACAACAACAGCACCAGCTTTTTCACCCATCTCTCGGTTGAACTTCTCTGGTCACATGCCACCGTCTTCTTCAACCGAGACCGACCCATCACCTCCAATGATAGCCACAAACCTCAGCCTCTCCTCTAGTTCCCCATAACTAATGCCTTATCAACAACCTTTAGCAAGCCAACTAACATAGTCTTTCTTCCATTTCCATCCAAGACAAACCCATATCACCCCATCTGACCAACTAACAACTATTAGTATAAAAAAACCTAGCTTCAGTTCAACCCCAAACAACCTTCGATTCAGTGGCAGTAATAGAAAAAACTGGTAGAAAAGGAAACAGATCTACAAAAGACAAAAAACATTATTTGTGTGATTTACTTTTGTATGTAATGGTTTGAGGCAATGCTAGCACAAAAAGAAAGAAAAGAAAAAACCCCTTTAGATCCACCTTATTTCCTAGTTCACTAGTGATGGCACACGAACCACGCGTTGACAGTGACGGTGGCATGTGGAGCCATATGCCCGCCATTGTTCTACCATATTTATTATTGTTCCCTTCGTTAGAGCAGCCCCTCCAATCTATTCTTAATCATTGAAAGGTTGATTTATAAACTTTTTTGGCAAACTATTTAAATTGTGAAATTTGGTACAAAATACTTATTGATGTGTATAATTTTTGGACTATTTAGACACTATTAACTTGGTTTGATGTGTATTTTTTATTTTGAAATGATATGATTATTTGTGTTGAATTATAAGTTTATTTTTTAGGTTCTAATTGCTTTTTAGACATTAAATGTTAATACATAAATTATGTTTAGGTTCGTATTGATTCGTTTGAATTAATATGTGATTTGAATATTTTTCGTGAAAACCGTCAATTATATATATATATATATATGAACTAAATCAATATGGAAATATAATTTTTTATGTAAGAAAACAATCGTCTTATTATATATATGGTTTAAATAAGTCGTACTCTATCAGCTGGATTTAAATGAAGATGTAATGGAAGATTAATTGTTTGATCTAAGTTGCAGTTTAAAGTGTGGTAAAAAATTACATCACCATGTGAAATTTCATTCATAAATGTATACAAAATGTGAGCCATAGTTCCAAGTTTGAGCAAATCCTTCCCATCACGGACACACAAAAACTAATCTCTTTATATTTTACAATATCCATCAATCATATTATTCTATATATATATATATATATATATATATATATATATATATATATATATATATATTATATATATAGTTTTTATTATAA
>Ga0325411_1000114_pt1 | contig 78180 bp, 50 predicted proteins | sample PopdelMetagenome_13_FD_206181 | JGI IMG/M metagenome (GOLD analysis project Ga0325411, IMG submission 206181) | Populus deltoides microbial communities from Bellville, Georgia, United States - Xylem-PdIQD-R4 | ecosystem: Host-associated > Plants > Phyllosphere > Stem > Wood/Secondary xylem... | reverse complement strand
AAAAAATAATTTTAAAAATTTTTATTTAAAATTATAGTTTTAATGCTTTTAAATTGTTTTGAGGTGTTTATGTGAAGAATAAATTTTAAAAAATAAAATATTATTTTAATTTATTTTCAAATAAAAAATATTTTTAAAAAGTAATATTTACCAATAAAAACTCTTATTTCTGCTCCTAAATAATAATAATAATAATAATAATAATAATAAAGAAATACATAATCAGCTAGCAATGGCAATTCATTTCAACCTTGTAGTACGTGCATTTGAAGGCAAGTCTGACGCCTGTATAAGGAGTTAAGGACATGCTTCAAAGGAAATAAAGACATTTCTTGAAGTCATGTGAGATAAGATTTGGTCGGTGTACATGGGTAGAGTGTGTGTGCATTGTTCATCCTGGGTGGTCATGGTTAGGGTTGCTTTCCTGTTTCCCGGAGGCCGAAGCTTTTTTTAGTATGGACTTGGGACGGTGAAGTTTTAAGCTAATTGCTCTGTCCATGCCTGTGTAATTTTGGGCATGGACTCGAAACTCAATCAACCCGATTGATGAATATTACTTACTCAATATGATAACTTCTGTCCTAGGTTAAATTTATATTCCTTCTTCGTAAAGTTTTTGTTCGTAGAGTTGAATAATTAAGGCTACAAAAATTCTCTTCCAAGAATACCTTACTCGATATCACTCAAGACTAGAGGTGATCATTTTCAATTCGGTTCGGTTTTTACCTATAAAAACTAGCCAAACTGATTTTTTTAAAAAAAACCAATATCAAACCGCAACCGAGTCAAACCGACCGGTTTCGGTTCGGTTCGGTTTTCAATGTAAAAAAACCGAGAAAACCTATATTTTTTTGGGCTGTTTTTAATGAGTTTCTAATGGGTTTTCTGATGGGCTTTTAATTTAATTTCTGATGGGCTTTTAATTCAATTCTTTTTTTGGGCGCCATTGAATATTCATTTGTTGCTTTCCTAATAATTTTTTATTTTTCATTTATTTTGTCTGCAAATAAGTTTAAATAACACATAAGTTAAAATACAAATTATAAAACATTGCCTTCAAAGGGCTTAACAAAAACAACAAATAACATTATCATAAAACACTCCAAGCCAAAAAAATAAATCTTCATTTGCACATCGTGTCAATTAAAAAGCATATCAAGAACATTGCGCTTTGATTTCTTCATAGTTAATACTATTGTCATCAAAACCTGAAATTAAAAATATAGAATTATAACATGGTAAATTAAATTAAAAGATATAAAAATAAAAGTATTATTTAAAAACAACAACCAAACATGTATTAAAACAAAAAATAAAAATGAAAGGAATTATATAAAATACTTCTCAATACAGTACAATACAAACGACAACCAGTTCATTAATTCATTGGAAAAGCACAGAAACTTCACTCCAACAAAATCCATCAGTCTAAATCTTACAGAAACAAACTATATAAAACATAACCCAAATCATAATTGAATTAAGAAGCTTACAATCCCTTCCAAACATGGTAAACACGCCTAGCCATTTAGGAGGTAGGTAGATAATCTTAGGAGCAAAGCAGAGAGAGATAAAGAGATAGAGAGAGCAGGAGAAGAATATTTGAAACTTATGGTTGTAGGTGAGTGTATTGCTTTTGCAATGTGTGCACAACATCTAACATGCAAATCTGCATGGATTATAAATCTGTTAACCTCATTCATGTACTGCAGCATGTCAATCCTTTGTCATATACAGGTTGGTGTAAACTGGTGGCAGGACATGTCAGCACAATTTTTCCACAAACATGATTAGATGAACCCAAAATCAGCTTGTTTCATATACATGTTGATATTGTCGCTATTATTTCTAAACTTACATTTACTTGTAGCAATGTTTTTAGTCAAATAAATAAACACCAACAACCATCCCTGAAACTTTTTGTCAAATGATCTATTTTTTTTTAGCAGGATTGAGTGTAAATTTATCTTAAAGTGTTTTATTAATCCATTTTTATCCAAAATATATTCTTAGGTTTAAAATAAAAATACAAGATGCTGGTGTTTTCATAACTTCAAAAAGCATTCTTTTTATGTAAGCTCATTTTTAAGTATTGTCTTTAGTATCTTATTTATCTTATGTCTCAAAATGCCATTTTTTGCTTCATTTATTCCTTTTAACATGTTAGATGGACTCAAATTATTTCAGATTAGAAGTACTATTGTATTATCATGAGAGCCATTTACTGCAATGACATTTTTCATTTGTTTTTCACATAAAAATTGACTGGCTGTAGAACATAACATCCTACTTAAAACCTTTTGCCTTCATTTATATATAAGTACAAAGTGCATGGAGTTTTTACTGAATGTGATGTGTCAAATGCAGGCACTCTTTTTCTATGTGTTCATAGCAGCCAATGTCATCAAAATACAGATAATGAATGTCTCATTTCCTTAATTATCAACAAAAAAAGCATTCTAAGATCAAAAAACATTCAAAATAGCTGAAGTGAAAACTACAAATGGTTAATTATCAACAAAAAAATAGCATTATGAGATAGCTAAAGTGAAAACTACAAATGGTTACCTTAGAAATGGATTTTTAAGCATTCAAAATAGCAATTGTGTCTCTGACCTCTGCATTGAAAAGCAAATAAGATAAATACAATAGAGGATAAACTAATTAATTAATTAAAAAGGATAAAACATAATTAAAACTCATGAGTGAAGACTAGAGATGAGAAACTCACAAGTTGACAAACTTGAGAGAGAGATCCCTAATAGGAGGAAGCGACTGGAAGGGAAGCAGATGGGTTGATGATCTGCTGGAGTAGTTTTAATCTCATTTGTTAATCGAACATTATGTATAGTGACAGATTAAAATTAAAACAGGGATGAATTATTATAAGAGTAATTATGAAGAATTATTATAAAATAGAGATGAACATAGGGTCTTTGGAGACTGACCTTGTTAGGAGAGGGGCGAAGCAACTCGACCATAGGGCGAGGGGTCACTCGTATAAGTCACAGCCCTCCCTCGGGTCGCATTCTAAGATCAAAAGCTGGAGAATCCTATATAGTTCGTCCCCTTATGGCTTCCCCTGCCGTAAATAGTTGCCCAAGCCCTCTTTTTGCTATGAAAAAAAGACATTTTTTTCTCGAATCACCAACACGATTAGTCATTGATCTATTGTTGAGACATGAGATGCTTGATTGGTTTCAAATTTCAGCTGATGCTTGGAGTTGGCGTGTCTCTGGTTGTCTCGTGTCTGTGTTTGAGAGAAGAAGAGGGGGCGGCTGCGGGTGCTAGGGTTAGGTTACTATTGGCACAAAGATTTGTTTCTATTTATACTATGTTTTTTAGAACCGGTTCGGTTCGGTCCGGTTTAACCGGTTTGTGCATTACAAAACCAAAAACCGAACCGAACCGGGATTTTTTCTAAATATTCTAATTGATTTAATCGATTTTTTTCTCTGTTCATTTTTTCGGTTGTTGTTTTCTCGGTTTACTTGGTTTTTTGGTTTTTTTGCTCACCCCTACTCAAGACATTGGGTTTGATGACATTTTTTACTATTTGTTATACTCTCATTTTGCGCTGAAGGATTAAATTAAAAACATAAAAAAATCTTTTGTAAAAGAGTTAATGATGTAATAAAAAACATAAAGACTAAAATTGAGAAACCAAAAGAGAAAAGGACACGCATGTGTTTTCTCTGAAAAGAAAGAAAAGAAAAGAAAAAAGAAATGACCATCACCAACAAACTGTCTATTATCCGTTGTTACAAGCCACATCAAAAGGAAGAGGACAAGATGACACTTCCAAAAACACGACGAAAAGGTGGTTTTGCCGTCAGATGGGATCTCACATGTCACTTAAAAGGCTATGACGCTGCTCACTCGCTAGCACATAACAAACACACCAACAACTTTTTAGAATAAAAAATTATTTTTCAAACTTAAAAAAATATCAGAACTCTCTTTATGAGCCTGTATATTACAAAAAAAATCCTTGTGTAAAAGGACAAAAATGCCCCTAGATGCATGCGTTGTTTTTTTGTGGTCTTTTTCAAGGGTTAAAATGTATTTTTATTATATTTTAAGAAGCAAAAAAACAAAAAAGCTATTGGTCAACAACAATAACCTTTTGACCTTAAGGGTATATAGGTAATTATATTTTTTAAAAGTTATTGAAAAGACAAAATAACTCTTGGTCAACGATTCTAGATTTTATCGAATTTAGGGATAAATATGTCATTTAAATGTGTAAAAGTTTTGAAGAAGACTAACATATTACTGAACGATCTCTTAATAACCAATGAAGCATTGGAAAAGATCAAATTACCCCTACAATCAAGGCTTATATTTTTTCCATCCAATGATAAAATGATGATTTTACTATAGCAATCCAATAATAAACTATGTCTAAACTAGCATCCTATATATTTTAGGTTAATTTAAACTCAACTAATGGACAACCAAGAAGTGGGAAAATGAAGAGTATTACAATTTGTTTTGAAAATTCCCAAAATGTCGGGGACCAATTTACAAATTGACTAAAGTAAAGGGTCGATCGAAAGCAATCACAGTGGTCGACAGTAGTTGTGGTTGGGCTTATCATCATGGCCTGTTACTAGTGGGCTTTGACAAATCCAAAGTAAGAGCAAACAAAGCCATGTCACCAAGGAAAAACCCTAAACCCTAATATCAGACATTATAAAAGGAGCTCTTCAGTCGAGTTTTCGAAACTCAGCCATCGCCTCCCTCCTCTCTGTTTGCAGCAGAGCCTTTCTTTCTCCTAACTTTCAACTAATCGCAGCGGCCAGAAGCAGAGATGGCACCCCCTAGAGGTAGAGAAAGTTTTCACGTTTTCTTGTTTCAGGGCTTATAGGTTGTGTGGCTTGTTTCACGAAATCTGATTTCTTTTATATAGTTGAAGCAGCTCTTGTATTTCATTACATCCCTAGAGTATTAAACTTTTAGCACTAACTCCACTGACATCACTATAAAACATTATTTACTTCCAAGCAGCTCTTGTTTTGCTTTTTTCCCCCTTGATCTGGGTTGTTTTTTTTTGTTTTGTTTTATATTACAGGTATTAATGTTTAGAGCATGACTGATTTTTTTTTTTTAAAAAAAACTATGAGCAGGTCGAGGTGGTAGTGGTGGTGGGTTTAGGGGCGGCAGAGGTGATGGAGGAGGAAGAGGTAGAGGCAGAGGTTTTTCAGGTGGAAGAGGAGGAAGTGGTGGAAGGGGCAGTGCAATGAGGGGTGGTGGAAGAGGCCGCGGTGGTGGAAGAGGCCGCGGTGGTGGAGGAATGAGAGGTGGGAGCAAGGTTGTGGTTGAGCCCCATAGACATGAAGGAGTGTTCATTGCAAAGGGTAAAGAAGATGCTCTTGTTACTAAGAATATGGTTCCTGGTGAGACTGTATACAATGAGAAGAAAGTCTCTGTTCAGGTGTTTATTACTTTTCTTCAATTTATTCCATTGTTGTCTCCATTCATGAAATTAAATGTTTTTTTGAAACCTGAACAATGTTGTTTTTCTGTTGCATCAAGTTTCTCTTTTATTGTTGGTGCATTTGATGCTGTTATTTATATTATTTTTTTTACTCAATCATACATCTCTTTTCAGAATGAAGATGGAACTAAAGTTGAGTACAGGGTTTGGAACCCCTTCCGATCAAAATTGGCTGCTGCCATTCTTGGTGGTGTTGATGATGTTTGGATTGTAAGTTTTATTCATGAGCTTATATATTAATATTGCTCTATGAGTTGGTAGATTTTGTTTTATGCAACCTGCTTGTTGATTGTTTTCTTGTTGGTTGTACCAAGAAACCTGGCGCTAAAGTTCTTTACCTAGGAGCTGCTTCTGGTACTACTGTTTCTCACGTGTCTGATATTGTTGGCCCTGTAAGTATCATTCATCTGTAAATTATAGTTTCCTGCTTCGTATGTTGATAAGGATGTTGCTTAAAAAGTGTTTTTTTATTTGTAGACTGGAGTGGTATATGCGGTAGAATTTTCTCACAGAAGTGGGAGAGACTTGGTTAACATGGCAAAGAAACGGACCAATGTTATTCCCATAATTGAAGATGCCAGACATCCTGCCAAGTACCGTATGCTAGTTGGAATGGTAGACGTGATCTTTTCTGATGTTGCTCAGCCTGATCAGGTTTGCTCCTTCCTATTTCTGTTCTTAGTGTACCCGTGTATAGTTTATAGCCCCGCAGCGGAACAACTAGCCTTCTTGTTCCTTTCGAATGATTTATTACTGATTTAATTTGTTTTTGAATGAACATGGTTTTTGTCTTTTGTTTTTCTTTCAAGCACTAACACCAACTCCTGAAAATAATATATTTGACCTTTTTTTGCGATGATTAACTTTAGTTGCTCTTGTTTTTTCACCCAGTTAACTGGCTTCATTTTTTTGAAAGAAATTGAAAATTTTTATTCTTTTTGCTTTTTAATTTATTTATGCATTTTAGTTTATTTCTCATGATACTTCTTTGTAGGTTGAAATGAAGCTTATAAGTTCATGCATGTGATGAATTAACTCGGATTCCCCTTCAAGACATATTGGGTGATGTAAAATCGAGTTTCTGATGCATGTTTTGCAACATCAAGCTACTTTCTCCCATATTATTCACACCAAACCATTTTGAGACATCTGTTATCTTCTTTTTTATCAGTTTTTTTTTGTGTATAATTTTTAAGATCTGGCATATGATGAGGTACTCGGATTCCCCTGCAAGACAATATGGGTGATGTAAAACCGAGCTTCCGATGCTTGGTATCAATCAATTTATTCTCTTTTCAGTATTTCTAATTTATTCTCTTTTTCTCCAAGGCTCTTTATTTTTTATTCTTTTTTTGAACTCATTTTCTTCAAATATTCTGTAATAGTTTTTTGCATAATGGTGGGCCTGCTTTGAATAATTACCAGTTTCATAATATACGTGGAATAACATCTGTGATGCAGGACATGTTATTATGTTCACGTTTATATTGACAATTGTTCCTGCAGAAAATTGTTTGCCACGTTTTAGTTTGCAATCCTTGGTGGAAGTTTTAGAATTTTTATCCATCCTTTTGATACTCCTGTATGAAAGACTGAGGAGTTATTGATTAAGGCTTTGTTTGTTTGGGCGGTGTGACTCGAAGCGATTTTGATTTAAATGCAACATTTTATCCATACTTTTTACAGCTAGCATTGTTGAAAAACTTTTGTGATTTATGCATTTGGGATTCAGTTAAAGACGTTTTGCAAGCATGTTTGCAACTATCAAATTTTTACCATTTGTCTTGGTCAATCGGGTTGAATAAATAATCAATCGGTTTTCAGCTTTCAATTAAATATCCATACCTTGTGTCAATTTTATGATTATCTGTCCGCGGTTGTAAAATGTGTCAAGCCCTTTTTCATGCATTTTCAGCTCCTTCCTTGATGAGAATGATAGAAAATATTAGAAGCAGTGGGCGATGCTGCATGGTCCACTGTAAAATAAATACGTTCATTATTTTGATTCTTTTTAACCGAGGTATGCAAGTTAATGCAAATTACTTCTGCAGGCAAGGATTTTAGCACTCAATGCTTCCTATTTTCTGAAAACTGGTGGTCATTTTGTCATTTCAATAAAGGTTAGCCTTCTATTTGACTACTACCAACTTCACTCAAAGCAATGGCTCCTTCCCGTTCTTGTATTGATGTAATTGTGTTGTGGCCAGGCAAATTGCATAGACTCCACTGTTCCTGCAGAGGCTGTGTTCGAAAGTGAAGTGAAAAAGATGGTGCAGGAGCAGTTGAAACCTAGTGAGCAGGTCACCCTTGAGCCATTTGAGCGAGACCATGCTTGTGTGGTAGGGGGCTACCGTATGCCAAAGAAACAGAAAATTGCTGCTTAGGGAGCTGGGCTGTATTGTTTCACATTGCTTTTCGGGAATTAGAGGTCATAAAGCAATGGGAATTTCTAGACTCTTTTTTTTATGCACTTCGCTTTATTTATGTTTGTTTAGATTTGATCTTGAATTGGATGGTAGGGTAATGGAATGAGTTTTGGCATCTCTCTTTATCCGAGCCTGAGCTCCGTCGTGTGGCCATACTTTTGAGATAAAAAAAATGTACTCAGTTTTCCTCCTTAAATCTACAAATAGAACCGTTCATTTGGTGTCTTGTTGAAAATTAGAACGAGGGGTGATCAAGGTTAAATTATTCTTCTTATCATGTATGAGCTTTGGGCTTTGAACTGTGCGGTATGGTTCGCAATCCCAGCTATGCCTCGCGTGTTGCCTCAGAGCAGATCATCTCCCATTCCCTTTTCATTTCAACTATTCCCATATCAAAAAGGTAAACATGGGACACCCCTCTCAATCACAGCAATGAAGAAGGTTAATATTTCTTGTGAGCCCTGTCGCCAAAGAAAGGGTACAAACAGAGGGACTCCGTGATCCGATGGCATGGAAGAACATCAAATTAGTGTTTTTGGAAAAATGTTATTAAAATGCACCCTCTTTAGTCTTTACATCCAAAATGATCATGAAAGCAAATACATATTGTAATCGAAACGCTGACACCTTGGACCACTCGGACATCCTGTCCCGTCAACATCCCAGAAAGTCTTTTTAAAGGCTACGTCGCTCTATATTAATTAATTCATGACATGTTGTCTCTACAGCTAAAAGTGATTTGTTGGAGACAATAAGAGTTGCATTGAATAATTAAGAATACTGATGGCTCTGCAACTACTACTTAACACAGTACGTTGTGCTCGTAATCTTCATTTTAGCTTTTTTTTTTTTGTCTTATTTAATTACTCATGGAGAGTGTCACAAGTTGACTGCATTCATTTTCATTGAATTATTCAAGGAGGAAAATAACAATTGGAAAAGCTAGCGATCGAAGTAGAAATTACTAATTACTAATTCGTTCCCTAGCTGGCTAGCAAGCACAGAGCATTGCATACAGCAGCACTGCTGCTGACACAACAACAGAAAATCAGCTCGTGCATAGTGGAACTAGCTAGACAAAACTTAAATTGATTTCCCACGTCGTCAATCCTAATTGTATCACCGCAGGAAGACTCCTTGAGGCCATCAAACGAGAGGGAGCAACCTTCGTTGTTATTTTTTCTTCTTAGGAGTAATTAATCTCCTCCTTCTGATCAGTGTCGATATCCTGGCCGCCACCTCCCCACCTCTTCATGCGTTCTGCTGCTTGTGCAACCTGCATTGTATTTAAATTAATCCGTTAGACTATCTTTCACCGCCTAGCTTGCTAGGTATTTATGGGAAAAAAAACTTACCTCCTTTTTCCAGTTGGTTCTGGAAAGTATAATCAACAGAAGCAAGGTCTGCAGAGCGGTTCCACCTAGCATGCCACCCCAGACTCCCTGGATGATATAGCACAGAAAATTATATATAATTGATGATCTTAACAGTAATTGAATATTTAGCTTCATTAATATTATACTGATCAGTTAAAAATGTTTGGAAGATGGAATTGGTTGAACCCCACATATATATATAAATAACAAAAAAATTACGACTGAATATATTTCACTGTATCGTTTTACCATACACATTTCCTATTCATTTAAATATTGTAATTATCATTTTATTTTCCCCACAAAAATCATTGGCTTAGGTGCTGGGAGTACTTTTGTCTCTTAGTAAAACCCATTGGTCATTACTAGATTCATTAGGACTAGAATTGCCTTTTCAATTTTTAAGCTTAATGTAATGACTCAATTAGCAAAATATTTTAAATTGGCATCTATGGATTTTTTTTTCATCTCTTTATTATGTTTTTTTTTGGTTATTATCAAGTTGGACGAGGACAAATAAATCTTTTAATAAATATAAAATATTATTTAAATGAAAAACTAGCTAACATGTGCAATGCACACGCTAGTGTGTGAGAGGCGTCTGCAGTCTTTTGACGACAAAAAATTCCCATCCACATCGTGATGTTGGATTCTTTGTGATGTCTTTTTCCTGGTGGGGTGTTGACGATGGAACAATTTTTCACCAACAAAGCTCCCCCCTACATTCTTTCTCATGATCTCGAAATTCATGCTAGCCATTCAAAATTTCAAAGTCATCCTCTTAGTTATTGATATTTCAACTTTGATATTATTCTTTTGATTTCTAATTTTTGCTCTAGGCCTTTTTGTTAAATTTTTATTTTTTTTCAATTTCACCATTTAATCCCAAATTGTTATTATTTTTTTTCTCAATTTGACCCTTATTCTTTTGATTATTTTTTTTGTCGATTCTATAATTAAATTGATTTTCTTTTCAATTTCACAATTCAATTAAAAAATTATATATAGTTGTCTTCAAATTTATTTTTTATTTCAATTTTATCCTCATTCTTTTAATTACTATTTTTTTTTATATATATTTTGAGTCTTTTTGTATAATTGAATTTTATTTTTTCAATTTAATCCTTCAACATTTAATTAGTTTGAGAATGTATTTTATTATTTTTCTAGATATGATGATTCTAGTCTAATGACCCGAGTTACAAGTTTGAAAAGTTATCGGGTTTTGATATTGTTTTTTTTCTTCTAATTTTATCAAATGATATTTTTTTTTGAAATGGGCTTTGTAGTATTTTTTTTTATCAAGTTATGATGATCTTGGGTTGTAGGTTTGGTAAAATAACCCTGGTTGGCTAACCTTTAATTATTCATGTTATGAGTTTGTTATTCTACTTGGATTGACTTATGTTTTATTTGTTTATTTATAGTTCTTACTAAATTTCATCATTTTTTATTTAATTAACTAAGAATTGAGCCGTATTTATTTTTTTTCTTTTTAGAGAAAGTTTTTTTTTGTTTTTTTCACATTGCCGTGATTTGTTTTTGAATTTTATAAATTTACTATTATTATCTATTTTTTTATTATCTAATTAAAATAAAATCAATTTATTTAATCTAATTAATTCTATAACCCACCCGAGTTGCGAATTTGTTTTTTGCGTGACTCAAATATAATTTTTCTTAAAAAAAAAATGGGCAGCATGTACATATAGAAGACGTACCTCGACTCCCAAATTTGCTCTGTATCCTAGCAGGTAACCAAGGGGGAGCCCAAAAACATAATAACAACCAATGTTGATATAGGCCACTAATGCTTGCCACCCACCACCGATAGCAACACCTGCATGCATGTGTCATGATGATGCATAATTAAATTGCATGATTGATTAAAAGGGGAGAGCAACATGTACGTCCGTCCTTGTAAAACCACCTGATATGACTGGCTGGACGCTGTTAAGAACCATGGTGATGGCTAGAATGAAGGCTAGCTTGGAGGTAGCTACTTGCATCACTTTGCTGCTTGTGAAGATGTAGGCAAAATAGTCCTTCGCTATCAGCACAACAGCCATGCAAACCAGTCCTATCACAAGAGACTGGAATACAGTGACATAGACCGAGTATTTTGCAGCCCTTGGATGCCCTAACCCAAGCTCATTCGAGACACGAACGCTGGAATGTTTAATCATTGAATTCAAACATGATCCACATCATAATCATATATATCAAGGAAATTAATCAATCAGTCAATTCAGTAATTAGTTCTTACCTTATAGCAGCGTTTATTCCAAGGAACACCATTAGTTCCAACCCATTGATATTCATGCTGATCATCAAATATAATTAGAAGAAGAAGAAGAAGCAATTGGCTATCTAAGTTAAAATCAAGCTAATTTATTTCAAACGGATTCATGTCAACACTATCGCAGTGACGGTGATGAGACTGACCAGATGGTAAGGGAGCCAACAGCAATGACTGCGTTGTCAAGATGTCCGGTGAGGATAACAATACTCATCATATACCAAATCTCCAGGCAAAGCATCACAGCTGAGGCAATGGAGAGGGTAACAAAGGACCAAATATCCTTAAACGCTGACCAACTAAATCCACGCCATCCTTCCTTACACCAACCCATCACGTACACAGCTTGAGCCAAAGCAATTAGCCATCCGGTGAGGTTAAAAGCGATTGCTGCACCAGTGATACCCCAGTCAAGCTCATAGATGAAGAGCCACAGCCACAAAGCGTGTAGAACGAGAGCCACAACGGCAATCCAGGTAATTACACCAACCTTGCGTTGGGCTTGAAGGAACTTTTGGGTAGGGAAATAGATAGCCCATGAAAACAAGTTAGGTATGACTAGGAGAGTGAATTTCCCAGCAAGTTCAGCAAGAGCAGCTTCTTGGCCAAGGACTTTCAGGAGAGGAGCGGCGAAAATGAAAATGGGCAAGAGGACGACACAAGTGACGAGTAAGATGATGCATGATCTTTGCAAGTAAATACCAAGCATATGAACTTGACCAGCACCAAAAGCTTGACCACAGAGGGTCTCGAGTGCACTCCCCATACCAAGAAGGAAGCCGAAACAGAAGGTGATGATGACAGAGAGGGAAACGGAAACGGCAGAGAGCTCCAAGTTTCCGAGATGGCCAACGAAGATAGAGGTTAAGATGTTGGTACCATTCTGGCAGACTAGACTGAGGGCAATAGGACCAGCAATCCTCCATAACTTGACAGTCTCTTTCCAAAAGACGGTCTTAATAAAGTCTTGGAACGTCGGGAAAGCTGCTGGCAAGTAGTCTTCCTCTGGCACTGCAGGTAGTGATAAGGATGATGATGATTCATTGTTAAGCAGTAGTGGGGTGGTCTCCATGTATAAGTAAGAAGGAAAGGTCAATGGAGAAGTAAATGAAATTAATAGTTTTGTTTGTTGATATATAGTAGTGCTAATTAAGAATATGAAGGAGGAGGGACGGACGCATATAAAGTAGAGTGGACTGTTAGATAGAATAGACTGTGCTGTCTGTGAGTTTTTGAGAGTGATATCTCCAAGTGATTTATTAAATTAATATTTATTTTATTCTTTTTTAAATCTTAACGCATCGAGAAAAGTCGAAGACACTAAAAATCTTAGATTTTTGACAAACAGCATTAATTTAGCTAAGAGACACACAGCTATGGAAGATACATCCACTGGCAGAGATGAGTGATGATAGGCTGGGCAGCAAGCAGAGCATGCTGACGTATTAATTAATTCGAGGGACGTCTGTACTTACGTGTTTTATTGATACTTACTCTTCTGAGAATGAAATGGGAACTACCGGCCTTATCAGTCTTTGGCCAAGGCAGTGAACGGCCAGTCAAACCAACTGGACAATTGTTTATTTTTGAAAAAAGTAACCTGGCCGAACGTCGTGGAAAAGATGGGTGGCCGGGCCATGGACGACTTTTGCTTTTGTCGTATCCAACATTTCTTTCCACTCATTTAATGGATTATTATTATACATAAAGTTAAAACATAAAATACTATAGCTTTTCACGTGTGTTACTGTAAATAACCATAGTATTTTTTTAAAAAAATTTCTATATTATTTTTTTAATTTTTTTTAATATTAAATTAGTGAAAAATTTAGCTTTATAATTTTTTTTAAAATACTGTGAATTGCTACGGTGTTTTTCTACATGGTTATTTTATTTTATTTTTTATGATTTTTTTAAATTATATTTGTCGATTTTATTTTTTTAATATTAAGCTGATTGAGAATTTAGTTTGGTAATTTTTTCTTTTAAATATTGTGGATTGCTACAGTGTTTCTCTACATGGTTTTTATTATTTTTGTTTTTTATGATTTTTTCTAAAATTATCTTTGTCGATTTTATTTTATAATATTGAACTAGTTAAGAATTACAGTTATAATATATAAGGAAAACAATGTAGCTTTCCTCGCAAATTATTGTGGATCGCTACAATGTTTTCCCAACATGTTTTTTTTTTGTTTTTTTCTAAAATTATCCTTGTCAATTTTATTTTTTTAATATTGAGCTGGTTGAGAATTACAATTACAAGTAAATACAAGTAAGGCTAAATCATTTGGGGAAAACACTATAACTTTTCTCACAAAACACTATACAATTTTCCTCACAAGGTTTTTTTTCCAGTTTCTTTTGTGTTTTTTTTTGAAATAATTTTTTTCAAAATTATCTTTGTTGATTTATTTTTTTAATATTGAGTTGGTTAGAATTTAGCTTTGTAATAAAGCTTAATCATGTGAGGAAAACACTGTAACTTTCATCACAAAACACTGTGGATTGCTACAGTGTTTCTCCACATGGATTTTTTTCTTATGATTTTTTTAAAATTGTCTTTGTTAATTTTATTTTTTTAATTTTGAGCTAGTTAAGAATTATAATTATAATTAATTACAAATAAGGCTAAATCATGTGGGGAAGCACTATAGCTTTCATCACAAAACACTGTAAATTGCTATAGTATTTCCAACATGGTTTTTTTTCCATGTTTTTTTTGTGTTTTTTTTTTCAAAATTGTCTCTGTCAATTTTATTTTTTTTAATATTGAGCTGATTGAGAATTTAATTTTGTAATTTTGTTTCTTTAAAACACTGTAAATTGTTGCAGTGTTTTTCTACATGATTTTTCTATGATTTTTTTCTAAAATTATCTTTGTCGATTTTTCAATATTGAGTTGGTTAAGAATTATAATTACAATAAAGCTAAATCATATGGGGAAAGCGTTGTAATTTTCTTCACAAAACACTGTGGATTGTTATATTATTTCTTTAAATGGTTTTTTTATGATTTTTTTTAAATTATCTTTGTCGATTTTATTGGGAAAAACACTATAGTTTTCCTCACAAAACATTGTCAATTGCTACAACGTTTTTTCTCATGGGTTTTTTTTCTTCCAAAATTATCTTTGTCGATTTTTTATTATTATTAAGTTGGTAGATAATTTAACTTTATATTTATTTTTTTTGCTTTTTATTAATAGAAAAGCTAAATCATGTGGGGAAAACACTGTATCTTTCCTCACAAAATGCCGTGGATTGTTACAAATCATTTTGTTCAGTCCATAAGTTTTTTTTATCACCAACCCAACTTTTTTTTTCGTCATGAAATATTGACTCCATCATACATTTATTTTCTATTACTTATCTAGCGTTGGTTCACAATTATAACACTATCAAGTACATTTATTTTATAAGCTCGCGACAACGCGCATGTATGCCATCTTGTACATAAAGCTAAAACATGTGAGGAAAGTACTGTACCTTTCCTCACATGTTACTGTGGATTGCTACAATACTTTTTTTTTCCTACATTATTTTCCTCTTTTTTCTTTTTTTTTTGTTTTTTTCACAAAATTATTTTTGTCAATTTTGCTTTTTTAATATTGAGCTCATTAAAAATTTAGCTTTGTAATTTTTTTCTTTAAAATACTGTGGATTTCTACGGTGTTTTTCCACATGGTTCTTCTATTTTATTTTTTAATAATTTTTTTCAAAATTGTATTTATCGATTTTTTTTATATCGAGCTGATTGAGAATTTAGTTTGGTAATTTTTTTTTTAAAACATTGTGGATTGCTACAATGGTTCTCCACACGGTTTTTTTTGTTTTTGTTTTTTTATGATTTTTTTCAAAACTATCTTTGTCGATTTTATTTTTTAATACTGAGCTGGTTAAGAAATACAGTTGCAATATGCGGGGAAAACATTGTAGCTTTCCTCGTAAATTACTATGGATTGCTACAATATTTTTCCCACATGGTTTTTTTTTGTTTTTTTTCTAAAATTGTCTTTGTTAATTTTTTTTTTAAATATTGAGCTGGTTGAGAATTACAATTATAAGTAAATACAAGTAAGGCTAAATCATGTGGGGAAAACACTGTAACTTTCCTTACAAAACACTGTGGATTGCTACAACTTTTCCTCACATGGTTTTTTTCCAGTTTCTTTTGTGTTAGCTTTTTTGTAATATATTTTTTTTTCAAAATTATCTTAGTTGATTTATTTTTTTAATATTGAGCTGATTAGAATTTAACTTTTTAATAAAGCTTAATCATGTGGGGAAAACATTATAACTTTCCTCACAAAACACTGTGGATTATTATAGTGTCTCTCCACATGGTTTTTTTTCTCTTATGATTTTTTTAAAATTATCTTTGTTAATTTTATTTTTTTAATATTGAGCTGGAAGGTTGTAATGATAGTTGTGGAATTGATCCTTAGATTTGAGATCATTAAGTTATCTTATATATGAAGTGTTATCCTTTGATCCTGGTTATACGTTGTCCTGATCAAAGGTAACAAACAAGCAAAACTATATGAAGATATTTAAGTAATCAAGAGAAGATTTATCATCCTAAGTGAATTAGTAAAAATATTACATCTGTTCTCAAATAATATTGATTGTGAAATCCTTAGCTAATACAGAATGAATTTTGAAAAGAGTTTTAAAATCTTATTCAAAGAACCAATGATTATAATATTGAGAACTAACATGATTTGACAAACCAGACATACTTCATATTATAATATCTAAATTAAAATATTATTAATAAAAGGATAATAATTACACTGAGAAACTAGTCATTGAAAGATTAAGTTAAATCACTTATGAGTTTTCTAATATTTAGAGGATCATAACAGATTGCTAGATATTGTACTTGATCTACAAATATAAATCAATCAATTATTTAATTGATAATAAATTAAATTATTTAATTTAATTTTATTTAGAATTATGATTTATATTGAGGCCAACTTATTAGGGAACCTAATGGGTCACATTTATAAGAATTATTTGTTAGAAATTAAAATGAGATAATTAATTAAGCATGACTTGATTGTAAATAAACTTTAGAAATTGAGGATTAGAATGTAATTAATATAGGGGATTACAATGCTAGACCTAGAAACAATTAAGTGAGGACTTGATTGAATAAATCTCTAAATTATATATGATATCATTTAAGGGACAAAGTGATATTTTGCTATTTATAGGGTTTTTTTTAGGTTTCCCTATGGATAAAATACTTTGCTTCTTATTTCCTAAAAGAATAGTGAGAAAGGTACAACACATAAATACTTAAAACATAAAAGAATAGAGCTAGCACTCTAAGGTATAGTAATTTCTCTCTTATAAAAGGGTTTAGGAGATTCCTGACTGGTGATTTGTGTGGATTACTATTAGAAGCCGGACACTTAGACGACTTATGATTTGTGATAATCCAGACTTGAAACAAATATTGAAAGGAAAAAAAAGAACATCTAATCTTCAAGTAATTTTCACATAAACCTTAAACAACTCTAAATCTATCAAACAAGATCCTTGGAACTCTTGACAAAAATTTATATTTACCTTGTTTGCTACGTGCATGTGTTTGGGAAACCCAACAAACACCATGTTGGGCGACTCTACTCCTTTTTCACTTTCTACTATGCTACATGGTATATGTATATTGTATGGATTAACACAACTCAATTGTAACTCGAATCCGCACCTCCCTTCCTCTCTCTCTCGATGAAGAAGTTTCAAGTTAATACTCTATGCATGCATGAAATTATAGCCTTTAGAGACCTTAAGTCTTAATTAATAACATTATTGATATAATTAACAACATCAATAACACCTTTTCTTTATGTAGATTAATTATATATGAGAATATTTTTTTTTTGTTGAAATCGGGGTTTAAAAGCCCAATAAAAATTAAATGAGCAACAATAGACCTAATCAAGTCGTAATATGAAATAAAAAACAAGCTCGAAGAAGGGTCATCAATCATCGTGTAATCCCAATCTATAGGGCTTTTAGATAACCCATAATTAGCTAACCAGTCCATTGTAGAATTAGATTCTCTAAACACTTGTAGAATTAAGGCTTCCCAATACTTAGCTAATAAATCTCTAGATTTGTTGACTAACTATTATATTGGCCCGCACTTTGCAGGGAGTCAATATCATTTTTTTTTAAATATAAAAAAATATTAAGTGTATAGAGAATATTTTAAGTGCGTTGGGTTTAACAGTCATGCCAGATCCAAGTGAATTGGGTCTGGCAGCTGGCAGACATGCCAGACCCAAGAGCCTTGGGTCTGGCAAACACCTTGGGTCTTGTAGCAATACCAGACCCAGGAGTCTTGAATTTGATAGCCATGCAAGATCTAATTTACTTGGGTCTGATAACCATGCAAGATTTACGTTTGCAAGCATGCCAGGCCCACATTACTTGGGTCTAGCACCCAAGTAATTTAGGCCCTGCTTGTTTGCTAGACCCAAGTAGATGTGGGTTAGCGCAACTTTTTGAATTTAAAAATAATAAAACAATATCAAAATACCAAAATGTCCCCCATAATTATAGAAAATTACGTAAAAAAAAGTGAAACAAAAAAAATACCCCCATATGCAAAACTTATTTTGTGTTTTCCAAGACTAAAGATGTATTTTAACTATTTAATAGTTGGTGAAGGTCAAAAAAGTCCTAGGCAACATGTCTTAATTTTGTTAACCTTGAGGATAAAATAATATTTTTACTATACAAATAATCATAAAAAAACTACCATACCCCTGCTAAAAAGTTTAATACCAATGAACCTATGAAAAATATTGAAATACCCCTACAACCAGGGCTTTAATTTTTTCAATAAAAATGCGAAATGATAATTTAAATTTATATGAAAAGACAATATTAGCCTCATCCCAAATCTTTAGAGCTTGGAAAATTCATTGTGCAAGTCTACAGTGAAATGTGTTTTGATCCATAGTACACTTACATAGGATTGCTAACCTTACTAAGCTTAGGTTTGGCACAAACATAGTTGCTAGACCTGCGCCTGGGTCTGGCACAAAACATGGTTCTAACCCGCGCCTAGGTGTGGCACCAAACATGGTGTCAGACCCAAAGCTTCTAGGTCTGTCATTATTGCCAGACCTAAGAACCTTGACTCTAGTGTGGTAGCCAGATCCAAGTAGCTTGAGTCTTTTATGGTTGCCAGACCTAAACAAACAACAAACAAACAGAGGACAACTGTGCACTCTAGTTGTCAGGAGAGAAAAAATAAAGAAAAAAACGCAAACAATCAATCATTGACGGCAATCCAACTATGATATGTTTACATGTGTCACACCATATGAACGATGGCACGTCTGCACATCTAGTCACACGACGGATGACTAGATTTGGCCACTAGTAAACGTCTCACGAGCCTTCTTAATAGCGCGAACGCCACCATCTCATCGGGGCATATAGAATATGCGCTAGTAGCTTTTCGATTAAAAAATAGAAAATATAACCTGAAAATACTAAAATGCTTCCATGATCCTTTTAATCACATAAAATATCCATGTAAATTTCACCGTCACAATCCAAAGTAATCTATATCTACAGCTAGAGTGAAATTCCCATGTCGTTTAACTTATGTAATTCACATAAACTCTCACCTGATTCTTCGTGATAAGATCAACACTCAACAGTAAAAGTAGAATCTGATTCTATAATTAATTTACAAACACCCATAGACCAAGCCCGTTCCAATTAAGTGATCACTGTCCATAGCTCAACTCTAATAAAAGTACTGAATCTGATGTTGATAGAAAAGCCCTCGCCCACGTACCCAAACTATCTGGAATGAGGCCCCCTGAACCAGCATATCCTGGATTGCCTTTGCTCCGGCCATCAACATTCAACTACAACCAATGCTAGCTCTGGGGGATATTTCCATCCAACCATGCTGACTTGCTTAGTGGATATTAAATTATTTGCACCAGACCCACCAGCTAACATAATGTCAGCAAGAAGGGATTTTATTGCAACAGTAGGGTAAGAACTTAGACAATTATCAATATTAAAAATCCTCCGGTTACGCTATTTCCAAATGTTCCATACCGCAGCTCCAAAGATTGTTGCCCATGGCCACCCCTCACCAGAACTGATTTGGGATGATAAGTTATTGATGAGCCACGACAAGAGCTCTGGACATAAGAAGGGAGTAACATTGTTAGGACTAAGCAATGATTTCCAAACTGTTTTGACTAAAGGACAATCCCTCAGAATATGAAGAATAGTTTTAGTTTCCAATCTATTATTATGGCAGAAAGGATTAGAAGCAATGTTGTGATGAACTCTATTTTCATTGGTCATAATCCGTTAATGGGCAATTGTCTATAGGAAAGCTTTTATTCTTTCTGACCCCTTCCTCTTCCAAATCAATTTCCAAAAGGATGCTTGAACCAACATGATTGCAATGAGTTGTGGAAAATGAACCATAATAAATTTAAAATACTAAATTTATTTATAAGTGTAAATTTTTATTTTAAATTATAGACAGATTATCAGTTAGAAATCCATCAATATCTTTAAATCATATTTAGATCAATGTAGCTTATAATGTAGCTTATCTTTTAATAATTCTAAATTAAACAACTAGACGATAACTCTTTAATCTTGTGTAACTCTAGCAATGTAACTATAAGTTTGCCTGGAAATTCAATGATGTAACGGAGGAACTCTCAAGTACTTACCAAGATTATCAGTATTAGAAAAACCACTACTATGACTAATTAATCTTGCTAAAGTAGATGGGACATTCTTCGAAAAGAATATCTTAGTTTTAGCAACAATAACCTCGTGGCCAGAAAATTCACAAAATAAGTTAAGGCAATTCAGAACCTGCTTCATTTGTCCCTCACTCGCTTCAGAAAATAGGAGCATATCATCTGCAAAGAACAGGTGTGACATACAAGGTCCCAATTTGCTGATATTAAATGGCTTCCAATCTCCTGATTCCACTGCCTTAAGAATCAAGTGAGAGTCTCCGGTCATAACATAAAAATACAGGGATCCCCATGTCTAATCCCTCTCATTGGAGCAAAATTAGCAGAAGGAGTACCATTCCATAAAATTTGAAGAGAAGCAATCTCATTGCATTTTATTATAAGATTCACTATTTGGGATGACAATCCCACGCCCATTAACTTGAGACGGTCATAAGCTTTTTTCAAATCCACTTTAGTAACCATATACCCTTTCCTCCCTTTCAATTTTCCCATGGAATGAATGATCTCCTGAGCCACAATAATATTATATGTAATCTGTCTTCTCGGGACAAAACTGCTTTGATACTTGGTAACCAAACTCAACAATAGATTCGTTAGTCTGTTGACCATCAGCTTGGTTAGAATCTTATAATTAACATTACATAAACCAGTCGGACGAAATTGATGAAGAAACTCTGGCCTGAGGATCTTAGGAATCAAAACCAAGCATGTCTGATTAAAATCTGCCACATCAACTGAATCATCCAATATTCGACGAATAAATTTGCAAACTGAGGAACCAATAACACGCCACCAAGACTGATAGAAGAAAGGCTGAAATCCGTCTCGACCAGGAGCTTTGTATGTTTTCATATCAAATAAAGTTTTATGGTATCTTCATTTGAGACTGAAGCCTGCAACAAATCTTTCCCCATTTGATCTATGCTTGGGAACATACCTCAAGAGGAAAATTGTGACTGTGGTTGTCCTGAACCGTAAACATCTTTTTGAAGAATTTCACAGCCATACTTTTTAGAACTTCTTCATCCCAAACCCACTTGTTACTGTCATCTTTAAGAGCCTTGATTTTATTCTTTTGTCTTTGAATAACAGTTTTATCAGAATGAAGATCAACATTATCAGAATGAAGATCAAATCATTCATCTTTAAACTTCCTTGTATTCAGCAACAGTTAAAACTTCTTTAAGACTAGGAGTCTTCGTCTTATCCTTCCTTGTATTTAGGTGTTGATTAGTTTTTCTTAAACCTATATGTACAGCTTGGTTGATTAATAAAAAGTGTGCAACAACATTACAAAAACTGTTCCATCTATCATGGTATCAGAGCTGCCTAAGTCTATTCTTCATTAGTTTCTTTCTTCTGTCACAAACCATCGATCTTCTTGTTCAAAACATAACATGACCACCCAAATCGATTCAGCAGCTACTGTCTCTTCTTCCAACCTTCCACATTATGAGGTTCCTCTCATTACAATAAATACCACTGCACAAACACTTCTCAAACTCACATCCACAAACTACATTTCCTGGAAGCTTCAGTTTGAAACGTTATTCATTGGATAATATCTCATTGGATACATTGATGGATCAACACCCTACCCTCCCAACACCATTACTGCAGAAAACATCACAATTACAAATCCCTCTCATAAACTTTGGATTCGTCAGGATAAGCTTCTACTTAATGCCTTGATTGGTTCTCTTTCTCCTACCATTATTCCTTTTATTGCTTGTGTAGGGACTACTTAAGAAGCATGGACCATACTTGCCAACACGTATGCTAAACCTTCACGTGGTTGCATCAAACAAGTTAAAAACCAGCTCAAAAATCCATCCAAAGGATCTCAGACCATTACTGAATATCTTCACTTTGTTAAAGCCAGTGCTGATGAACTGGCTATATTAGGTGCACCAATGGATCCAGAAGACCTCATTGACAAAATTCTGGATGGTCTCGATGATGACTACAAAGAACTTGTTCGTGCAGTTCAAGCCTGTGACACTTCCATTTCATTTGATGAACTGCATGAAAAGTTTCTTTCTTTTGAAGCCACATCCTCATCCCATGCAACTCCTCTTCCTATTACAGCCAATCCTACACATAAGACATCTCATGCATGGCTTGGCACCAGACCAACATCCACTTCTCGCCCTCCTTATTCCTCCCCTGCCAATCCCCAATATTGGCGTTCTTCCCCTACCACCACTTTCAAGCCTCTTTTCACCTCACACGCTCTCCCTGCCTATCGTCCTACCCGCCCGCCTATGCGACAATATCAAGGCTTCTGCCAAATATGTGGAATTCAAGGACACACGGCCAAACGTTGTCCATCATTTTAGCTAATACTGATTAATTCCTCCAATATTGAGCCTTCAGTAACATAAAATTCAGCTTCCCCTTGGCAACCACGTGTAAACTTTGTTGCCAACACTTCATCCACCTTTCCTACATGGTTACTTGACAGTGGTGCCTTTCACCATGTGACAACAGATTTATAGAATTTATCACTGCACTCTTCTTACAGTGGATCCGATGATGTTATGATAGGCGATGGTACCGGTCTTCCCATTACACACACCAGTTCTTCACATCTATCCTCTCCCACATCATCCTTTACATTGTCTAATGTTTTATGTGTACCCACTATGAATAGGAATTTGATTTCTGTTTATCAATTTTGTGTCACTAACAATGTTTCTGTCAAATTCTTACCATCCTTGTTCTTTGTGAAGGATCTTCAAACGGGGGCAATTCTCTTCCAGGGCAGAATTAAGGACGGAGTGTATGAATGGCTGGCTTTCAAACCACAGTCTCTACCACTTCTAGCCTTCTCCACCACCAAAACCACATGCACAACCTGGCATAGTCGCTTAGGACATCTAGCATTTCCTATTTTAAAACACATCCTCACTAGTTCTCATTTAGAATCGTCTTCGTTTGTCACTTCTAATTTCTCATGTAATGCATGCCTCTGCAATAAAAGTCATAAGTTATCATTCTCTATTTCTTTATTTATGTCCACACATCCTTTGCAAATTGTTTTCTCTGATGTTTGGACTTCTCCAATTGTGTCTTCTGATGGTTTCAAATACTATGTTATATTTGTTGATCACTTTACCAAATATGTCTGGTTTTATCCCCTTAAACGCAAATCTGATGTTCATGAAGTTTATACACGTTATAAAGCCATTGTTGAGAATTACTTTCAACACCTCATTATCACTCTCTACACTGATAATGGGGGAGAGTATCTAGGAACTCATCTGACCACACCACCTCATACCCCTAAGCTAAATGGATATTCTGAACGTAGGCACCGTCACATTGTTGAGACTGGCCTCACGCTACTCTCACATGTATCCCTTCCATTAACATTCTAGAATCATGCCTTTAGTACTGCTGTTTACCTCATTAATTGGATGCCTCCCCCAACTCTGAATCTCTTTAGTCCTTTTGAATTAATTTTCAAAACAACTCCCAACTATTCTAGGTTAAAAAGTTTTGGTTGCTTATGCTATCCATGGATTCGTCTATATCCATCCCACAAATTAGAACCCAAATCCAAGCCCTGTGTCTTTATTGGCTACTCGTTATCTTAACATGCATATCTTTGTTTTGAACCGTCAACTTCCAAAACTTTTATCTCTCGTCATGTCAAATTTGTAGAGTCTATTTTTCCTTACACTACTCTCCACAGCATGCTTCCACATCCAACTTCCACTATAGCAGCTTCATGGTTGCCACCAATTCTTATAGTCTTTGTTCCCCTTCCATCCCAGCCGCATTCTTACACTTCAAACGTATTTGCACCATAATTGCCTCCTGCTGCTGCTCCCTCACCACCACCTTTATCAGCTGCATCTCCACAACATCACTCCCCTGTCTCACAACCAACCTCCCCACCATCTCCTCGCAATTCCATGACTACCCGTGCCAAAAATAATATCCTCAAACCTATTCAAAAACTAAACCTTCACGCACAGTTAATTTCTTCACCACATTCTGAACCATCAACTGTTGCCCAGGCTCTCAAAGATTCCAACCGGAGAAGTGCTATGTCAGACGAGTATAATGCCCTTGTTCGCAATGGAACATGGGAACTTGTCTCTCCAAATAATGTGCACAACCTTGTAGGCTGTAAGTGGATATTTCACATCAATCGCAATCCTGATGGCTTTTTTGACAGGTTCAAAGCGTGCCTTGTAGCCAAAGGCTTTCATTAGAGACTGGGTGTGGATTATCTGGAGACCTTCAGTCTAGTAATTAAGCCAACCACTATTCGCTTGGTGCTCAGTATTGCTGTTGCCAATGGTTGGTCTCTTCGCCAGTTAGATATTAACAACGCATTTCTCCAAGGTACCTTAGCAGAAACAATATACATGGCGCAGCCACTTGGCTTCATTGACTCAAATAATCTAACTCATGTGTGTAAACTTCACAAGGCTATCTACGGCCTCAAACAAGCTCCCAGAGCTTGGTATCAGGAGTTACATACATTTCTCATGGATTCTGGTTTTAAAAATTCTCATTCGGATACTTCTCTGTTCATTCTGCAACTTGGCACTAAACTGCTATACCTTTTAGTGTATGTAGATGATATTATACTAACAGGTAATAATGCAGACCTTGTATCTCAGTTTGTTGCTTGTCTAGCTAAAAGATTTTCTCTCAAAGATCTTGGCACTCTTTCCTACTTCCTTGGTGTAGAAGTTATTCCTCAACGTCAAGGCATTCTGCTCTCCCAACGTCGATATATCCAGGAGTTGCTTGCTAAAACACACATGAAAATGTCTAAACCTGTTCTTACTCCCCTGCCAACGCACTCATCTTCACTTACATTGTCCTCAGGATCACTTCTCTCAGATCCCACTGAGTACAGAACATTTGTAGGCAACCTTTAATACTTGTCTCTCACTCATCCGAATATTTCTTTTGCTGTTAACAGAATGTCCTAGTTCATGCATGCCCCAACTGATGAGCACTGGAATTGTGTTAAAAGAATTTTGCGTTATCTATGTGGCACACCACATGATGGACTTCTTCTTCAACGCAACTCTCTACTTTCCCTGCATGCTTTCTCATACTCACTCCACGTTTTCTTTGATGCTGACTGGGCAGGTAACAAAGATGACTACTCTTCTACCAGTGCTAACCTTGTTTATCTTGGCAACAATCTCATTCCTGGAGCTCCAAGAAACAAAAAACTGTAGCCAGGTCCTTTACTGAAGTAGAAAACAGATCAGTTGCTGCTACTGTTGCTGAAATGTGTTGGATTCGTTCCTTACTCTTTGACCTTTGCCTTACATTGCTCCACACTCCAGTCATCTACTGCAATAATATTGGGGCCACACAATTAAGTTCAAATCCGGTCTTTCATTCCAGAATGAAGCATGTCGCCATTGATTATCACTCTCTACGTGACCAAGTTCAAACTGGTGTTTTACGTGTGGCTCACGTTTCCTCAGCAAATCAGCTTGCTGATCTTCTCATTAAGCCTTTATCTCGATCTCAATTTCAGCATCTACATGGCAAGATTTGCCTCTCTCGTCGTGGCCTATTTTGAGGGGGCATATCAGAATGAAGATTAACATTATCAGAATGAAGATCAAATCATTCATCTTTAAACTTCCTTAAAACTAGGAGTCTTGTCTTATCCTTCCTTGTATTTAGGTGTTGTTTGTTTCTCTTAAACCTATATGTACAGCTTGGTTGTTTAATAAAAAGTGTGCAACAACATTACAGAAACTGTTCCATCTATCAGTTTTAGTGTGAAAGTAGGAAGGATTCTTGTCTCAAAAGCAATCCGTTGGCATCTTGATTTCTGGTACCAATGGATTTCCTCTTGAGAAAAAATCTGGTTATACTCTTCTGTTAACTTTCTTTCCAGGTTTAACAAGAAAGGATTAACACCTTGAGTCACTGCTCTTTGAATACCTCCAATCTGAGCTAGAACTTTCCTCTTTCGAGAAAAAAATATTACCGAAGACTTGTATGTTGCACTCCTGTAATTTCAAAGCCATTGACTTGAGAGAGCTATGTAATTCCAAGTGACCCTGCCAATTTTCATCAAGGCTGCAAAATTCTTACGAGTGGTCCAAGCGGCTTCGAATCTAAAAGGGCGAGGAGATCCCTGCCAACTCTCACTCGAATAGTTCAGTTCAACTAAGATAGGGTGATAATCAAATTTAATTCGAGGTAATACCTTCACCCGCATTTCAGGAAACTGCAATCTCCAAGCCTGGTTACCAGAGGCTCTATCCAACCTCTCATAGACATGCCCATGCCCCTCTCTACTCTGGCCTTTCCCAGTGAATTTTGGTCTCAAGCTAGATCCATCAGACCACAATCCTGCACCCATTAACCAAAACGAATACACCTTCTCATGTCAGCTGGCTCCCCTCCTACTTTTTCTGAACATGAGAGAATCTCATTGAAGTCCCCAAGTAGCATAGTTTCCTTACCCGTCAGCTGAGATTTTGCTCCTTTATCACTTTCCTGAAATTTCTGCCCTGAATTAGAGGGATTAGGTGCACCCGTGATGCCAGGGGTTTTACTCCCCTTCCTTCCCATCCTGTTCGCAATCATCCATTTGCCGTAGGGATCAACCACCTATGGTCTAACCACAGGAGCTTCTTCATGTGGCGCCACTTCAAGATTCATCTCCTCCGGCTCATTGGAACAACCAGACTGTTGCTTATCTCTACCATCTTCATTATGGTGTTGGACGTGGGGACAAATCTCCTTCTTGTGTCCATATTGACCACATCCTTTTTTTCTGTCCGCATTTTCACCGATAACATCGTAAAATATCCTGTGCTAAATCTTAGAAAAAACAAAGAACTGCTTTAATATCTTTAGTCATGTCGTGTCAGATATTGAAGATATACAAGTTCAATTTTAATATCTTTAATACCATATAGATAAAATCTTTGCTTCCTTGCTCTTGAGCAATCACCGTAGCTCTCGCTCCTCTTCTCTGCTCGCTTCAACTCATTATTAAAATAATGGAAGGATCAAAAAACTTTGATGTACAGGACAGGAAGTAAAACTATGGCAAAATAATATTTATACCGATTGCTTTTTATTTAAAAATATATTAAAATAATAATTTTTTTTATTTTTAATACTAACACATCAAAATAATAAAAAAAGCTAAAAATATATTAATTATTTTTTTAAAAAAATTAAAAATTAAAAAAAAACACACAATTACACCACAAACATTTTCTAAAAAAATAAATGGGCCATCCCCCTTCCCTTTTCGTTTTCCCATTCTCTCACGTAGAAGCCCGATGCTCCATTAAATGCGGCCCATTAGTACTCTCTCCCCCTGCCCTTTTAATTGAAAAGGACAACAAAACCCTAAACTAAACCCAACCGCCTTCTCCTCTCCTCTTAAACCCTAAAGCATATACTGATAACCAACAGCACCCGGCAGCTGTAACTCTCTCTCCTGTGACTTTCTCTATCAATCATGACCACGCTTCCACCACCACCATCATCTGGTGTTAGCCCCAAAACAGTGGAGAAAGCTGTGAATGCTCTTCTAAAATGGAGATCTTCCACATTGAATACCCAAAAGCCTCAATTACTCGAACAAGACGAGTTTTTCTACCTTATTCTAACCCTAAAAAAGATCCCACAAAAGGGTGTTAGCCGCATCAACGCCCACAAAATCCCTCTCCCCAACTCCTTGATCAACCCTTTAAATGAAGCCCCTGAGATCTGCTTAATCATCGATGACAGACCCAAGTCAGGCCTCAATAAAGATGCTGCCAAGAAGAAGATTCAAAACGAAAACTTACCCATCTCCAAAATCATCAAGGTTTCCAAGCTCAAGACTGATTACCGTCCTTTTGAGGCTAAGAGGAAACTCCGTGATTCTTATGATATGTTCTTTGCCGATAAAAGGGTGGTTCCTCTCTTGCCTAAGATGTTAGGGAAGCAGTTTTTCAAGAAGAAGAAGATTCCTGTGACTCTGGATTTGAAGCACCACAACTGGAAGGAGCAGATTGACAAGGCCTGTGGCTCTGCCTTGTTGTATCTGAGAAGTGGTACTTGTAGCGTGGTGAAGGTAGGGAGGGTTTCCATGAGTAGAGAGGAGATTGCCAAAAATGTGATGGCTGCTATTAATGGGATTGCTGATATTGTGCCTCGGAAGTGGGGTGGTGTTAGGTCTTTCCATTTGAAGTTGCTTGATAGCTTGGCTTTGCCTGTTTATCAGGTAGTTCCTGATTCGAAATTGAAGATTGATGGTGGTCCCAAAGAGCAGGAGAATGACGAGGGTGTCGTCGCCGTGGAGGAAGAGAAGGCTAAAGAGGGGAGAGTTGGAAAAAAGAAGGGAAGGATACAAGAGGTTAGATATATGGATAATAATAATAATAATGATAATAATGTGGATGGTCAGGTTGTTGATGAGGTTGAGTTGGGGAGTGATGGTGAAGGGGATATAGATAATGATGATGATGATGATTTTGAAAAGGTCAGTGAGGAACTGTTAAAGAAGAAGAGAAAGAAAGGAGATGATAAAGGGAAAGGTGAAAAGAAGGAGCAGAAGGTAGCTAAATTGAAGAAAGAAGATGGTGTCAAGCAAAAGAAAGTGAAGAATGAAGATGGTATCAAGCAGAAGAAGCTGAAGAAAGGTTCTTTGGTTTCAGAGAGTGGGGGAATGCAAGTGAGGGGTGAGAAGAAGAAAATATTGGCTGCATAATGATTCAATGTTGCTTCCTGGGAATTTGTTACTTGCTGGACTCGGAGAGAATCAGTGTATGGTTGCCGCCTGTCGGTTCTTTTAGCAGGTTGTGGTCTTTATGGTATTGGTGCCGTAAACTTTTTGTTAGTTTATTTATATTTGCAAATTTAGCATAAAAGCTTTATTTAACTTAATCATGTACCTTGATTATGGAGAACAAATAGAATGGTAACTTTCTACTTTAGTATTCCATTGCTTAGATCTCAAATTACTTTCTTGTCTCTTGAAATGTCATTTTTTTGCATGATGGTTAGAATCTAGTTCTAGTTCAGATGTTGGAACCTGCATGAACTAGAATTAAGCATATCTATTCATACTGATTTTCTACAAAATGGTTCCATATGCTGTCTCACAAGGAAACTGAAAGGAGTTAATTGTCTGATATGCATTGCTCGACCGTGGAAAACATACTTTTGAACTGCTTGTAATGGTCACCAAGGGGTGAAAAGGACCCTTCACCCAACCTGACCTGACCAGATGCGGATTGGGTGGGGGTGATGGATATGGGTGTTACCAGACTGGGTGCAAGTGATGGTTATCGGTGTACTGGGTTGAGTGCTGTTGCATAGAAAACCTGCCCTGATTCGCCCTGACCCGTTGTCATGAAATACTGGTTTCTAAGGAAATTGTGAGCCATAGGGGCTTAAAAAAATGAAAGACTGTTTAGAGGAGGAAGAGGGAAGAAAAACTTAGGAAGGAGAAAGAAGTGATGGGATCTTATAGTGGCAAAACAGTGATCTTGTCATCTCTATTTTTGTTGTCATAATTTTCAAAAGATTGCATGCTGTTCCTGCCCATTTGCTTTTTGAATGAGCTGATTTAGTTTTCAGTGTGCTGAGATTGGATAAATACACTGTCAAATTGAAACTTAAGGTGTTCATGTGCCTCTTATATCTTCTTAAAGAGCTTGATGTTTCTGCCAATGGACAAGCTATCTTGGTTGCTGAATGTTGATCACAATTGAATGACTCTATATAACAGATTGATTGGTATGGAAAAATTCCATCACTCTAAAATTGGTTTCTCAGGGATATGCATGCGTTGATGATTTTACTTGCCATCGCTAGTTGTTATAAATTATAATACATCTCCCGGTAAAATTTCCAAACGGTTTGGGTTTCCCTAGTTTGTCTGCTATTCTGAAATCTTCTCTTCTAACCTGGGTTGCAGTGTCTGCTCCACAGGGGTTAATGTACTAGGGCTTTGTATGCATGACCTATTTTCTCTTGTTTTTGAGCATTACAAGCTTTAAATTTCAAAGGATGCATATCTTCTTGTTTGTTGCTCATTTTGTAGAAGCATTTCCATCATGTCCACAACAAGCTACGGAAACTACAAATGAATTGGAGGAAGAGGCTGTGGTGGAGGTATGAGAGTTGGGGGCGAAGTTATGGTTGAGCCTCGTAGACATGAAGGAGCATTCATTGCTAAGGGTGAAGAAGATGGTTCCTGGTGAGACTGCATAATCAGAAGAAAATCTGTTCAGGTATCATTATTTTTCTTCTATTGTTATCTCCATTCATGAAAATGCATCTTTTGTGAAGACCGAAGAGTGTTGTTTTTCTATTGCATCAAGTTTCTCTTTCTTGTTTGGTGAATATGTTGTGTTGTTTATATTATTTATGTATTTATTTTATTAAATCATTCTTTTCTTCTCAGAATGACGATAGAACTAAAACAGAGTACAGGGTCTGGAACCCCTTCCGATATAAATTGGCAGCTTCCATTCTTGGTGGTGTTGATGATGTTTGGATTGAAAGTTTCATTCACGAGATTGCTCCCGGTTCTTCTGGAAGAAAACAGGGGCTCCCCAATCCTTTCCCCAGCAATATAGAAAAAAACTGCCTTCGAGGCTGGATTCTAAATAGGTCGTGATCAATGTCTACACTCTTCACCTGTTTTATTGTTGAATCAAGAGACCTGGCGCTAAAGTTCTATACCGAGGAGCTGCTTCTGGCTACTACTTTCTCTCGTGTCTGATATTGTTGGCCTGCTGGCCATGTATGGATAATATAATAATCTTGTTTTTTTTAACTGATTTTTTCTACTGAATGGTTCTGTTTGCAAGATGGTAGGCTGATATGCACTGCACAAACCATGCGAAACGTGCTCTTGAATTGGATAGGAAACTTACTCCATTCATGTAGTGTTGTGGGCTTGCAGAATACTGGTTTCTAAGGATGTTGTGAGCTATAGGGGTGTTTAAAAAAACTGACCAACCGATTAAACCGAGAAAAAATTAATCGAAAAAATTGAACTGATAGAAAAAACTGAATAAACTGATTAAAAAATAAAAAAAATGCTTGGTCCGGTTCGGTTCTAGTTTAAAAAACTTAAATTGATTGAACCGTACCAAACCGAACCAGTCTAATTAAATCTAAAAAAAAATATAAAAAGAAAATTCTAACCCTAAACACTCTAACTCTTTCAGCCGCCCCCTCTCTTTTTCCTTTCTCCTTTCCTCCCTTCCCGCTGCCCTCTTTTTTTTCCCTTCCCATCGCCCCCTCTCTTTTCCCCTAACCCTTTCAGCCGCTCCCCTCCCTTTCCCCCTTTCTTTTCGCCTAACCCTTCATGATCTCAATCTTCAAGGCTTCAGGGGAACATGAATAATCTCGAAGGGTTAAATCTGAACTTTTGGTTCAAGTAGATGGTGTAAACAATAGTCCTACTTGTGGAGATGGTCATCGGAAAATAGTAATGGTTTTGGCAACTACAAACTTTTCTTGGGACATAGATGAGGCACTAAGATTGTTTCATTGTCTTCTAGTAAATATTTTTGAGATTTTTTTAATTTCTAGAATTCTTAGATTCATCATAAATGGCAATCTATCCAAGATGTAACACAACATCTCGTTCCTCCACTAGCACAAAGTCCAAATTAAGGTATACAATGGCAACAACAAAAATGTTTTGGTTTTGAATGCTAAAAACCGACTCGAATCGAACAAAACCGGTTTTCGGTTTGGTTCGGGTTATATTAACAAGGACTACTATTTTTTGGTTTGGTTAAATTTTTGGGTTAAAATTGGACCGAACCAAACCGCGAACACCTCTAGTGAGCTATACAGGACTTAAAAAAATAAAAGATTGGGGGTGTTTGGAGGATGAGGAGGGGAAAAACTGGTTTAAAAAGAAAGAAGGAATGGGGATGGGAATTTATTCGATATGCCCGTTCTAGATCCGGTCAATCCTTTACTTGATTGTATTAAATCGCAAAAGTTTTGCGTGCTTGCTTTCCTTGTCCATTTGCTTTATGAAAGAGCTGATGAGATTTTGAGTCTGCTGAAATTGGATGATAGTACGGGGTCAAATTGAAATATAAAGGCGTCCATATGCCTTTATATTTTTCTGAAAGAGCTTGATAGGAGATTTGAGCCAATTAATAGGACTTTGTATGCATGACTTGTTTTTTCTTATTTTTGAGCTTGAAAAGCTTTAAATTTCAAAGCATGCTTATCTTCCTTGTTTATAGAGCAATTCACGGAAGCATTTATTTCCATCATGTCTATATATAAAAAATCAAATCCACTTCAGATACTGTTTTTATTTCAAACAAGTTATGGAAACTACAAGCTTGAATTGAATTGGTAATGTATTTATGAACACAACCTTAATCACTATCTGACACGACCTCTCTTCCAAGAGGTTGGCTTTGCCTAGTATGGCCGACAAACATAGTAAGGAAAGAAAGACGGACGATGCCTGTGGGACAGAGGACTCTAATGGTTTTAAGGCCCCATGAGGTCCCAAGTCACGAAAAATAATGCAAATACATGTATATAGGATGTATTCCATATCTGACTTCTTTTGTTTTACCATCATCTAAACGTGGAGCAATCCTCCATCTGCAGAACCCAACTCCCGTTCATCATATATATAGGTTAGTCATCTGTGACTCCACTCCTCTACTTATAGATAGATTGTGTGTAGAGTAATTCTGTTGCTCATTTTTCTTTTGCTTCTGCTGTCGCGGCCATTGCTCTTGCTGCTGTTTTTGATGGTATAAAAACGTAAGCCTTGCTATTTCTTTCTCTAGCATATCCTGCTCCACTGTGTTTAACAACATATGCACACCACATGTACAAATGATACTCAAGCTGTAGTCCAAAATATTAGGGGGGGGGGGGGATTGCAAAAATGATAAAAGTGTAGGGGGGTCACATCGGGAGACTTACGGTATTTTGCGAGTTGTTCCTGTGATAAACTATCCAAACGTTGCCTCAAGGCTTGATTTTCCATGCCGAGTATGAGACTTTGTCGGTATAGATATTCAAGACTGGCAGAAACTTGAGATCCTTCAGCCTGTACGGCAAACAAAAAAATTTGTCAAATCTTAAAGTACATATAGCATGACAGTTGATTAAGATACACTAGGGATGCTTCAAATTCTGCAGCCAGCTTGCCTCTAATATTTGGACACTTCTTTCAAGTTGAGCTATATACTGAAGTTTTCTCAAACGTGAACGCTGAGCGAATTGCCTGCATGATTCTAAAGATGTTAGAGCATCCCAATTGCAGAATTCAATTGCAAGCAAAAAGGGCATTACTTGAATACTCACTGCTTAGCACGTTTGGAATCCGTTTTTGATTTAGAAGGATTATGATTAACATTAGATGAGACTTCTGAGTCATCTTGATTTTGCTTAACAATAGGTTTCGATGGCAAACCTACTCCAGCTGGTTCTCGTGGAGCAAAGTCTTGAAGAGTAATGCTATCCGTTGAAGGCACAACTCCACTGGAACTGCTGGTCACAGAAATCAGGGGTGATTCCCTGGACTTATTCTTTTCCTTGTCAGGAGTAGAACCTGAATGAAAGCTAGTTTTCCAAGAATTTTCATGATAATTAATGGTGTGAAATTCCCAAGTAGGTCCACCAGCTGCAGCACTAGTTTTGAGCGTGGTTTCCTCTTTCCTAAAGGTCTTGCTTGCTGTGTCCAGGAAAGCAACAGAGTCACTTGATGAACGTCGATGACTTTTGTACAAAGGCAAGTCTGGCTCATCCAGGAGATCATCAAGCCAAGATAATTGCTCAACCAGAAAACTATCAGAAGAGGCGCGTTGATGGTGCGACTCTCCTTCCACAGGCCTCAAAAAGCCCTCTGAAGATTCCATTGCACAAGTAGAGATGTAATCGGTGCTGTAGGGTGGAAAAATCATTTCAACGGGGTTTCCAGAAGTACGTGCTGGATTCTCTTTTGGACAAAGGGAAAAAGTTTCCATATCATGAGGTCATGAGCCTGTTAGAATGCATGTGTTCAAGGAAATATATATCATTACAAAACGAAATGTTAAGAAACAAAGTTAAATAGGGTTGCATTGCTTCCTACATAATTTGACAAGCACCATGAAAGCTATCAAAAGAGCTCAAAGACTTGACAGATCATTCAAACCAGAGACATTAAGAGAAATCATTTGATTTGATGGAGACCAAACCACATTATTATGGGCCAATATACATATATACAGTCGTTTCTTTCATATATAAATTAATCCTCGTGTTTCTTCTAAAACAAGCAAAGAGCCGAAGGTTGAAATAGAGCAAATCTAGAAAATTGAAAAAGGCGATTTAGAAGATGTGTAAAAGGTAGAGTACCAAAAAAAAAAAAAAGGACAGAGAGGGAGAGAACCGGATGGCAGGATGAATGGGGTATTGATGAAGAGGAAGGCAGCCAGGCAGCGGAGGCGTTAGCTAAAGAAGGGGTATATATTATTATATATGTTGGAGATGTGCTGTCGGCTCCATTGTGTTAAAGGCCTCTCTCTCTCTCTCCCCTGTACAAGTGAGAGAGACACCAAAGGAAAACACAATCAAAAGAATATAAGCTTTTAATGTGATTCCCAAAAAAAAGAGAGCCAATGGGCTAACCGCATTTTGCGTAAACAATTTACTACTGATAATAAGGAAAATGCTCCCTAGTCGTATTTAATGCAATATCCATGCCATGCAAAAGGGAGGTAGAGGGCTCTGGCTGTCTGGCTGTCTCCCTTCATTTTAAGCAAACCCTATCTATCTGTTTTAATTTGGCTCTCACTTCTTTCCATAAATACTGCCAAGTGAAGTAAATATAGTCATTCTAAAAAAAAAAACAATCTGCTAACGATATCGTTCACGAGTTTCTTAACTAGCGAAGCCTTGAGGTCATTTCATTTCTTAAAAATGAAATATTCGGGGACAGATTTCCTGTTGACGTAGTGAGGTGATAGAGCTTGAGATGGATTCCCAGCAAGCAGGGCCATTACTGATGTTGATTCTGCCTTCCTTGTCACAGAATATGCCAACTAAATTCCTAGTCTCGGACATAACATTAGTCCTCCAAATTAGGCAGACCCCAGATTCAAATGATGAACCCAGCCCAAGCCAATGGAACCCCATTAATAGATAAATGATTATTTTTCGAGTCAAATTCAATGCTGAGATAATATTTCATGATAGGGCTGTTAGTAAATGATACAAGTAGAGCTTTAATTAAAGAATAGAGAACAGAGAACAAAAAAAAAAAAAAAACGAGGTGAAAACATAAAGCACAAAGAGCAGAAACTCAACAGTGAGGTAACTGCCATCCATGTAGTTTTATTTAGAGAAGAAATCAAACACTACATAAGATAAGAATAAAAAATAACAGTTGTTACTTATTTTTGGACCCCACGTGCTGGAAATGGTGTGTATCCCTCTTGAACCAAATGCAGGAGTTTAGTTCATGGTTGATGAAAAATTGACCAAAGTAGAGAAGAAAGGAATGTTTTTCGAACTCTGTTTCAGCTGTTTCCTGCTCTCTTTATCCTTCTTCTTCGTTGACAAAATCATCAGGATTCTTAGATTAATTAGGAGTCTTCGTGATGCTAAACTCGTCTCTTTTTTATCTGGTCTTTAAGTTTGGATAAATCCCTCAGAATTTGCACTAAAAAATAATTATGTTGCTATCGTAATTCTATTGTAATACCAATTTTATTCTAACTTAGACTTTGATTTTGACTCGGTTTCGCGCAATATCAGACCATCCCAGCTATATTATGTCATTCATGACATGTTAAAGAATTAATCAGCACCTTTATTGGGTCCTAGGGCCCACTATTCTTATGTCAAACTCTTAGTCATATGGGGATGCTCAACATTGTTAGTTTCCGAATCAGATCAGGAGACTCACTTTGACCAACCAGTTTACTGCCGGATTCTGTTCTTCAAAACAATTTTATCTGACTTTAAATCCTTCATGAAAGTTGTAGTCCTATACGTGTAGATGAATTTGGGTTTTTGAATCGTCTAATTTCGATATTAGAAGCTCAATATATTCCTGTTTGAATATCTAGTGTGAAAGTAGAGAATCCTACTGTGAGAAGGATTTTGGCCCGAGTTTGCAGGGACACAATTGCAAGATGCTTAATGTTTGAAGACCAATTGCAGGCCAATTTGAAGTCTTTTTTTGGACCAAGGACTAAATGAAAAATGTGCTAAAATAAGGGAGTTGATTGAAGGTAAAATTAGAAGAAATTTTGTTGGATGGAGAAATTGAAGAACGAGGATTAGATCACAAAGGAAAATTAGCCATGCTGGATTACATTGCTGTTTCTTTATTTGTTTTTTGCCTTTCGGTTCAAGAAAAAAACGACGTCGTCCCTCTTTTAGACATAACTCACGTTTTGCTCTCATTTTTAAACAAGACGACGTCGTACTGCCCTTTGTTTTGACACAAACCACACAACCCCTTCATGAAAATATAATTAACATAGCATTGTCCATTTGCATTGTGAGAACAGTGCCTCCCCGTTTTCAATTCTTTCCTTTTCTCTACACAACTATCCCGTCTGATTTCTTTCCTTTTCTTTGCAAGTTCCTGCTGGTTTCCATGATTCTCTCACTTGATTTTGGAGCTGCAGATCACATTTTTTTCCAGCTTCAATCCAAAGGAGACAGTAACTTTTGTGCCTCCTTTGTGCTAGCTACAAAATGACATGAAGAGAGGAACCTCACCATCATCTAATGGCTGGGATTTTATCCCTAACACAGATGGTTGGGATGAGGTGTTAATGTGGAAGGTAGTGACTGATGATCACAGAATAGGAATCATAATATTTTAGTTTCCTATTTTTGCTTTATTTGATCACCCGAGATTATATTCTAGAATTAATGTAATATTCGTTTCCTAATAAAAGTTGTGATTAGGCTATATAAACCTCCTCTGCTGGGAGGAAAGGGGGGACAAAAAAAAAAAGGAAAAGAAAAAAAAAGAGAGAGAAGAGAAACAAGAGAGAGGCAGGAGACATTAGGCAGAGAAAGAGAGGCAGAAAAGAAAAAAAAACACATAGAGGCAGAAGAGAGAACAAAGGAGAGGAAGGAGAGGGAGATTAGAAAGGAATAACATAAAGGATTAAGGTTTCTTAAGATCATCAAAAGCTAAAGCAAGCAGGGACTGCCTTTCGGTCTGTGCTCCATTTTCTGCAAACAAATCTGTAGAACAGAGGAGAACAAATGAGCTAAAACCAGTAGAGAGAGAGGGACGAAGGTGTAGAGAAAAACACAGGAGACGAATGCAAATAGAGAACAGAAGGAAAAGGGGCTAAAAAACAAACGAGAATACTGATAGATCAGTCAGCACAACTTAACACTGCTACAGGTCCTTCGTTTTCGCCTCCAGGTCTGTTATTCCCAGCTTTGCATGCATTCTTAGTTACATTATTACTGTTCAAATGAATTATAATTCACCTGAACAGTAACCAGGCAAAACATGCCTGAGGAAACTCACGCATGCCTTTGTGCCCAACCGGGTCACTGGTTTGGACTAGTGACCCGACTATGCTTGTGTTGTGTTAGCTATCTTTTAATTCATAGGTTATAAATTTAGTTCAAATCAAACACAGATTTTAAGAGATAGCTATCGGTTCTTCTTGGTATTCTGTAGACATATCTAAAGGTATGATCTATATTGGTCAAAGGTTTCTTACTTTTAGACTTTGAACCCAAGTCCATTCATCATAGCAAACCTATCCTAGGAAAACTGATTAGAGAACACCAATACCATAGCAATTATAAGGCAAACCAAACGCCAAGCAACTTACCTTAGGTAGGACGTACTTGGGGTGCTAAAACCTTCCCTTTACGCAACCAATCCCTTACCTTAGAATCTCTAAAAGACCAGTTAAGTTTCCTAGTGATCATGATACTAGGTGGCAACTCTCTTTTTCACAAAACAAAGACCCCGAAAACAAATCCCCGCTCCGGGAAGGGTCGCTGCGACGCCTCTCTCTCGCGAGGGTGCGACAACAACCATCATCTCTTTTATCTAAGGAGATATATATGACTTATTAGACTTATCCTCAATAAACTTAAATCTACGAATTCAAACAATGAATTAAAACAACATTAAGGCCTCGTTTGTTTGCTGGAAAGTAGTTTTTTTTGGAAAGTGAATTCCAATAAAGTGAATTATTTTCCGATGTTTGGTAGTGTAATGGAAAATAAGTTGATTGGTTATGTCATGGAAAATGAGATGGAAAATAACTTATTAATGTTTTATTTTTTTCAAGTTTATTAAAATAATGAGGAACAAATCTTACAAATTAAAAGTTTGAATGAGAATAAAATTGAAAAAAATATATAATTTCATAAATTATCTCAAATAAAATAAATAATAATCAAAATAATAGAGATCAAATCTAAAAAATAAAAAAAATTGAAAGATGAAGAAATTAAAATAATATTAATTAATATTTCATAAATGTTTTTAAATAAAATAAGTAACAATCAAAAGAATGAGGACCAAATTTGATAGATAAAAAATTTCAATTAAAAAATATAAGGGAAAAGCAAATAACAATTATAAAAATAAGGACCAAACTTAATATAAAAATTAAATTATAAGGGATGAAATTGAAAAATAAATATTCAAAACAAAATACATACAACAATCAAAAGTTTGAGAACCAATTTTGATATAATCAATAAATAATATGACATTTCTAAATTTTTCATAACTTTTGAAAAGTGTTTTCTGCCCAAAATAAAAGGAAAACACTTTCCTGGAAACCAAGCCAAATTTTCCTTTGACTGGAAAGTGTTTTCTGTTGACCAACTTTTCTAATGGCAAACAAACACAGGAAATTTTGGAAAGTGGTTTCTCGAAAACTACTTTTCGGGAAACAAACATAGCCTAAGATAACAATGACATTAGCTGATAAATAATAAAAGAACCATTGTAGAATAAACTCCAGCTTTGTTGCCAATACTTTAATACTCCTCCTTTGTTCCAAAGCTGTACTTTCCTATCCTCGCCCTTGGAGCTTCAAACCTGTCTTTAGCTAAAGGCTTGGTAAACAGGTTTGCTAATTATTTTTTTGAAGTGCAATAGATCAACTCTAATTCTCCTTCTTACTGGAACTGTCTAATAACATGGTACTTGATCTTCATATGCTTGGTCCTGTCATGAAAAATAGAATTTTTTGAAATAGCTATTGCTGATGGATTATCAAATAACAATTCTGTGGGATTTCATTGATCAAAGTCTAGATCATTCAACATTTTTCTTAGCCATGTCAATTGCTTTGTTGCCACATAGCTGCTATGTATTCTGCCTCTATAGTGGAATGTGCAACCACTCATTACTTCTTTAAGTTCCAATAAAAAATGCTTCCTCCTATAGCAAAGCAATAACCTGAGGTGCTCATCATTTCTTCATCACTTCAGCCCAATCACTGTCAGAAAAACCAACAAGTTTAACAGAACTAGATTTCACAAAATGCATGCCAAACTCTAGGGCCCCTTTCAAATATCTCAGAACTCTCTTGGCTACAACAAAAAAGATTTGACCTGGATCTTGCATGAACCTAGAAAGGTAATTGAAATTAAACACAATGTCTGGACGTGTAGAAGTTAAATACAACAGGCTGCAAACTAAACTTTTATAGGCTTTACTATCAGTTTTGGGTGCTTCATCCTTCTTCATCTGCTTTTGTCCTAGTACCATATATGTACTGACTGGTTTGCAATTTTCCATTGCAAATTTATTTAGTAACTTCATAGTAAACCTCTTTTGACATAGGAAATAACCTTGCTTAGATTGAGTTACTTCCCATGCGTAATAAGTATGACAACAAGCCAAGTTTATTCATCTCAAACTTATCCTTCATGTTTGTTTTAAACTCTTCTACTAGTTGTTCCTTGTCTCCTGCAATCAATAAATTATCTCCATTCATGTTTCTTTCAAAGCCTAAACTCAAGAGATAACTGTCCAATCTGTGTACCAGGCTCTAGGAGCCTATTTAAGTCCATACAAAGCCTTCTTTAACAGATACACTTTGTTTAATGTGATCTCCTTTTCAAAGCCATCAGATTATTCAACATATTTTTTTTTATATATTTAGAACACCATTTAGAAATGGTGACTTAACATCTAACTAAAAAATATGCCAACCATTTTATGTTGCTAGAGCAAGCAAAAGCTTTATTGTATCTAGATTAGATACTGGAACAAATGTGTCGGTGAAGTCAATACCTGACTCTTATGAATAACCCTTCACTACAAGTCTTGCTTTGTGCTTGTTGATACTCCTATCTGCATTCAACTTGGTTTTGAAAATCCATTTCACATCCATTACCTTCTTGTGAATGGGTCTGTCAACCAGCATCCATGTTTCATTCTTTTCTATCATCGTGAGCTTCTCCTTCATTGCAGCTATCCATACTTGTGAGTTGATAGCTTTTTTAAATCTATTGGTTCTGCTTCAGCAATATTGCACCTGCTATAAATGTCAGTTAAGGATATTTTCCCCTTTATTGGTTTGTCATCGACATCATCATCATCCTCTACAACAACCAGTTCAATTTGATGCTCCTGTTTTGTCCCTTCAATTGATGCAGCTTCCTAGTTTCATGTACTATTCTCTGCAACTTTTACATTTTGAGCTATCATAACTTTATTAAATTTCATATCACAGATTTTATAGGCCTTAGATTTTGCACTATAGCCTATAAGAATTCCCATATCAGCCTTTTGATCAAGTTTTCTCCTCTTAACTTCAGGTTGCAAGACATAGCAAGAGTTGCAAAAAACTTTTAAATGATCAACATTGGGTTTAAAGTCCTAACATATTTTATAAGAAATCTTGTCTCCTAAAATTCTTATGGCAATATGATTTAGAAGGTAGGATGTTGTGTTTACTGCATATGCTCAGAATTTTAATGTCATTTCCTTCTCATATAGCAAACATCTTGCCATTTCCATTAATGTTTGGTTTCTCCTCTCACTAACTCCATTTTGTTATAGAGTGTAGGGCACTGTTAGCTGATGTTTGATCCCTTCTTTTGCCAAATATCTCTAAAAAATTTTATAGGTAAACTCACCCCCATTGTCAGATCTCAGCATCTTCAGTTTGTTTCCTATTTCTAGTTCAACTGCTGTCTTAAATCTTACAAACTTAGCAAACACGTCAGCCTTTTAAGAAAATAAACCCAGTAGAATCTACTATAGTCATCAACAAATAATAGAAAGTACTTTGAACCATTCAAAGATTTATTGTGCATCGGACCACACATATCTGTGTGTACCTGCTGGAGCTTTGATGATGCTCTAAATGCGTTATCAAGAAGAACAATTCTAGTCTGCTTTCCTAATTGACAGGCTTCACAAATATCCTGTTATTCTTGTATTTCTGGTAAACTAGAGGCCATCTGCAGATCAGCCATCCTTTTTAAGGTTGCATAATTAAAATGCCCTAATCTTTTGTGCCATAGAATAGAATCAGTATAGACACAAGTGTTAACACTCAAACAAGCTTCTTTCCAATCAATATTAAAACTTCTATTCATCATCTTAACAGGGAGCAATAGTATTCCTATTTTGTCTCTAATATTACATATTCCATCATTGAAAGATAATGAGTAGCCAGATTCAAGTAATTGTCTCACACTCACTAGATTCTGATTAATCTTACGTACATAAAGCACATTTTGTAGAGTTTTTGTGCATGACATTGTTTCAACTTTAATCGCCCCTTTTACCTTTAACCTTCACGTACTCTCCATTGCCAATTCTGACTTTGGAAATGTAGCTTTTGTCCAAATCCTTGAATAATCTCAAATCTGCAGTCATATGATTAGTGTAGCCACTATTAATAGGCCATGAAGAATTGTTTACCTCTGCTATGTTGCACATCTAGTCTAATGTAGCCATGAATAAATGATCTTCCTTGACTTCTGAATTTTCTGCAATATAAGCTTATTTCACTGCTTCTGGTTTGTTTTTGCAAAACCTTTGGATGTGACCAAATTGTTTGCAACTTCTGCATTGTGCATTCTTAAGCCAACACCAAGCTTTTAGATGATTTGTTTTCTGATAAAATTTGCAAGGAGGGAAGTGCTCTCTTCTTTCTTTCCCTCTAGTGATATTGTTCTGACACCAGTTATTTGTTTGCCAACCTTTCCTTTTCTCTCTTTTTCATTCTTGATTGTTTTTGCCAGAATTATTAGCTCGACTCTTCTCTTTGAAAACTGCAACAAGAGCTCCTTCACTTGTTCCTTTTTGTTTGTAAGCTTGCCTCTGCTCTACTTCTTGTAATGCATTAACCAATTCTTGAAACTCATTTCTGAAAAATCTTTTGAATCTTATAGAGAGCAAATCTTATTCTCAAATTTCTCTGGTAAGCTTACCAAAATCTTCTCCACTATTCTTGAATCTGAAAAGTCTTCCCCCAAAAGTCTCTTTTGATTCACAAGTGTTGAAATTTGAGAAGACAAGTCTTTGATAGTCTCAGTTTCCTTCATCTTCAGTCCTTCAAACTGTCTTCTGAGATTCAAGACTTGCATCTTTCTTAACTTCTTATCTCCATGAAATTTTGCATTTAGTTTATCCCAAGTTTCTTTAAAAGATTTACAAGTCATAATTCTGGTGAAGATTTCTTCACTCACAACATTATGAAGACATGTAAGAGCTTTGAATCGCTTTGCCTTTTCTTCATTAAAAAACTTCATATGTGCAATCGTAGGATTGTTTCCTAGTGGAGTTGGTTGTTTATCACTTTCTACTATCTTCCATAAGTCAAAAGCTTTGAGATAAATTTTCATTTTAACAGTCCACGCACCATAATTTTGCCCTGTGAACACTAGTGTCTTTATTGGAAAATTTACAGAATCCATTTCTTTTAAAAAACTCACTTAATCTCTCGTGTTTCACTCACAATCCCTTCTAAGATCAAGAAAATGCTCTGATATCAAATGTTAGTAAATGATATATGTAGAGCTTTAATTAAAAAACAAAGAACAGAGAACAAAAAGAATAGAAGTGAAAAACATAAAGCACAAAGAGCAGAAACTCAACGATGAGGTTTCTGCCATCCCTCTAGTTTTATTTATAGAAGATATCAAACACTACAGAAGATAAGAATAAAAAACAACCATAATCTCCTTTATCTAAGGAGATATATATGACTTATTGGACTTATCCTCAGTAAACTTAAATCTACGAATTCAAACAACATTAAGATAACAATGGCATTAGCTGATAAATAGTAAAAGAACCATTGCAGAATAAAATCCAGCTTTGGTGCCATTACTTCAACAAGGGCAACTCAGTAATACCGGGCCAGTTTACATTGTTGCAACATTTGATTAAAATTCACTTCTGCTTTAAGACTTTCTATCTACACAACTTTTCTCAACCATTGTAACTTCCAATTAGATATAAAGTTTGCGTGCTTTGGTTTGTTTTTCTGCATGTAATTGAAGGTAGAAGCTCACAAACACACAGACACGCGTACACACAGAACCTGCTTGTGTACTCATGCAAAAGAAACAAAATGGCATAAAAAATGGCTTAATGGAAAACAAGGTCACTTAGAAGTTCAAATATGTAATGTGAGATTAAGACAAATCTTGTTGAAGTTTTATTAATTGAACAAATAGCTAATTGTAGAGAAATAGAAAGGATTCTTAACAGAGAAAAGTTGAAGTAGAGAAAAGATAATTTTTTCATAAATAAAGAATACCTATTTAAAGGTTTACAACTCAACTAAAAATACTGAAAAATAGCAACAAAAATCAGAGTTTATTGGCAGGACTACCACTACTTAACAGAAAATAAGAAAATCTAGCTGCAAAATCTGTTTTAAAATAGTAATACGAAAGACAAAATCACAACAACACTTATTCCAATCTTCAGATTCTGGAAAATTCTCATAAATTGTAACACTCCTCCTTGAGATTTGCCTTAAACAAACCAAGTTTTATCCTTAGAAATTCCAGCCTTAATTTAGGAAGTGCTTTAGTTATAATATCAGTAAGTTGAACATCAGTTGGACAATAATGAAGCTTTATAAGTAGATTCTTCTCAGCTTCTCTTATGGAGTGAAATTTCACATTGATGTGCCTGGTTTTGCCATGTTGAACCAAATTTTGAACAATAGTAATGGCAGACTTGTTGTCACAATAAAGCTCAGTTGGTGAGCTTTATTCTTGGCCCAAATCAGTAAGCAACTTATTTAACCAGATTGCTTGATTTGCAGCTGTTGCCATAGAGGTATACTCTGCTTGCAGTTGATTGTGCCACCACCTCTTGCTTTTTTGCATTACAATAGATTGCACCTTAACCACTGGTGAAAACACACCCAGAAGTGCTTTTTATGTCATCAACACTCCCTGCCCAATCACTGTCTGTATATCTAATTAATTTTACTCCTCTTGTCTTTGAATACCAGATGCCAAGGTTGATTGTTCCTCTAATGTACGTCAACACCCTCTTAGCAACTTCCATGTGAATATTGTTAGGTGAGCTCATGAACTTTGACAACAAACTAGCTGGAAACATCAAGTCAGGTCTGGTTGCTGTCAAGTATAGTAGGCTACCTACTAAGCTTCTAAATGCAGAGGGTTCTTCAAGTTTTTCACCATCATTCTTTGAAATCTTCTCATTTTATGCCAATGGAGTTGCTACTTCTTTGCATGATTCAAGCTTGAATTTCTTGAGTATATCAACAACATATTCCTTTGTGAAACAAAAATACCTGAGGTACATTGATGTATTTCCATTCCAAGAAATTAGTTCATAATGCCAAGATTAGACATTTCAAAAACATCTTGCATTTCTTTTTTGAACTCTGCCAGCAATTTTACATTGCTTCCAGTCACTAGCATGTCGTCAACATAAAATGATATTACCAACTGCAGACAATCTTCATCTTGTTTCAGATACAAAGTAGCTTTATTTTCACTTCTCTTGAATCCTAGTTGAATCAAACGAGTATCAATTATGTTGTACTAGGCCCTTGGTGCTTGGTTCAAGCCATAAAGAGCCTTGTGTAGCTTGTATACTTTGTGTTCATAACCAGCAACTTCAAAGCCTTCTAGTTGCTGAACATAGATTTCTTCAAGGACTATCCCATTTAGAAAAGCAGCCTTGACATTTAAATGATAAACTTTCCATTCCTTTTGACCTATAAGTGCAAGTAGAAGTCTTATAGTTTCATGCCTAGCTACTGGTGCAAAAATATCACCATAATCCACTCCAGCAACTTGAGCAAAGCCTTTAACAACCAATCTAGCCTTGTGTTTGAAAATTAAACCATCTAGATTAAATTTGGTTCTGAAGACCCACTTCACACCAATTTCTTTTTTATCTTCAAGAAGTTCTATCAATCTCCAAGTTCCATTTCTTTTAATGGAATCAATTTTTAATTTCATTGAATCAATCCAAGTTGGAACTCTTGCAGCTTTAGTGTAGTTTGTAGGCTCAGAGTGTACAAGATTACATCTTTCATGCTCATCACACAATAGCCTCACCTTAAGTACTGCTATATCTGAAGTTGCTTCCATGTTTGGTTGATCTTCAATACCAGTTCTTCTTACTGCTGGTTCAAGAGCAGTTGTGGTTATCTGATCAACTTCCTTTAACTCCCAATTCCAGCAGGAATTCTCATCAAAATAAGCATCTCTACTAATATGAACTTTAGCTGCATTCAAATTATATATTCGGTAACCTTTAGATTCTGCTGCATATCTTACAAGAATTCATTTCTCAGCTCTTTCATCAAATTTCCCTTTTTTGGCAAATGGCACATGAAAGTAGCATAGTGATCCAAAAACTTGGAGATGTTTGGCAGTAGATTGGACACCAGACCATGCTTCCAATGATGTTTTTCTTTGAACAGACTTAGTTGGTAGTCTATTAAGCAAATATACTGAAGTATTTACTACTTTAGCCCATAGAAACTTAGGTAACTTCTTTTCAAACAAAATACACCCGGACATCTCCATCACAATCTTGTTTTTCCTTTCAGAAACTCTATTATGTTATGGAGTGTATGGAATTGTCAGCTGATGAACAATCCTAGCTTCTTGACAAAAGGCATTGAACTTCTTCGAAGTATACTCTCCTCCATTATCAGTTCTCAGCTCTTTAATTTTTTGATTACTTTGAGTTTCACCCATACACTTGAAGTTTCTGAACATTGAAAGTGCTTTTGACTTGGTTTTCAGAAAATAAACCCAAGTCATTCTACTGAAGTCATCAATGAACAATATAAAATACACATTATTGCTCAAAGAAGCTGTGCTTATTGGTCCACAGATGTATAAATGGACTAACTACAGCTTGTGAGTAGCTCTTTTGGATATACTTTGAGGAAATGATTATTGGTGTTGCTTCCCAAGTTTACAGCTTCCATAGGTTTGGGTACTGATATGAATTTCAAGCATATCTTCTACCATACTAGCATCATACAACAACTTTAATGATTTTAAATTGTAATGACCAAATCTTTTATGCCAAACAATACTTTCATCAATCCTGGCACTGAACACATGCCCTTCAACTACATTGAGCTTCAAATAGAAGCTATTTCCATCCATTTTGATTTCTGCTATCTCTGAATTATGTGTATCAGTGATAAAGCAAAATCTCTCTTTAAAAGAGACTTCATAACTATTTCTTAGCATCTATGCAACACTAAGGAGATTTTGGTCTAGTTCTGGAATGTAAAGAACATTGGTGATAGTTTTAGTACCTTTATTTTTCCTGATCGCAACAATGCCTTTTCCCTTAGCCTGCACAATATCTCAATTTCCCAACTTGATCTTTGGTTGAACTGGTCTGTCAACAGAAGAAAAAATTGAAAGAAACTTAGTCATGTAACTAGTGCAGCCACTGTCTATAAGCCATGTATTCAGTTCAGAGGTTTTACAAGTTTGAGATGCCATAAACAGATGCTCCTCATCACCTTTGCCTTCTTAAGAAACATTTGCTTATTGTTGTATTTGCTGCTAAGATTGTTTCTTCTTGATTCTGCAATATTTTTCACTATGGCCAAGATTATTACAGAACGCATACTGAAAGAGGGTTTACCCTTAAACCAACAATCTTTCTCAGCATGTTTAGTTCTTCTGCAATAAGAGCAATGTGAGAAAATTTATCTTATTGAAGATATACTTGTTTTTCCCTTGGAAAACTTGACAGGTTTCTTTCTTAGCAGGTTACCAGTACTCCTTCCTTTGTTGTTTGCTGGGAAAGCACCTTCAACAACCTCATCGTCTCTTATTTATACCCTTTGCTCTTGAACATGAAGTTTGCTAATTAACTCTACAATAGTGAGATTTTACAAATCGCAAGATTCTTCTATTGTAGAGATCTTGGCTTCAAACTTTTTTGGTACAAACATCATAAGTTTTTCTACCACTTTATGATCTTCAAATGTTTTTCCAAGAAGTCTCATTTGATTTACAAGATCCATTAATCTGCCAGAATAATCTTTGATAGATTCATTGTCTTTCATCTTCATCAACTCAAATTCTCTTTTTAATGCAAGAAGCCTAACTGTTTTGACTCTGTTGCTACCTTCAAATTCAACTTGGAGCTTATCCCATACTTGTTTTGGTGTTTCCAAGTTCATTATTTTGGTGAAAATATGATCTGTAAGTCCAAAATGTAGGCAGGTGATGTCCTTTTTGAGTTTTTCTTCTTTATGTGCTTTCATTTGATCAATTGTGGGGTTTGCTGTCAATGGTGGTGGATCATAATCAAACACTACAACATTCTACAAGCCTTGAAATCTTAGATAAAACCTCATCTTGACAGCCCAAAAATATGATAGTATTCACCATTAAACACTGGAATTGCAGATGCAGTATTACTTGAAGTAGACAATGAATCAGTAGAAAAATAAATCACTAGTGTTTACGCTCATTCTCTCTGTTTTTAGCACTCAACCTTATTGTGTTTAGCACTAGAAAAACTTGCCCCACAACTAGTAGGATAATAGCTCTGATACCACTGTTGAAGTTTTGTAAATTGAACAAATAGCTAAATATTGCAGAGAAATAAAAAGGATTCTTAACTGAGAAGAGTTGAAGCAGAGAAAAGATAATTCTTTCATAAATAAAGAATACCTATTTAAAGGTTTACAACTCAACTGAAAGTACTGAAAAATAGCAACAACAATCAGAGTTTGCTGGCACTACTACTACTTAACAGAATAAAAAAATCTAGCTGCAAAATCTGTTTTAAAACAGTAGATCACAGTAGCATTTATTGGAGAAGGCGGACGGGGGGGTAGCATGAGATATTTTAATTTGCATGGCTGTAATGCATCATTGATATATTCATCCGCTGTAAGGTATAGATAATCACTTACTTTCAAAGTCTTTGTCTAAACGTTCTCAACCACTCCACACACTGCGAAGTACAACGATAAAGCTTCTTTTGCCGCTGCAAAATGTACCTGATATATTTATAGTAGAGCCATGGCATGATTATGAGACACCCTGGAGTCTATGGGGAGACTTTTAGCAAACAATATTCAGAGATAAGGCCAGAGTATCAATATATGGTTCAGATGGGTAAATTTTGCAGCAAATGCTCTAGCCAGTGGTTTTTTCAGTCAAGAAAAATCATTCTATCAGGTAATAAGGCTTTGTGAAACTACCGTCTTCTTCCATAATCTATAGCTGAGAATTGCTTCTTCTTTTCCAGATCTTATACATATCAGAAAAGCAGCTGTCAAGCTGAAATCACTGACTCTGACTCCCAAAATTCTGACCAAAAATATGTATAGGAAATGAAGAAAGGTTTGAAACTTCCTGTAGATTCAGCATCTAAAAGTAATTGTGACTTGCTAATACGAGCCAAAAAACAACATTCTGAAGATGAAACAATGCTACCATTTAAAATACTCATGCCTCGTCAGTAAACAATTCAACACAGAAGATAAAAAGCAAATGAAACATTTGAATTGACCTTAAATTTGTGACTAACACAGTTCTTGATTCAGTGTCTTCCTCTGCATGAATTTCTCCATCTGCAAATGCAAATGGTTATAAAATTTAATGAATGAAGATATCCACTGAGAGCAATAGAAAATTCAACCGTTATTGTCAACTTGTTAAGCAAGATCAAAAAGGAGGAAGATATTATGGAAGGGAAATCTTGGAGATCATATAACTTGTCAAAACAACAAGTTGTAATCCTAAACCATTTGAAGCATCGAAACCGCAAAAACTACACTTAACATTATTATGCAACTCTTTATTTAAGCTGATTCTATTCAATTAATATCAGACCGCATCATCCAAGAAGATACAAGTTGCATTACCAACATCGAATTAATTTGAATGGCAATCATATATGATGTATTTATTTCCAATCTGTGAAATGTGTTTCTTCATTTTTTACTCAAATTAGATCCCAGATCGATTGCTACTTGGGAATAGTGCATCAAACAAAAATGTTCAGATTCTCCTCTTTAAAATTCATCAGCTTATACCCTCCATTCTTTCTTCCTTTCTGACCAAGACAAGTATCTATGCTATTTCCATAGCCGTGCAGTATGGGGGGTGCGCGTGTAGGGGAGGGGGAGGGGGAGGGGTGGTGTGTTGTTAGCTATGTATACATCTCGTTCAGTTGTGGAATAACCTACCAGAAAGAGACAGCAAATTGGACTTTCCATCTCAACCTGCTTCGACAATTCCATTACGTTTTTATGTAATTTCTGTTTCACTTCCCGCAACACCAAAGGCCTTATGCTTCAACACACTGATCAAATGTTTCCTATTGTAAAATTAACAACATATTTTAGAGGAGTGAGATAAAAAGCAAATCAGCTCTTTAATAAGATCAATCGTCAGTACTGTCCAAAATAGAAAAGTAAAATCCTCTTTTAGTTGCTGTTTCCCATAGCCTGCGGAGCTAGACCTACCTTAATACTCTTGCAGCATTTATCACTAATTAACAATGGTTTAGAAGGCAGCACATACCAAAACCAAATATGGAGTAGCTTTAGAATCTTCTTTGAACAAGCTCAACCTATTAGAATTTTGTGAAAAATCTTGGCACTGAAGCTCCTTCCCTTTACCGCTGGCCAAAGCATCGAGTCCGTACAAATTTCGCCAAAGTGTTTGTTTCGTCTATTATTATTTCCTGCTCTCAGGCTGGATGTTACCAATGCTAGCTAGGAACTCCTTCAGTCATACCCCTTTAAGTTCATTGTTTAAAACGGGAAGCACTCTTTTGCGCTGGTTAAGCTCTTCCTGCTTCTGATAGACTGTATCCAAACTACCACAAACCTCAAACGGTTTTGCTTCCCAAAGATACACCATCGCATGGCTTTCCCAACCTATCGCTGACACTAATGCGACGCTTTTCCCTCTGGTGGAACTCCACATCAACAGATATTGGCAAAAGACATTTTCCTGAAAGTTAGTTGAAAATTGTCTACACATGCATGAACATGGAAGATGAAAAAATGATCTTACTTTTAATTAAATCTGTGACAGATTATATTATTATTTTTAATTTTATATAAATAAATCAAACCTCATTATCAAAGCAACTGATTTACACAGAATAGGAAACAGAAGCAGCATTAAAGATGAGATATCTATGCATTTTGCATGACCTCGATGAAAGAAAATTATCAGCTAGTGATTGCATTAGAATTGGCTGCATTTATGGAGGGCTGTCGATTTCTAAAAGCTGGTTCTATTCGCTGATCAGATAGCATGGTACAACTGCCATGGACAATCTGCTGGCAATGCTCAAGTTAAACTGCTGGCAAGAAGCTAGAATAGGCAGATAAAAACTTGTGGCTCTGCCTGCCAACCTTCTATCCATACACACACTGATAGTTTTTCTTTGCATCGGAAGAGAATTCTTTCTGTTGTTAATTAAGGATAAAAGATGAAAGAAATTGGAGGTAGCGGTGCAGTGGTGGTGAGATGGTGGGATCAGAAGGGGACCAAATAGAAAACAAGAGCAGACGCTACACCCACCAATCACATTCATTCATCCAACGGGATGTATATAATTATAATATGATCTTCTTTTCTGTTCGGATCATTCAGTCCTTTTTATCTAACTAACGGCTCCTTTTTCTTTCATTCACAGACAGATCTGCCCGCTTGGCTTCTCCCTCAAAAATTTGAAATGCTTCTCTCTCTCTCTCTCTCTCTCTCTCTCTCTCTCTCTCTCTCTCTCTCTCTCTCTGTTATTAATTACTATTATAATAAATCCCAAAAGCATGTGATTTTGAAAATGTTGATGCTTCTTTCTCGGACAACGTCACTCTCTCTTTTCTATCTATCTATCTACTTCAAGTTTCTTACGGTACAAGAGAGAGAGAGAGAGAGAGACAAAACCATTCACTTCCAATCCTTTTAGACCTTGTTTTCCTAAAATAGATTGAATCTAGTTTTACACTACCCTCTGTTTTCTAATAAACTCCCCTTAATTTCCTAGTACTGTTTTAGTTAGGCTCCTCCTCCTCTTGTTTTTACCCTAACCCCCCTCTCTCACTCACTTCATCAAATCGTTCTCTGTTCTGTTCTATTGATTCACCAATCACCATCATGGGCTGTTGTTTTAGCAAGAAAAATGAAGTTTCTTCTTCTTTGAATGCCTCCCAACCAATTCTAAACACTCTCAAGATTGACAAGAATGAGATCCAAAACAACAACATGATGATAGTTGAGGATAAGGAGGTCAAAAAACAGGTTGTAGAAGAAGGGAGCTTTGTCAAGAAAGAAATTTTTGTCATCAAACACAGGAAAAGCCAAGAAAGAGACAAACGCATCCCTCCTCCCAACCTCAATATTGCACCACTAGAAGAAGATGGCCCTGCGCCCACTGCTACTGCATCTGCTGCTGAAATATTATCGGGCAACAGCAACACCAATGTTGGTGCTCATAATATGGTTCTGAGAACATCAAGCTGCACAAAAGAAGAGGTAGATGCCATTCTCATTCAGTGTGGAAGGCTTAGTCGCAGCAACTCTTCTGGAGCTGGAAAGCGCCCTTCTTCTGGCATAAAGTACTCCGGTTCCAAGAGGAGCTACGACTTTGATAATAATAATAATGATGATGATGATGATGATGATGATGATGATGACCAGGACCAAGATGTTGAGTCTTCCACTTCTGCTGATCATTATGATTTTAGAAAGAAAGGCAATGATGAAGACGATGGCGAGGTTACAGCCGAGAGAAGGCAGCATCGCAACCGCCGCCGCCAATCCAGCAGGCCTTCTCCTTCTCCTTCTTCTCAAGGGAGGAGGAGGACACCCAGCAGGGAAAGGGACCAGAACCAGCGCCCCAGCAGCAGAGAGAGGGGCAGTGGTAGCAGTGGGAGAAGGGTGAGTAGATCACCGGGTAGAAGGTCAGAAACAACCCAAAACACAGGCGTTACTGCTGGAAATGCTAATGCTACTGTTAATGCTAACAATACTGGTGGTCCTAGTAATAGGCCTCGAAATTTGGTATCAATCCCTGCCACAGTTTCTTCTTTAGTGGTGGATAAGAGCAACAATGGGGTTGAACCGCAAGCAACGGCTGGAATTAGGCGGATCTCAGTTAAGAGAAATGTTGGTGAGGCAGCGTTGACCTGCTCAAGGATGGTCGCGTCGCCACGTTCCAAATCTCCTGCCAGAGCCAATGCTAAGACCTCTAATGAGAATAATCAGCAGCCATCTCTTAGCCGCAGCAATTCAAGAAAAGCAGACCAATCTCCTTACAGAAGAAATCCATTGAGTGAAATTGATCTCAATTCACTTCAATATTCGCAACCATCTGCCAACAAGGCTACCTGCACCAGCAACAACAGAGCACAAATCAGAAACAAAGATATCGAAGGACAAGTGGTGGTGAAGGAATCTTTCAATCTTCTAAATCAGGTATTGCTTACCTTTCAATGCATAATTTGTGGCTAAAGGAGGAATGCGCGATTTTCACCATTACAAATGTCTTTTTTTAGGCACCTGTTAGCTAAAGAGAGTAAAAATACTGTTTCTGGGACATAAATTTTCCCTTTATGCATGCTTTTCAGACTCCAATGAAGAAGCAAAATTCTGAGAAAAACAACAGAGTCAATGCTCAAGTGACTAATTGCAGAGGCAGCAGCATAGTTTCACTGGAAAACAAGATCTCAAAGGAACAACAGATGGAAGAGGCTAAAGGACAGCCAACAGACATGACCACTGTAGTAGACTTGGGAGTTGAAAGCTTGAAGCCCCAGACATTAACCAGAAGCAGGTCAGCTAGGCGGTCGCGAGACCTAGACCTCAATCCTGAAACTTTGTTGAATCCAACGCCTTCATATACCGCACTACTGCTGGAAGACATTCAAAATTTTCACCTGAAGAACACTCCTTCCTTTTCTCTCCCTGCTTGTGTCACCAAGGCCTGCTCTATTCTTGAAGCAGTCGCTGACCTCAATTCCACTACAAGCTCCAACCTGTCATGTGCCTTCTCTTATGATAGAAGAAGCCCCCCTACAGTGGCTGCTGCTAATCTTGTTGGTAAGAAACCACCTGAGGCAAAAGACCCATTTGTAGAATCTGAGGCAAGCGATGACCTTATGGAGCCAAGCTTTCACAAGTATGTAACAGTGAGAAGAGCAGGTACATTATGCGGGGAAGACATGGATGGTCAAGAATCGTCAGGCAGTGACAGCGTTGTTGGTGGCAGCCAACAGCATTTAGGATTTTCAACCTCTTCCTGGGAACCCAATTCAGCGGACTCAATTGATCACTGGACTTCAAGATCCAACTGGAGAGATGAGGACGAGAAGAGCCCACTGGGATTTCAAAAGCATGGATTGTCTGAAACATGGCGTGATGTGGAACAGGCCAGAAGGCCATTCAGCGGACAAAGGAGTGAAATTGGACGTGGGAGACTTGGTACAAGTAAAAATCTCCACTCAACTGCTATCCTTGCAAGTGCTGCTTCAACATAATCCACTCAGTTGTTTTGTTTTCATTTTCCACGCAGTTGTGGCTTTTTTCAACTTCTAGTTGCAAAGATTACTTTGTATGGTTGCAAACTTGCAACCTGTTATTCTTGTTCATTCAAAGAGGTTTATTCTTCCCGTGTTCACTATATGTTCTTTCCATTGTGGTTGGATGCCAATGAGGGATAATTAGGGATACCATTTCAAGCAAGTAAACTCAATCCTTATTCATATGTAGAGATCACAAGTAAGCAGGATTACTATCCTAATAAATACACCAGAGGAAGCGCTTCAGCTAATAAATATATGAACATCATAAATAAAATATTTCGTAACAACAATAATTTACATAATTATGGAACCTGAACCATGATACAATGCCCTGGAAGACGATGCCATCAGTTTTAACCATGTACATGCCAAATGCTCTCGATCAATCTCCCACAAGACTGGTTTCAAACTGATTAGCGAACAAGAGGACAGTTAGTTCTTACTTTCAATATGGAACTGAACAAGTGCAACGTCCCTGCAGGGAGCAGTCTGCCTGATACAATAGCACTAAAACAAATGGCTCCGACAATGTGAACGGTATATTAGCCTCGAGAATTGAGAGAGCTCCCAACTATTCCAGCATTCCAAGAAAAACTTGTAAACCCACAGCAGACATCCCATGATCAACTTTTCCCTATAAACTTGATTATTGAACTTACACTTACATGCTTTGAATATGCCTGAATAGAGGGGTAGAGCCCACAGAATCAAGAGCCAACCTGATGGTCAAAATTGGTCTTATTCTCTGTCTGTCTGCATCTTATATAGCCCACTCTCTCACTAATACATCACTCATTACAGTTCCGACAATTAACTATATATATTGCGAGCACAGTAACAATGGGCCCAACCAGCTGCAAGGGTGAGAAAGTCTCACCAAGATATAGAAACCTGGGGTTAGAAATCAAACATGACAAAACAAATCAGACAAACACTATGAAATATAATGCATCATACATCATTACTTGGCCCTAGCTTTTCAAGACCCAATAGACAAGATTTCTCTTCGGGTTCTTACCTATACATATCTAAACATACATATAACATTTTCTTCCAATTAACTCTATCAGAGTTAAATACAACAATAATAACATAAATAAATTCATAATATAAATCAATTCTTTTAATACAAAAGTTGATATAAATTAGTAAATGCAGAGCACTAGCTAAATATAAATGAATAACATTAATTACAAATAAAAAAGCAGTTTCTGAAAATTCAAACAAAAATAACCTGCCAACAAATTATAAGCTTGAAAAAAAAATGAGAGGGTGAGTTCAACAATTCAGTGAGTAGATAACGTTCAATATACACATACGAGGTAATGTAGTAATGAGGAATATATATATACAAATTTAGCTTTAAATTTTTACCTGAAAGTTTCATAACAGACCATAACAAGAAATACTATAAGGTAATGTTCGTTAGAAAATCAAAATGCAATGAGAATAATACTCTAGATTATGGGATAATAAGTCGTCACAGGTTGGTGACTTCCTCGACCAACTAGGGTTTAGGATTACGATGTACACAAGGACTAATAATATCATGTTATAATGAATATTATGATTGGCATACCATAAGGTTATAATTGATTGGCATACCATAAGGTTATAATTGAACAAAATAAAATTATTTTTTAAAATTTCAACTTATAAAATCAATTAAATAAGAAGCTATCAATTTAAAAGCACATAATAGCTCATATAAAAAAAATTAGTCTTAATAAATGATTATGTTTTATTATAGACAAGATATAATAAATAATATATAAATTACCAAGAAACATGGTTCATTTCATATTAACAATTCAAATATCTATACTATTCATCTTGTATATAGAATATTATCTATTCACCTAACTCAAAAGCAGAAAAAGTACAAAAACAAATTGATAAAATTTTACTTATGCCTAGCAAGTGGAATATCAGAAATATCTTAATACAAAAAAAAAACATACTCAAAAGAAACTAAAAAAGAATGTACAATTTATCTAATACACTTAACTTATGGTCTAACATATAACCCTATACATTTAGGAACTTAAATGTAATTATAAAACCAAAATAAATCTACTGATCAATCCCAAACATATTCCAAATTAACCGAACCTAAAAGAATCAATTAACCTTTATTGTTCAGTCAACTAATCAACTTAAATCTACCAACTGGTCAACCAAAATCCTTCAAGCCAACTAGTCGACTAAATTTAAAGAGTTTAAACAGTCGATTAACTCAAACAAATCGATCAACCGATTGATCGAGATTCCAAATTCCTGATCCATCAGTCTCCCAACAATGATAAACTTCTAAAAATCCAACATGTATATCAAAAACTTAAAATAATCAACCATGACATTTCATTTAAATCATCAATGTAACCCATAATATAAATTTCAAAACCCTAAACTCTAACAAAATCATATATATTAAAACATAACTCTTACCTTAAAAATCTATTTTCACGAATTCTCTTTCCTTTCCTTTCCTTTATCTTTCTCTCTCTTCTTTTCTTCTTCTTTCACTTCCGGTTCTATCTCTCTCAATTTTAGATTTTCTATTTTCTTTCTTTTTTTATAAATTATAGTGCAATTACCTCAATATCCCTTATTCATTTATACTTAATATTTACTCTACCAAGGGCATTGTTGCCTTTTCCTATTAAAATCTTTCTTTTTATTTAAAAAATTACAATATGAAATATAATGCATTGTTGCCTTAAAAGTCTCACCAAGATATAGAAACCAGGGGTTAGAAATCTAACATGGCAAAACAAATCAGACAAACCCTATGAAATATAATGCATCATACATCATTACTTGGCCCTGGCCGCTACTCAACTTATATTTTTGTCTATTATTCTTTTCCAAGTGGATTTACACCAGGCAGTGAAATCAAGTTTCTCATCCATTTAATTCACCTGTTGTTTTGATTGCAGATCTTAAGATTATCCGTCTAAGATTGTTTTGTGCACACAAGTTAGTCCAGGCAGTTTAATGAGTTATATTTTCATTTCTTATGTTGTTCTGATTGATGGAACTTAACCAAAAATTGAAGCAAACATTTGGGTTCGGAATTTGAGGGAACTGAGCTTTTTCAAGCTACCTGAAAAGCATCTGCAAAGGTAGATTATTTCAGGAAAGGATTCTTGGTTAAGTTTGGACAGATTCAAGGAAATTATGCAAACTTAAGTTCAAAAGAAGCAAGAAGATCATTTGAACCTCGTATTATATGGCCAACTTGGTTTTAATCAACAAACAGTGAAACATAATAGACAGCCAAAATCAACCTTTTGTTGCACTGTAGAAGTACACACCATAACTAATGGCACTTCCGAAAATGGTGGTATAAAGAAGCGCTGGTATATCACTTGCTGTCAGCTCCTTAAGACTCAAACTGAAGGCAGGATCATGATTGAGAAAAGAGATCGAAAGAAGAGGGAGACCACCAAATAGTTTCATCTGAGTTTGTCAATCTCCTTTCTTTTAGCTTGGAGCTCATCACAAAAGCGAAGTGAAACAGCGGGACATCTTACAACATTTGAAGACAAACTCACAACAATCTGAATATTTGAAGATCCATTTCATCCGAGTTACAACAATGTGCGATTTTACTATCTCAATACAAACAGAACTCGGTACAAAAGCAATTCAGGACTAAAACTTACTGTCATATCATATCTTGTTGCAGGTGAGAAAGCATGCATCAGGCATGGAATGGGCTAGGTTTCCTTGATTTTTCCAGTTTTCATGTTTTATTTTGGATTTTATGTTATTTTTCTTTATGTTCTAGGATTCTTATTTTGTTAACTAGTAGAAGTTGATTTTCTAACCTATATTTTAAAAGAACTGCAAACCTGTTTAAGAAGCATAATTTATTTGTTTTTATTTTTTAAAAATAAAATTATGAATTTAGGATCTATGTTTACAATCCTTTTCATCGATTCAATTTTTCATGCATGTTTTTGTGGTGATTAAATATAAATTAAGATTTTAATTTATGGTGAGAACCTTGATGGAATTCGTCCAGAATTTCAAAATCCAGTAAAGAGAGCTAGGGGTTCCAACGCCAATATATAATGACAAGCACAAGATTTCATCTCTTGTATCTACACATTCAAAATCTCGTCACCATCATCAAAATCTCTTTGCGGCTAAACCATTGTTCTGATGGTTTCTATTTGCATTTGATAATTTTCTTGCAGGGACTTTAAATTGCACTAGCAGCAGTACCGGTAATGGCCGTGGATGATCAGTAGTTATCCACGAGAGATGATGGAGGGCGCCCTATCTCCCAAATAAATTAGTCGAGAAGGTTTAATTAGGTGACTAATTAAAACCTAATTAATTAATGGATGTCGGAACAAATACACTTGATTAGATTACTTACTAAGAGATTTTATTATCTCTTTAAACCAACATAAAAATCCAACCAAAATCAACTAAGAAATCCAGAAATAAAAGCAAAGTAATAAAAGTACTTATACAAATTAAGAAATCCAAAAATAGAGAGAAAAAATAACAAAATTAGGTACAGGTGAAATTAAATTTATGTAAAATATATATTTTGAGTATAATCTAAAAACCAAATAAAAAAATTACAAAGCTTTCGTTTAAGTTGATCACCTTGCCTTTTTTAAACCCCCCCATTAATCCATAAACATCAGCTATATATCCAGGTAACCTTGTTATAACAAATCCATAACACAACTTGAATTGTATTATCCTTCCATGACTGGTAGTGAATGGGAAGCTTGTATTTTTAATTATTTATTTGAATGCAAAAGGAGTACTAGCCAGACCGATCTTGATGACATGACTTTTTTGTATGTTCATTAGACAAATTAATTATGACGACCCCTACTATATTTAAATTAATATATATATATATGATACGATCTTCACCAATTTAGTGTCTTAAGGTAATGAGGTTAATTTCTTTTGCTGACTGTGATGGGTGCCTGTTATTTTGACAAGCTGAGTCAGTCTATACATGGACACACGCATCCACCAATTACATATATACTTCCCTGCCTTTCATATTCCAAATTAATACTTTGTACGTAGTAGAACATCATTTACTGGTACATTTGTTCTGAAATTAATCAAATTATAATTGAGAGAAAAAAAAAATATTTAGAAAAGGTGGAGGATATTGCAATGGGAAACATAGTATAGCAAATTAATTTGGAAGGAGCTATGGTTATGATAATGTGAAAGATTAATATGAGCCTTGATCAGCCGAAGGTTCCGATATTCATCACCCCAAAAAAAGAAAGAAAAAGAAAACGTCAGGAGGAGCATTTGAATTTGGACACAAATAACGCATTGAAATTAAGAGAGGATGCAGAGGACGTACCCCCAAAGAAAAACGCTTGAATTGACAGGGACATATCAACCTCATCTGTGCATCAATCACGTTTTAAAAGTCAAACAAGGGGGCGAGCTCCATTATCAACCAAATATCTATCTTAATATTTAATTATGCGCGTCGGTCTCATGCCCTAATCACTGACACCAAATACATACGAACTAGTCCAACTCTCATTTCTTTTCAATATATATGTATTAATTCCAAGCCTTAGGTATTGCACATCCAATTAAATAAATCTTGAAGTATCCATCTATCAACGGATGGATATGGCAAATCATCAGAAGATTCTTCCGCTCAATATGAGTAGTAGTGCCCATGATGATCAACAACTAGATGCTGAGGCACCACAGGCTCCCACCGTTCCATTGGTGCCCCGAGGCTCCTCCAAGTCTGATAAAGGCGATGCAGCTGCACATCTCCTTCCTCATGGCAACCAGCACTACCCTCCTTTTCAGCGTACAATCCCGGTCATCCACACTAAACCACCCAAGGAGAGAAGCAGCTGTTGTTGCAGATTCTTGTGTTGGACACTCTCTCTTCTCTTCCTCCTCTTTCTTCTCATTGGAGTTGTTGCTGGAATTCTTTACCTTGTCTTCCAACCTAAACTCCCAAAGTACTCCATCGATCGGTTGCAAATTACCCAATTCAATCTCACAAACAATTCCAGCTTAACAGCAACCTTCGATGTCACCATGACGGCTAGGAATCCCAACAAGAAAGTGGGCGTCTACTATGAGGGAGGGAGCCATATAAGCGTGTGGTACACAGGCACAAATCTATGTCAAGGTTCGCTGCCAAGATTCTACCAGGGTCACAGGAACACCACCGTGCTTAATGTGGTGTTATCAGGACAAACAAATGATGCCAATACATTGATCACTTCACTGCAACAGCAACAGCAGCAGACTGGAATCATTCCTTTGAACCTCAGGGTTATTCAGCCTGTGAGAATCAAGTTTGGAAAGTTGAAGATCATGAAGGTGAAATTCAGGGTCAGATGCAGACTAGATGTCGACAACTTAGCTGCTAATAACGCCATTAATATTAGAAATAGTAGCTGTAAGTTTAGGTTTAGGCTATAAATTAACTTTATGAATTATTTCATATTTATATTTCATTTTGATCAAGCTACATGTATTATGCCCATGGACCATTGATCAAAAGGTTTTTTTTCTTTTAATTTTCACAGTTTTTCTTAGCTATTTTCCCCGCTCCTAATTAAAGACTGGAGGATTATAATTATGTGATTTTTTTCCTCCATGTCTTTAAATTGCTATGTATTATTATGAGTGTTGCATTTATTCTGCATATATTAAATTTTTACATTACTTTTCCATTTGATACTGTTCACCCTTAATTAAGATTTATCATTTGATGATTAATAGAAATAGTTGATCATGCAGTACTGAAAATGTTAATTAATATATATAATTAATTACAAAAGTATTTTTAAAATCAATGTTGATGCAATGAGAAAATATGGGAACGTGTAAAGTTAAGATATAGTTGGTGAAATTATAAACCATGATCGATCAGTAACTAATTATTTTATGCAAACTGTAATGCTTGAACTTAATCTTTATTATGTACAGTGGTATACAACAAATTAATTTCAATTTACCAAAGCTTTCAGGTTTGTTTTGTTTTGGTACGCGTTGAAACTGCATTCTTCAAAAATTAAAATTGTTTTTGTTTAAAATTATTTTTTTATGTGTTTTGGATCATTTTAATATACTGATGTGAAAATAACTTTTTAAAAATAAAATATATATTTTATTTTGATAACAAAAAATATTTTAAAAAATAATTATTACCATACTCACAGTCACCCAATTATTTCCAAACTCCAGCAGCCAAGGTTCAATCATTGGTGTTAGCAGCAGCAAGAGAAACGAATTAATTCCAATTCAATTTGGGTTATTTTTTTTCAGATTAATGTGAGTGTCCGGGCTAGCTTGTTCGCACCTCGACTAATCCCACGAGCCTTGAAGTGAACGATCTTATAAGCTTCTAGTGGCCCTGAGATTTGTGGGGCTCGAACTGGTGATGTAACAGTCCTAGCTATTCGTTTCTATCAACGCTAAAAGATCCCAACATATACTCTTAATTTTAGAGTAATTTTTTATTATTATTATTTGTAAAGAATTCTACTGAAATTTCAGCAAAGTTTTCTTTGTATATAAAACGTTTCAAGTTATCGACTACTTTCAATTTATCCATTCAATCCATCACAACAAAATCCCACAATTCCAGACTTTAATATCATCATCAATACTCGACAGCTCAAACAATCCATCCACACAATTTATACATATCAAGTGACCCTTCTCCTAGGTCTTGTTCGGCTAGTTTTGTTTTATATCTTAATGCCCTCATGTATTTTTTCATGATCGTTTTCCCTAATTAATCGGGTCAATTTTCATTTTCAAGATTTCTTTCTATTTTTTTTTTTTTGTTCATTCTAATGCTTATTTGGTAACTCTGTTAAATCTATTTTATAAGTACTTAGATTGCTTTTCTGCTAAGATTTCAACTAGGATTTACAGGTGATAGTAAACTTGGAGGGTAACCAATTGAGTTTAACCTAATATATAGGTTTCTTAATTACACTACAGCTTGACCTACAACTTTAGATGATGCCTGGCTAGTGTTGCTATTTGAGTTTTTTCCCAATCTACTGTACTTTGGAGTATGGAATCTTAAAGTAGTAAATAATTAAGATGACATGGAAATAGAAAAAGAAAATACTTAATCTACAAGGAGAATTTTTTAGCCACACTATTTATGATGGGTTTTTCAATTACTGTTTTTTTTATTATTGATATAAATCTTAATTAATTATAAGCTATTTTGTTCTTTAGAAGTCATTTATTACAAAGATTTGGAGTGAGTTTTACGATTTTCATTATATTCAATAATAGAAAAAAACCATTTTCCTCTACCCTTTTCATTGAGTTCGATTAAAATTAAGATTGATTTATATGGTTTGGGAAACTGAATTCTTGTTAATTTAGATATTATATGACAAATTGTTTTAGTTAGGGCGACTTCAAAGGAAAATACAAAATTCCCCATTCATTCATATAAAGTATAATTCGACTACTATTCCAACTTGAAACTATAGAACAAATATACGAGAATTAAAAAAGGTTTCGTCATATTTAAACGATTGAAAGGTAAAAACATGCTATACTGCCTGTGCTTATAAGAAGAAGAAGAAGAACATGCTAACTCTGAATAGTTTTATATGAAACTTGGTAATTTATAATTAAATTAGTTTGTTGATTTTTTTTTTATTTTTTTCTTGGTCATCTTGCGCGCACCTTGACTAATCCCACGGGCCGTGAAGTTAACAACTATGTAAGCCTTCAGTGACCCTTAGATTTGTGGGTGGGACTCGAACTGGTAATCTTTATGGAGCAAATTTAGAATCTGACCAGTTGAGATATATCTCTTAGGGTTAGTTTTTAAACATATAAATAAATTTTGATTGCATTGGAATTGAAATAAAAACTAGACATAAAGCAGGTAGCCTTTATTCTTCTGATTATTTTTTCTTTTGTTATTTGTTTTTCAATTTAACCCTGCAATTTAATTTTTAAATGCTCTTAAATTTATTTTTTATTTTGATTTCCACCCTTATTTTTTAATTAATTTTTTTTATGTGGTTAATTTTTTTCCCGGATGCATCCTTTGATGTTTGATTTATTTAGGATTGGACTTCACGGCTTTTCATTTGTGACGCTTTCAATTTAATGATATGAATCACAAGTTTTAAATGTTAATATACTAAAAAAAAAAAAAAATTCCTCTTTATATTTTGTGATTTTATCATTCTACATTGTTTAAAAAAAATTATATGGTTACCTTTATATTTTTTCTATCAGTTTGTCTCCATTTCATTACCTAAACAACGGGTTTCGCAAGCTGTTTTTGGATAAAAGTTTTTTTATATGTAAAAAAAAAAAAGTTTTGTTTTGTGTTTAATTTTTGCAAATTTTTTATTTTATTTTATTTTATTATTTTACTTTATACAAATAGGTTTTATTTTGTACCAAAAATAATTATTTTGAAATAATATTTATTATATGTTCGGCCATACATACATAAATACATATTCACTCTGTTTCATATTGTTTTATCTTTTATTGATTTTAATGAATGAATTTGGTGAACACAAACAGGTAAATATCTCATTTTATGATATCAAATATCTTGATCTACATCAATCTCTCAATTTTTTTAGTTTCTCTTTTAGTTATTATTGTTAAAAATATATATTTATTTACATAGATGAATATTAGATATTTGGATAAATTTTTTGATTTACACTTATAATTTATATTATGTAAAAAAACATATCAAAATAGTTTGTATACTCAAGTTTTTTTTTTTAAAGAAAAATTACAACCCACTACGAGTACATATCAAATCAAATTTTTAGTTGCTCTCTAATTAATGTTTTTTCACCTTTATTTTTTAAATTCTTTTATGTAATTAATTTTTTTCTTGACTTCATCTTTAGACATTTGATTTTTTAGAGATCCAGCTTCATACAATCTTATTGCATTGCATTTGTTTGTTTGTTTTTTAATATTAATTTTGTAATTATCTTAATTTTTTTTCTATAAATTTATCTCGTTCTTATAATTCAGGTCACGGATTTTGCATGTCATTTTTTAATACAAGTTTTTAAAAGTTGTTTTGTTTGTGTTTGATTTTTCAAAATGTTATGCTAATTCTTTTAGATTATTTTTTTTTGGTTCTATACAAATGAAGTTTATTTTTTAAAATAAAAAATATTTATTTTTAAATAAAATTGCAGGTGTGTTTGGCCTTGCATTATACATATATATATATTGCATAAATTTATTTTATTAGTTTTATTTGTGCTTATCTTTTAAATCATGAGTTTTTTAGGTTGTGAATTTATCTTTTATTGATTTTAATAAACAAGTCACTAAATATATGAATAATTTTATTTAATTAAATATCTTAATTTACATTCATCTTTTAATTTTATCAATTTCTCTTATCAATTTCTCTTTTGGTTATTGTTAATAAATTTATTTTCCATTTATTTACATATAAATGATTAGTAATTTATTTAATGAAACACTTGTATAGGCTTTCCAAATTTATACATTGAATTTCTTATGTTAAAAAATATATTGAAACAATTTATATAGCCAGTTATTTAAAAAAAAAAAATTAAAACCCGCAGCGAAACAGTATTAAATAGCTAGTAAAATCTAAACATGATTATCTACAGTCAAGTGATGTGTTTTCATGCGGATCCATTTCTCCAAAATATTAACCACATAAAAATTTGCACCAGTTTATTTACCAGCTCAATTAGAAATTGGAATATATTTTTCGTATCAAGTTGCAATAGAAGAAATACAGAAAGGAAACGAGTTTCATTTATTTCTTGAGCTACACTACAGCATATGGGCATGGTTATGAAGCATAAAGTTTTGATTCACCAAGTCATGGCTGTAAGTGAGAATGAATCAGGTGTGTGTGCGCGCGCGCGCCAGTACCGCAACTTAGAAATAAGAAAGGGAAATGGTCTAGAAATAATGAATCGGGTTCTTACTGCTCCAAACCCTCAAATACTGCTCTCTTCATTCTCCAGTGAAATGTTATCATATCACACATCAAAGGAACTTGCTACATATGGCAATACTGCCCCCTTCCCCTTTCCTCCAGATATCATATCCTTTCAAACTCATTCCAAAGAATACCGATACAGGGAAAAGGTAGCTCAGAATTTAGTGGATATTGCACAACGATGAAGAAGATGATCAACAGTAGCCTCATTCCTGTTGTCAGCCACGTGTAAGAAGTACGTGAAGAGAACCAGCAACTCCACGCCGCCTTCCCTGCATAGTTTAGGAAGCAGCAAGCATTTCTCATTGTCTTGTCCCATTTTAGCTTAATCAAGTTACACACCTCAGTTTCTAACAGTTAACCCTCATTCCAATTCATCCAAACAAGTTTTGGTAGTCACCTTTTCAGTGTTGAATAAGTCCTCTGCAATTGCTTCCATTTGCTTTCGCCTTTTCTCTTCCTTCACAGACTCGAGCATATCCTGATTCCCATAGTCAAAATCTCTATCAAGAAACAAGCAAAGACTTGATGTGATAAGTATTATTTCAAGTGGTAACACTTCTACTAAAAAAACACAAATTTCTCAAATCACAAACTTATGTCATTTAATTAAATGAACAAATTATAATGTCAATCAAAAGGTTGCCACATGGGTTAGTTAAAAATTTTGATAACAATTATGGTATCTCTAGCATTACTCTATAGTAACCATGATCTTACTTGTATGGATATTTCGAGAATGGAATCAGATTGTTGAAACTATTCCCTGATTGAGTGTTACCCTGAGAGAGGATAAACAGCAAAAGAATTTTACTTAATGTCTTGTCAACAGGCATGCCCAAAAAAATACCGCAATAAGAGAAAAGGAATAAGGAAAAAAAATGCAGATGCAGCATTTATTTTTATTTGTTTTCATTGATTCAACATAAAATTGATGGTAAGGGCGCATGCACAGATAACAATTTATCAATTGAACTGAATCCCAAGGACACAAATTAAAGGCATCATGTGACCAATTCAATGGCATCTTTCTTCAACATATTTCTCAGTCTAAAATCATTGATTTGATCAGCTCCACATATTTTCCCATCACAACCGTGGAGGAGAGAAATGACTGGACAAAGATTTTCTAATACACCAGCTAAAACTAATTGAGTCTGAACTCCCAGGCATGAGACTGGTAAAAAAGGGGAAAATTCCAGTACCTTTCTGAAGCGTTTGAAATTCAAAACTTCATTATTTGGAGTCGAACTGATTTGAGCAGGTAAATTCAAATCTCTAATGATTAAATCTTGGCTATAAATAATATCAGAATTTCCACTTTCAGCCTCATCAACTGTTTCTCGTTTTCCTGTCATGTTACCAATACTGTAAGTAGAGCTTACAACATGGTTATTTTCTGATCTAAGATGAGGGTCAATTGACATTTCCAGTTTGTTCACATATTTTGGTGCTTCTTCATTGGAGATATCTGCAGTGAAATGCTCTGATGTTGGTGTTTCCACTTCTGCCTCAGAATCTGCTACTACTGTCTCATCAGTAGAGCATGATGATGAAACAAGAACTGCAAGAGGACATATAGCAAGCATTACGTCAAAGAAATGTGTAATATAATGGTAATTTAAATAAGGCATGTATATATGTGTTCTACAATTGAAGGAAACGATATGAATTTGTGGAAAAAGAAGTTGAATTACAGATTACTTTAAAGAAGCAAGAGAAATGATAGATCCCAAACAATTGGGCCTTCACAACCAAAAAAGACTTCTGCTGAAAGCAAGGATTCTGTGTAGCAAATATGCATTCACACATTAAGATTTGTATCACATTACCACAATATGATCCCAAAATCATATTCTGCAACATCCAGGATTTTTAAGGCTCTTTCACGGCAAAGCATAATTCCTCAAAGTGGCTAATAGATTCATGTACTTCTCTCTAGCTTTGAATCACACAACGATGTAATCGCTCAGAAACTCTATAACACGCATGGTGTTCAACGTTCAACAAGTTACTTGTAAGCTTCTTCAATGAAACTACAGTGGCATATCCAGAATGACCAGAAACTAGAAACAAGAGATTCCAAAATCTCAGTGATGATACCAATACTAATGTAGTATTGCTTTCCTAGATTTATTATTATGGGAATTGCATCACAAAACCAACACTACTTTTTAAAAAAAAAAGTTTGGATGACAGGGCCTATGACTAAATATTCTTGAAATGCCTGATATTAGGACTGTAAATGATTTTTAAATGCCATCAATCATCATCTCGATATTGGTGCACAACAAAATTAAAACTAGAGATATTTTGCAAATTGGAACTTTGCAAGGCCTTACATTCCACTAGTTATGTTGCGTATCATCAAAATGAAGCATCTGAAAGTCACTTATTTCTACATTCCCAGCTTCAGGGGATATGTGGTGTAAATTGTTTAATTATAGTGGAGATTCTAGGTTATTTCCACGAAAAAAGGGGGTGGATTTAATGTTGATCTCTTCTGTTGGTTTCAGGAGGAGGAAGGACACAAGACTTTGTAATTTTGTGTCATCTGTGCAGTCCTGTCTGCACCTGGTTAGAGAAATGCTAGAACTTTTAAGAACCAGTGCACTTCGATGTAATTTTTGTGAGATAGAATAGTTTTTGAAGCAGGACAGATTTGAAGTTTCGATCTTACTAGGGGTTTGTGGTGGATTGGGGCTTGGAAATCAAGGATTTAAAGGGATTAGAGTAAAGAGAAAGGGATATAGGGTTTGGAATTTAGACAGGGATAAACTAACAGGGCTGCTAGCTTCATACTAGTAGGTTCTCAAGGAATCACACCTAGAAGATGGGAAACCTATGTATCACACCTAAGAATTCATAACACAACCACCATTATAATTGCTGGAAATTTTATTTGTAAACTTACTCAACTAAACCGGCACTCAGCAGGATTGAGCAACTCCTTTGATTTTCTTTCATGTTTTGGACGACGTTATAATTCATTTTAGTAAGTTTATACACATTTCTTTATCTTAAAGGAGCAAAAATGAACTGCAATGCAGATCAACAAACCAAACTATTATGCAAGTACAAGTGCTTAGAAAGGTGAAAGAGGGTAGATCCATGTTTAATGCTGTTACGAGTCCTGTCTGTAACACTGCTTATACAAATTGCAAAGCAAGGCACACTGTACATTGGAAAATAAGATACTGACCAGATGGTGATACCAAAACAGACAAGTCTAGATGTCCAGCTAAAACAGCTCTTAACAGATCCAGCTCATTCACTCTAGACAATGAACCCAGTTTGTTGAACAAATTAAACTTGTCTGGTGATCCTCTGGGGATGACGCATACCACATGACTGTCTTGCCCACAATCCAAACCCTGAAAGAAAATATTCACCCAACATGCATTAGAAGATCATATGGTTTTTTACTGCATGATTCAAACTTGGAAAATATTATTCACTCAATACACGTTAGTAGATAAGACAAGTCAAATATGACAATTGCTTGTAAGATAAACAAAAGCCCCATGCAAGGTTTTTGACAAAAAGCATTGATGCTCCATTCAACATCACATTCTCTTTATAGGCTGACCATTGCAGTGATTGGAAAATATCTAAAGTACGTAGATCAATAGTTTACTGTTCTGATGAAGTATTGACATCTTAGCTATGCAAAGGCATCCATAAATATAGATTGGGGGAAAAGGAACAGGATTGTATGGTACCGATGCCAATCTAAACCTGTGTTTCATGGAAATTGTAGAAGCATCTGGCACTGACATGTGTCAGATACATCCAAAATAAAAAACTTAGTAAATATGAACAGACATGTGAAGATGGGTGCTAGTGTGGAGATTAAAGTACAATGTTCCTTTCTAAACAAAAGATCATTGAGCTTCATTTAACTTTTACTACAAGTTCCCGTGTTATAAGAATATATTCTAAAGGAATATCTGTCCAACAAGTTTCCACCAATGGCCTAAACACCTAAAAAATGAGGTGCTGCCATCCCAATCAATAGTTCAAAAATCTCACATTAGTGAACAGAATTCAAGTCTAGAACTGACATGGCATTTTTATGTCCCTGTTCACTCTTTCCCCATCAAATATTCTCTCTAAAAGTAGAGGTGTTCATTATGAAAAGTCATTATGATACAATTACTGCTAAACAAAGCATTTATAACAGTAACACAAGAAGATATTTGCAAAGCAGCGGGCAATCTAGCCCAACAATACTCATTCCACTAGAGGCAAGTCTGCAGGCCTTGAGTTCAAGTTCTGTACTTGCCTAATCAAGCTTTTCATTAAGGCTGAAAAACCTAAGCAACCAGCATGGATAGCATAAAGTAGCAAAATCTACTAGTTAAAAGAAGAAAAAATTAATTTCAGACAGCAATGAAAGACAAAATAAAAGTCTTCAGATTTTAACCGGTAAGAATATTGAAATTTCATTATAAAAAAATATACTACTCATCTCCCCGAAATCAAACAAGTGATAATAAAGTTTTTAACAGGTAAGAATATTGAAATTTCATAAAAAAAAATACATACTATTCATCTCCCCAAAATCAAACGAACAAAATAAGTCTTCAGATAAAGTTTTTAACTGGCAAGAATCTTGAAATTTCATTAAAAAAAAATATACTACTCATCTCCCTGGAATCAAATGAGTGATAAAAAAGTTTTTAACCGGTGAGAATATTGAAATTTCATTAAAAAAAAATATACTATTCATCTCCCCAAAATCAAACGAGTGATAAAGTTCCCATTTTATCAGCAAAAATGCAGATCTTAACAAGAGCATGAATTGCATACTTCGGCATTTGAACAGAATTCTTCTACTAAAACAATCTTTGCACCGCATACTTCCAACAGAGACTGCAACCTGTCCTTGAACTTGTACTGCACAAGGGAAAATAGCAATAAAATAACTACCCAGATTTATAATGATAAGACTTCAGATCTAAGCTTACAAATATTGTCAGCAAACAACTAAGCTTCCAAACAGGAATCAAACTACCAATCAAATATTCACGCTATAACAAAGAGATTGGAACAATCGCCTTGGGACAAACAATGCGCATGGATCAGTGGATGAATAGCTCATCTCTCTACCTTACTCTTATTCAACCGCATCCATAGCCTGATCACTATCATATCATGCCCTCCTCCATCAGCCAAAATGGGAAACAGCAGCTATCCATCCTGTTTTTAACCCAAACTCACTGTCATCTTCAACAACAGTTAAGAAAAATGACCAGACACTCCCCTCCATGATCAGTTTAACTTTCTTTATTCTTTGAGATAAAAAATAAAAGAAGCAAAAACTTCTCCGTCTATCACAAAGAACAAAACCAGTGGTGCCTTGTTTTTTTTAGGAATAACCCCCAAAAACCATAAGCCTCATGGTACAAACAAAACCTTGTACCTTTCGAGTTTCAGTTAATCCTAAATTGGAACATCCAAACAAAAAATTCTTTCTGAAACTCTCCCAGACGCTTACCTTCATCTTTGAAATGAGATGGCTCCATATACATCTTGACAATCAAAGTATGACATGCAGCTAAATTATTAACCTAGATTGCACAGACAATTAATGAACCATCTCCCTGTGGGCAAAGGCAACAGTATAATGAACATTTGGATAGACAAAACCATCCTTCCATTGTGCAAAAGCAATAGCGTATTGAACACTACAATCACAATACTCAAAGCCATGTATTCACATCCAGTTATCGAGATGAAAAACATCAATGAAACCCTCATTTTTTGGACCATCCAAACATGATCCATGAATGAAGGTGCTTAAGATATAATAGGGAAGGTGAGGCAAATTGAAGAGAAAAATATTTTGGTGTAGGCATCATAGATCTTTGAATCAACACAAGCTAAATAAGTCCATGGGTGGTTATGCACACGCAAAGATATTAGGCACATAAGAATACTAAGCTGATAAAGACAAGCAGTTAAATTTCAATATTATAACTTAAAGAAGAAAAGAAAAGACAGTAGTCTGAGAAGTAGGGTTCTGGCTGGCATGTCATTGTTGTCTTTGATAGCAAAGATAAGAACAGTGTATTTTGGCATGTCCTCTATTCATGTCAACAGAGATTACAAATGTTATGAAGGGTCAGTTGAAGCTTTTATGAAATATCAAAGTCTAAGACATGGCAACTTTAAAGTTAAGTACACATTGAAAATTGAAATATCACGCTTCAATGCAAGAGTGTCAGAAGGTTACAGTACTTTGATTCCCCAAGGGAATCAGAAGTGATAGAAAAATTTTGTAATTACTGGAGAAAATCCTGAGTTTTTCAAGGAGAGCTAGTCAACCAGATCCAATTTATTACCATATTTATTGATTCCAGTAGACAGGTGAATCCTTCCAAACACTTAGCACGAGTTCCTGATGCTGCAACTTTGACTGATACTCCTTCCACTGTCAATGTTGGAATATAGCTGAGGGAAAAGGTACAATGTATTTTATTAGCTTCATCAGAATATATAAAAGGAACTGCAGATAAGCGTTAAGAAATCGGCATAACCATGATTGAAATGATACTTACGAGCTCCAGCTAGGAATTTCTAATCCAATCCTTTTTTCTGCAACCAACTAATCATAATACAGTAATTAGTGATTGTACAGACATAAATAAATAATGTCGGTTAGATAAATACTTTTGCATTTTACTGTTGCCCCTCTAGTGTCACCAAATATGACTTGTTTAACCATTCGCAAATGTTCCATGGAAAACATAGCTATTATTTACAACTTAACATTTTATGCACCAAAAGGATCCATAATCACTCCCAGTTAATGCAGCAGCTCCAGCAACACCATGGTGTATCCTAACTATTTTCAAACGTTCTCATGAAAAGATAAATTCATTACAAGACTCCTCTATTGTGTTTTAGTTTCATCCAAAATCAAAAAACAAAGGAAAACAAGCAATGAGGAAGTGTCAAGTGAGGGTTTGCAAAAGTCACAATTCCCTTCCAAACCTCCATTTATCAAAGTAAAGTTGTTAGTTAACATTCAAAATTAGCGCTCAAAAGGTTTTAACTAGAACATCAGCTGCTATTAAACCCTAAATAAGAAGCAAGGGATATTAAACTAGTACCTCAACCCAACTCCTGAGAACAATAGGTTTCTTAGACACAATAGCATCAACAAGATCTTCTTTAACTGGCATGAGTTGATCAGCAAGAACATGTGTGCACTCTTCACTCAAATTGTAGGTAATGCAAGCACCTATAAAAAGACAGCATGCTAACATGAGGACGACTATAATATCTTGCAACAGCAAAGGACTTTCAAGTAAATTGTAGAATCCACTAAACTAACTCAAAAGGCTGCTTGGGTTAAGAGCAAGCATCACTTCCAAAGAAAGAAAAAATGGCGAGCTTCTAAAAAAATGTGATGGTGTAACAATACCATTTATGCTCTCAGAAAACTGGCAGCATTAAAACTGCAGGGAGACAACATGATTGGTTAATAAAGCAATGAGACCCGTAGTTACCACCAGTCATTACCTTTCTTCTCTTAATTGTCTTTTGCAAGTCACAAACATGCTGTATCTACACTGTTCAATTGAAAGTTAACCAAATTCCACAATAAAAGAGGGATCAAATCTCTGATTTCTTGATTCTAAGTGCACTGCAAACCCAATCATGGTAACTGACACACCTGGCACCCACTACCACTACCAACACTAATTTGCATAAGAAGGTCCACTCAACTAGTTTTTAATCCCAAACTAGACAGGATTGGGTGTGTGGAATGCTTCCCTGAGTTGCATAGGAAGAATAGCATGAATAATAACCCTGCCAACCAACTACCACCGGTTCTTTCAACATATCAATAGCTGTCATAGTTTAGATCACAAGGTTTGCAGTGTATATCAGTTTTTTATAGAAAATGAAGCTCAATAATTCTCAAAACACATTAATTGCACATCACCGCCAGTCACATGAGAAATACAGCAATTATCAGTGATGGCTTTATGACCAATATTATCACAAATATGTGCCTTGTGCTTTGGTCAGAATACAAATTTTCTTTCCTATAAATTGTAATCATATATTAATGGCAAAATGTAGGCTAGGGAAGAAAAATATAGGTTGCATAAGTCACAGATCTTTCAATCTGAAGCACATGTAACCAAACCAAATGGAGGGCAAAAAGGAGATCAACTCAATAATATAAAAGCAAATATACATGGAGATTTTATAGGTAGCTAAGTTGTTTCTCTAACTTACCAATTGATGAGACTTTGTCTCGAAGAAGCTGATCCACTTGAAAGGATTCAGAACAGTAGATGAAAAATACGAGTGGAACAAAACAGAACCTGCCAGATTTTAGTTGCATGACAATAGTTAAATTGGAGACGAACACACAGTTTTTTAATGTATTATGGTCTTAATCTACTTTACAAATTGCTCTAAGACTGACCATCCAGAGTTAATCTAAGTACTGTTACTGTTTTAAAAATTATATCTGATGAAAATGTCAAACATGCAAAAACCAAAAGGCCGAACATGGAAAAGACTTAATTTTACCTGTAGACGGCAGTACCAGTTCCATAGGAAACCACATCTCCATCTTTTAAAAATGTTTCTTTATTTAGGAACTTATGTACCTTTTCCTTGTTAATGTATGTTCCATACTTGGAGCAATCTCTAATCAGAACTCGGGACGGTAGGTCAGATTTCATGTGCAGAGGATGATCCATTGAAATCATTTCATCAACAACTAATTCTGCATGGATTCGAGAAACACCTTTGTCTTTGCAGATAATTACATCACAACCTAGAACAAGGATAATTTTGGATCATTTCAGGCGAATTGGGTATCAGCATAACTAGAGTAGCTCAGGTGTGATAAAGTCCTAAGCCTCAAGCAATCGATCAATCAAGGAATTAAATTACAGTGCAGTAATCCCAAACAATATTAATAACAAAATCACCTTTTCGGCCAACTTTGTAGACACCTTTTGTAAAGATATAATATTTGTCTTCACCTGCCAATTTCCATGTTAAGTAGACAAACAATCAGCTGAGTTGAGTGTGTGTATAGAGAGAGGGGTTGAGAAACAAAGAGACATGATAAATTCTAACTAATTAATTAAGTAATTTCCCAACCAAATTGAAATATTAAAAAAGAAAAAGAAGAATGAGATGTAAAACTGACCTGAAAGAGGATCGACCGGAAAAAGACCCCACACCATTATGATTCTGATCTTATGAAGCAGCAGCAGCTTTCTTTCTACGATTTCGCTCTCGCTCTCGCTCTCTGCTCTACAGTGTCTACACTCAACATGAGCAGAAGCCAGAAGGCTAACATATTTTTGATTTTGGGCTAAATAGGACTGTCACTTGGGTCATCATGACCCATGAGATTTAGCCTGCATTTTCTCTTTTTCCGGCCTGCTTTAGATTTATCTTTCCTCTCTTCTGCTCTCACTCCAGAGCCCATCCATTAGCCTCGTTTGTTGTTGTTGTTATTTCTACTCTAACTACATCGCATAAATGGAAAATAAAATTAAATTAAAATTTGGTTATATTATTATATTCTCAATTTTAATTTTGACCTTCCTGTATTTTATTATATTTTAAATAATTTTTTTTTGTTAAGTTTCCTCTATATTTTACATATAAAACTACTTAGCAGCAATAATATTCAACTGAATTGATTAATTTTAAAATTTGAAAATGAAACAAATAAATTTAAAATTTAATCTCGTTACTTTAAGTGGCCATCCAAAAAATTTTATTTTACTTTTTATAAAATAATCTAGTTATCTAAATGACCCTTTCTTCTTTTTTAACTAAAAATAACTAACAGTCTTAAAATCTCTCATTTGTTTTTTTTTTTTTAAATATCAAAACTAAGCAAAGAAATTTGAGTGACCTAGAAGAAAAGGATGCACAATGTTGTTAATAATAAAATATAAGAAGATGACTAAAAGTTAAATGGTGAATCATTCTTTTTCTCCCTATCCCTCACTCAAACACAATTTATTTTCATGCATCTTTATCACTTTTTTTGTCTTCTATCTTTTATTCTAATTTACTCCTTATTTACTTCAATTTATTTTCTTTTCCTTTATCTTTTACACTCTAGTTCATTCCTTCTCACCCTTTTTTTTTTTCATTTCAATATATTACATCTTATTTTACTTAAAAATTTAATTATTTTAAACTAATCAAAATTTTATAATTTTTTTTTAAAATAAAATTTATTTGTCATGAAATTCTAATTAAAATTCAAACATGAAGTCATAGATCTACCACTAAAATTTTCTTCCAACATTTTTCATTTTTCTTTTTATGCTAGCAGCAAATTTAGTCATAAATTAGCTATGAGAGTTGGATCAATTTTTTTAACATAAAAAAATATTCCGATGTTGTTAATGTTTTTTCTAATAAGAAAAAAATTTAAATCGTGTGAAGATTAACCCGGTGACCTAGTTCACTTTACAGTTCTAAAAGCAACTCAAAAAACTTGTAAAAATATAGTTTGACTCAAAAAGATTTTAAAGATAACATCTTTCTTTAATATTAATATGACAACATATTGTATTGACCTTGATCAAACCGGGTTGACATGTCAAATTCATGACTTGGATCATGAGAGTATGATAATCTCATAAAAAGCAAATCAATTTACTGTTGAATGATGAGATTGAAAAAAAATTAAAAGAAAAAAACCTAAAAAACTTGAGTTAACCTATTAACTATGTGACCTTGGTCATAAGGTCAACATAATTTTATAGAAAGCAAATTAAAATAAATTTACAAAGTACAAATGAGATTAAAAAACAAATCAATTAAAAAATATAATAAAAAACAACTCAAGTCAACCAGTCAAACTCATGATATAGGTCATAAGACCGAGATAACCTCATAGAAAAAATAAAATAAAATGACTTGATTTAACCCGAGTTAACCTACTAAACTCGTGCCCCTAGTTATAAGACCTAGATAACCCTATAAAAAGCAAATCAAAATAAATTATAAAGTTTAATTCTAAACTGACATTGTCGGAGTCAATGTTGAATGATGAAATTTGTAAGAAATTAAATTAAAAAAAATAACAAAAAAAATAACTCAAGTCAACTCGGGTTAACTTACTAAGCAATATTCTTGGATCATGAGACCGAGATAATCTAATAAAAAGAAAAGCAAAATAAATCATTAACTCTAATTTCCAATCAAACACAATATTGAATAATAAAATTGGAGAAAGAAAATCTAACTCAACTGAGTTAACCCACTAAACTCGTGAACCGATTCATGAGATTAGGACAACTTAATAAAAAAATTTAATGTTGAAGGACCGGTGATCTAAGTCATGAGACTGAGATAACCTTTTAGAAAGAAAATTAAAAAAAATCAACTCGATTTAACCTAGGTTAACTTGTCAAAACCCGTGACCCTGTCTATGAGACCAAGATATCCAAAATAAATAAATTATAAAGCTCAATTGTCAATCGACTCAATGTTGTGATAAAATTGAAAAAAAAAATCAATTAAAAAATAAAACAAAAAAAAAAGATCAAAATCAACTCGGGTTAACCTACTAAGTATTATTCCTGAGTTATGAGGCCAGAACAACCTAATAGAAAAAAACCAAAACAAATAATGAAGCTTAATTCTCAAACAACCCAATATTAAAGGATAAAATTGAAAAATAAAATTTAATTAAAAACAAACCCAAGTCAACTTGATTAACTCATCAAGCCCGTAATCCGTGTTATAAAAGTAAAACAACCTAATAAAAACAAATATAATATTAAAAGATAGAATTAAGAAAAAAAAATAGCATTGATTAAAAAAAAAGAATAAAACAAATAAATCATTGTTCTAGTGAATAATAATTTACAAAGAAAAGGATATTGACCTGTGTGATATTGACTCGTGTCACTATGCTTTGTTTGCATGTGACATTCGGCAAACCAAATTAAAAAAATTATTTTATTTATTTATTTGGGGTAATCTAACCCAGCGATGCTCGTTCTATTAAAGGCAGGTCGGTAGGCCTTGAGTTGAAGTTCTACCATTGCCTAATCAAGCTTTTCATTAAGACAGTGAAAAAACTAAACAACCAACAACATGGATGGCATAAAGTAGCAAAATCAAGTAGTTAAAAGAAGAAGAAGAATTTAATTTCAGACAATAATGAAAGACAAGATAAAAAAATTTATAAAAAGTTTTGAATTGGTAAGAACCTTGAAAATTCATTAAAAAAAACTATTGATCTCTCCAAAATCAAACGAGTGTTAATGTTCCCATTTCGTCAACAGAAATGCAGAAAGGAATATCTTAACAAGAATAAGCATACGGTCAGCAATGATAACCTTGAGAAAATAACAAAATTCTTTTACAGAAACAATCTCTGCAACCTGTCTTTGAGTTTATACTGCACAAAGGAAAATAACAGTAAATAACTACCCAGATTAACAATGATAGACCTGAGATCCAAGCTTAGAAATACTGTTAGTAACAACTAAGCTACGTGATCTTAATTTAATTTTTTTGTGTAAGAAAAAAAACCATGATTTTTTCGATTTCAAAAACTGCATCTCAATTCTGTTTGAGTTTAGTTATAAATTTGGAGCCTTTTAATCGATAAGAAATCTAACCAGAAAATCCGATTGTTGCTCGCCATTTAGTAACTGCACCTGATTTATAGTCTTTAGTTATAAGTAAATACATATTCTTAATAAAGACTCTTGAACAAATCTTATTTACCATTCACTGCCAACAAAAAGAGAAAAGGAACAAAGCTGAAAAGCTTTCTTCTTCTTCTTCTTCTTCTTCTTCTT